>LIDZ01008441.1_pt26 | contig 27260 bp, 27 predicted proteins | sample 644651 | NCBI WGS metagenome assembly LIDZ01 (sample SAMN03856242, study PRJNA289617) | food metagenome | isolation source: wine grapes on drying loft during traditional withering process | host: Vitis vinifera cv. Corvina | place: Italy: Gargagnago di S. Ambrogio di Valpolicella | collected 2014-01 | reverse complement strand
GTCAACCCCGGCGGTGTGCTGCACTACCTGCATCAGTCCCAGCGCATCCGCATTACTGACCGCATACGGGTTAAAGCTCGATTCAATCTGCATAATCGCCAGGATCAGCGACTGATCGACGCCATACTTCGCGGAGGCTTCGCGCACCATTGGCAGGTATTTATGGGCACGCTTATCCAGATGGTTTGGCACCATCGGAATGGTGATCGAGTAGATCACATGCAGCCCCGACGTGCGGCGCTGCAGCTTATTCTGGATCAGATAGTCCGCAAAGGTGGCCGCGCGGCCTTGCCAGCGGATCGCCTGTCCGGTGTTATCCAGCACCTGGCCGTAAAGCAGCGGCTCGGTGCCGAGCTTAATATCATTGGCATCCGAGTACAGATCGACATTCCCCGGATCTTCACCGATTAACAGGGTGGTGATGATCGCCTGGCGCAGGCTGGCCATCGGATCGGTGCCGGCAATGGTCTCGATGGTGATCGATCCCGACTCAAAGTTAATGTGGCTGCGGGTGTAATATTGATCGCTGTACTTCACGTAATCTTTGGGGCCGGCGATCAGCACTTCGTTGATGCCCCAGATATTCTCGATGTTATGGGCAAACTGTCCCATCAGAATATCGAATCCGTTGGTGTCTTTAACCCACTCTTCGTGGAAAGCCGGCTTTTTGTTGCCTGAGCAGGAAATCAGCAGCGGCGCTATTACCAGCAAACTAAGTAGTTTCTTATTCATCTTGTCGTGCTTCGCCCACATTGAGAGGGCCTCATCTGTGAGGCCCAACGATTATTCTTCTGGCGGGGTGTAACCTTCGATATGGACGTCATGCCCTTCAAACAGGAATTTGATCATCTCCTGCTCAAGCTGCTTACGATCGTCAGGATTCATCATGCTGAGTTTTTTCTCGTTGATCAGCATGGTTTGTTTGCTCATCCACTGTGACCAGGCTTCTTTCGAAATCTCATTATAGATACGTTTGCCCGTCTCACCCGGATAAAGCTGGAAATCCTGTCCTTCGGCATCACGTTGCAGGAACGTGCAAAAAATCATTCGGCTCATTACTCTTCCTCTTCTGTCGCGCGGATGTTCAGCGCTTTCTGTTGTGGCTGACGCAGCTGTTGTAACAGGCGATCCACCGGCGCGGCCAGCCCAACGGACTGTGGCTGCGCTAAGTTATACCAGAGACCAGCGCCTTCATCCATTACCGCGCCTGCCGGAGGCAGTTCCAGCCACATTGGCACAATATCCAGGTGGAAATGGCTGAAGGTGTGACGAAATGCGATGCTCTGTTGTAGTTTTGCGCCATCAATGCGTTTGTCGCTCAGCCACTGTTGCAGCTCGGGCAGGGTGGTAAACTGCGGGAAACAAAACAGCCCACCCCACAAGCCGACCGGCGGGCGCTGTTCCAGCCAGACGTCCTGATCCTGTTGCATCATCAACAGCCAGCCGGTGCGCACGGGCAGCGTCTGTTTTGGCTTCTTGCCTGGGTAACTGGCCCAGCTGCCGTTGGCACTGGCGATACAGCCCAGATTCAGCGGGCAGATTTCGCATTTAGGTTTTGAGCGGGTGCAGACCATCGCCCCTAAATCCATCATCGCCTGATTAAACTGGCTGACGCCATCTGCCGGAGTGACCTCTTCGCTGATCTCCCACAGACGCTTCTCGACCTCTTTTTTACCCGGCCAGCCGGAGACGGCATAGCAGCGGGCCAACACGCGCTTAACGTTGCCGTCGAGGATTGGATAATGCTGTCCGAGAGATAAAGAGAGGATTGCGCCGGCGGTCGAGCGGCCGACGCCGGGCAAATCCATCACCTCGTCAAAGGTCTGCGGGAAAATGCCGTTGTGCTTCTCCGCCACCGTTTTCGCCGCTTTATGCAGATTGCGCGCGCGGGCGTAGTAACCGAGGCCGGTCCATAAATGCAGAACTTCATCCAGCGGAGCGTTGGCTAAATCGCTGATTTCAGGGAAGCGCGCCATAAAGCGTTCGAAATACGGGATCACCGTCGCGACCTGCGTTTGCTGCAGCATCACTTCCGAAAGCCAGACTTTATAGGGCGTTTTTTCCAGCTGCCAGGGCAGAGTTTTGCGGCCAAAGCGCTGATACCACTCCAGTACCTGCCGTGAGAACTGCGGCGCTTGCATCATGTCAGAGAAATATCCTGGATAAGTGAAAATCAGGCTGGGATTCCAGCACAGACCAACTATGCTGTAAACCGGAAGTTACCGGGGCTTGCTTAACCGCTGTAACTTTGCATAATGCCCCCTTTCCAGAGATTGCAGACCAGCAGGCAGAAATATGAAGAATGATGTCATTTCCCCGGAGTTTGATGAGAACGGTCGCCCAATGCGCCGTATTCGTAGCTTCGTTCGTCGTCAGGGTCGTCTGACGAAAGGCCAGCAGCACGCGCTGGACAATTACTGGCCGGTAATGGGTGTTGAGTATCAGCCTGAACCTGTTGATCTGGTTAGCTTATTTGGCCGTGAATCACCGGTCGTGCTGGAGATCGGTTTCGGCATGGGGGCTTCGCTGGTCACCATGGCGCAGAATAACCCGGCGCAAGATTTCCTCGGGATTGAAGTACATTCTCCCGGCGTCGGCGCTTGCCTGAGCAGCGCGCAGGAAGCCGGCGTGGAGAATCTGCGCGTGATGTGCCACGATGCGGTCGACGTGTTAGAGAAGATGATCCCGGATAATTCGCTGCGTATGGTGCAGCTGTTCTTCCCGGACCCGTGGCACAAAGCGCGTCATAACAAACGCCGTATCGTGCAGGCACCGTTCGCCGAGCTGGTGATGCGCAAGCTGAAGCTGGGCGGCGTGTTCCATATGGCGACCGACTGGGAAGCTTATGCCGAGCACATGCTGGAAGTGATGAACAGCATTGCTGGCTATAAAAACCAGTCAGAAACACAAGACTACGTGCCGCGCCCAGAGTCGCGTCCGTTAACGAAATTTGAGCAGCGTGGCCAGCGTCTTGGTCACGGTGTTTGGGATCTGATGTTTGAGAGGATTAAATAATGGCTACCCAACGCAGTCGTCGCTTACGCAAGAAAATGCATATCGATGAGTTTCAGGAATTAGGTTTCTCAATTGGTTTCTCCTTCCCGGAAGGCACCAGCGAAGAGACCATCGACAAAAGTGTTGATGCGCTGATCGAAGAAGTAATCGACCCGAACGGCCTGGCCTTTGATGGCAGCGGCTACCTGCACTGGGAAGGTTTGATTTGCCTGCAGCAGACCGGCAAATGCACCGATGAGCACCGCGAGCTGGTGCGCAAATGGCTGGAAGAACGTAAACTGAACAACATTCAGATCACCGAACTTTTCGATGTCTGGTGGGACTAAGTCAGTATCCCTCGTAGCATCCTGCAGGATGCCGGGATAAACGGATGTTTGTTAGGGCCACGCATGCGTGGCCTTTTCTTTCTCAGGAGAATGCAAAATGCGTAAAGCGATGATGGTGGCAGCGCTGTTGCTGGCAGCAGGTCAGGCTCAGGCTGACTATCAATGTAGCGTGAAACCCCAGGATGACATCGTGATCTCCCCGCAGACTGTGCAGGTAGTGGGTGCCAGCGGCAATCTGGTGATCACCCCAACCGGCGACGTGCAGCGCAACGGCCAGGCGGCGACGGTTGATACCGCCACGCGCCAGAAGGCGATTGATTACCAGACCGCATTACGTCGTGATTTGCCGTGGATCGATCAGGGTGCACGACAGCGTCTGGAAAAAGGGCGCGTCGCGCTGGATAAAGTGATTGTCGACAAGCTCGGGCAGGACAGCAACGTGCGCAACCGTCTGACCTCGCTGGATACGCAGCTGAAACAGCAGATGAACCGGATTATTGAGCATCGCAGCGACGGGCTGACCTTCCATCATCAGGCCATCGATCAGGTGCGCAAAGATGGCGAGGCGCTGGTGCAGAGTGCGATGGGCGGCGTGGTGCAGGACAGCCTGAACGAGATGGGCAGCAAGCAGGCCAGCAACGGCGGTAATCCGCTGCAGGCGCTGATGGGCAATCTCGGCGGTTTGCAGCAGTCGTTACAGGAAGAGTGGAAAGGGCAGGAGCAGGATTTCCAGAACTTCGGTCATGAAGTCTGTAACCGGGTGACGGTGCTGGAAGATCAGCGCCAGGCGATGATTGCCGGCCTGAAGTAAGCCGAACCTTGCACGATAAAAAAACGCCTGATGAAACTCATCAGGCGTTTTGTTTTATGGCGACTCGTCTTCTGCGAGGAACAGCTCAAGTAACGAGTTGAGGAACAGCTTCCCTTTCTCCGTCACCTGCCAGCTTTCCGCCGTTTCCGTCAGATAGCCTTCGCTGAGGGCCTGATTGATTTGCGGACGGATGCTGCTCTCATCCAGGCCGGTATACAGCGGATACTCGGCACGTGGCGCCGCTTCCAGCAGACGGAAGCGGTTCATAAAGAATTCGAACGGCTTTTCGCTGTCGCTGACGTCCTGCTGACGGTCCAGATATTTTCCCGCCATAAACCCGCGAGGATGGCGGGTTTTGGTGGTGCGGATAATGCGGCCATCGGTCTGGGTCAGCTTGCCGTGTGCGCCACAGCCAATCCCCAGGTAGTCACCAAAGCGCCAGTAGTTGAGGTTATGCTCACAGCGATAACCCGGCTTGGCATAGGCCGAGGTTTCGTACTGCACATAACCCGCCGCCGTCAGCAGCCGATCGCCCTGTTCGAAGATATCCCACAGCGCGTCGTCATCCGGCAGTTTTGGCGGACGTGAGGCAAACAGCGTATTGGGTTCAATAGTCAGCTGATACCACGACAGATGTGGTGGGTTCAGCGCAATCGCCTGGCGTAAATCGTCCAGCGCCTCCTCAAGAGACTGATCCGGCAAACCGTGCATCAAATCGAGGTTAAAGCTGCGCAGATTCAAATCCGTTGCCAGTTGAGCCGCGCGCTTCGCTTCTTCCGGGCCGTGAATGCGTCCCAAACGCTCCAGTTTCTGTGCACTGAAACTCTGCACCCCAATCGAGATGCGGTTGATTCCGGCGCGCTGGTAGCCGCTGAAGCGGTCTGCTTCCACGGCGCCGGGATTGGCTTCCATGGTGATTTCCGCCGTGGCAGAAAGTGGCAGGCGGGCGCGAACGCCATCCAGCAACATCTGCATGGCTTCACTGCTTAACAAACTCGGCGTGCCGCCGCCGATGAAAATGGTGCTGACTTCGCGCCCGGAGGTCAGGTGAAGATCGGCATCCAGATCCGCCAGCAGATGCTGCACATACTCTTCATGCGGCACGTCCCCTTTCAGCGCGTGCGAATTGAAGTCGCAGTAAGGGCACTTCTGCACGCACCAGGGAATATGGATATACAGACTGAGTGGCGGCAGCTTACGCATTGCGCATCGCTTCCAGCAGCAGCGTCATGGCTTTGCCACGGTGTGAAACCGCGTGCTTCTCGGGTTTGGTCATCTCACCGGCGGTTTTACCCAACTCAGGGACAAAGAAGATCGGGTCATAGCCGAAGCCACCTTCACCCACCGCGCTGCGGGTGATTTCACCCTGCCAGCTGCCATGGAACACCAGTGGCGTCGGGTCTTCTGCGTGACGCAGGTAAACCAGCACGCAATGGAACTGCGCCTGACGCTTATCGTCAGGCACGTTTTCCAGCGCCGCTAACAGCTTCAGCAGGTTCTGCCGATCGCTGGCGTCTTCGCCGGCATAGCGCGCTGAGTAAATCCCCGGCGCGCCGCCCAGCGCATCTACCGCCAGCCCGGAGTCATCGGCAATCGCCGGCAGGCCGGTGATCGCCGCCGCATGACGCGCTTTCAGGATAGCGTTTTCAATAAACGTCAGGCCAGTCTCTTCAGCTGACTCCACGCCCAGTTCGGTTTGCGCCACAATGTCGAGGCCAAAGGCGGCCAGTAAATCAGCCATTTCACGAACTTTGCCGGGGTTGCCGGTGGCGAGCACTACTTTTTGCATATCAGGTCCAGAATTTTCAGGTTACAGCAGATACCAGAGGCCAGGGAACAGGTCCATGCCCAGGTAGTTCAGCATATAGAGGATCAGAATCACGACCATGGCCGAGAAGTCGATACCGCCCATCGCTGGCAGTATGCGACGGATAGGGGACATCAGCGGTTCGGTCAGTTGGATCAGCACCTGATCCACCGGGCCACGGCCCTGGCTGATCCAGCTCATCAGTGAACGGATGATGATCACCCAAAACACCAGGTTGCCCGCCGACTTCAGCAGCGATAACAGGCCAACCAGCAAATTCATCGGATCAACCGAGAAGGCACCCACCTGAATCAGCAGTAAAATCGGGTATTTCAGCGTGGTCAGAATAAACGCCAGCAGCAGTGACGCGGTATCCACCGGGCCAATGGAGGGCAGGATCCGTCGCAACGGCTTCACCACCGGCTGGGTAATTTTAACGACAAACTGCGCCAGTGGGTTGTAGAAATCGGCTCGTGACCACTGCATCCAGATACGTAATAACAGTACCATTACGTACAGGTCGATCAGGGTTTTGACCAGAAAAGTCAACGTCAGCATGGGGTTCCTCAGTTATTGTTGTGAGCGGCGCTGTAATCACGCGCGCCAAAAATAGCGGTGCCAATACGCACCATGGTACTGCCTGCCGCAATTGCAGCATCCATATCGTCGCTCATTCCCAGAGAAAGCGTATCGACAGCGGGATAGTCTTTTTTCAGTGCGTTGAACGCCTCTGCCATCTGCTGGCACACCGCTAACTGCCGCGCATAGTCCGCTTCGGGTGCCGGGATGGCCATCAGGCCACGCAGCGTTAAGCGCGGCAGCAGGGCGATCTCTTTTGCCAGTTCGCTCAGCGCCTCCAGCATGATGCCAGATTTACTGTTTTCGTCACTGATGTTTATCTGAATCAGCACATTCAGCGGCGGCAATTCAGCCGGACGCTGTTCGTTAAGCCGGGTGGCTATTTTCAACCGGTCAACAGTGTGGCACCAGCCAAAGTTCTCCGCCACCGGTCGGCTCTTGTTGGATTGCAGCGGACCAATAAAGTGCCACTCCAGAGCGGAATTCCCCAGCGCCAGGATCTTATCCACGCCTTCCTGCACGTAGTTTTCACCAAAACAGCGCTGGCCCGCTGCGACGGCTTCTTCGACCGCGCTCTGAGGTTTTGTTTTGCTGACTGCAAGCAAAGTAATCTCTACCGGATCGCGACCGCACTTTGCGGCTGCCGCTGAGATTCGCTCGCGGACTTGCTGTAGGTTGTGCTGAATCGAGGTCATAGTCAGGGAGTATTATATGGATATTGAGGACATGGTGGCCCTTAGTGTAAAGCATAACGCCTCGGATCTGCACCTTTGCAGTGGTCATTCTCCATTCTGGCGCCGTTGCGGCCAGCTGGAGCCGATCGGTGCTTTACCGGTGGTCACCAGCGCGATGCTGGAAAGCCATGCGCGGCAATGGCTGACCGACGCCCAGCAGTCGGCATTTGCCCAGGCCGGGCAGCTGGACTTTGCCCTGTCCATGGCGGACGGAACGCGACTGCGTGCCAACCTGTTCCGCCAGCGGCAGGGGCTTTCGCTGGCGCTGCGGGCGATCGCAAGCGAAAGTCCGGATATGGCCACGCTAAAGTTGCCGGAAATCACCCGCTCGCTGCTTCAGCTGCAGGCCGGGCTGGTGCTGGTCACCGGCGCAACCGGCAGCGGCAAGTCGACCACGCTGGCGGCGATGATTGCCGCCATCAACCAACAGCAGGCGCGGCATATTCTGACGCTGGAAGATCCTATCGAGTTTCTGCATCACAGCCAACGCTCGCTGATTCAGCAGCGCGAAATCGGCACGCATTGCGCGTCGTTCAGCGAAGGGCTACGCAGCGCGCTGCGTGAGGATCCCGATGTTATCCTGCTCGGTGAACTGCGCGACGTCGATACCATTCAGCAGGCATTAACTGCCGCGGAAACCGGACATCTGGTGCTGGCAACGTTGCATACGCGAGGCGCAACCCAGGCCGTAGATCGGCTGGTGGATGTGTTTCCGGGAGCGGAGAAAAACCTGATCCGCAGCCAGTTGGCCGGCAGCCTGAAGGCGGTGATCGCGCAACGGCTGGAGCCGGAAGGCGAGGGCCGCATCGCACTGTTCGAGGTGTTGGTCAATACGCCAGCGGTCGCGAACCTGATCCGTGAGGGGAAAACCCATCAGCTTGCTGGATTACTGGAAACGGGATCGCAGGCTGGCATGCAAACCTTTGCCCAAACCCTCAGGCAGAGACAACAAGCGGGGCTGCTGCTGCAGCTGGCTGCGGATTAGGGTGGTTTGTGCGATCTCAGGACCAGCTGTTTTCAAACCAGCTTTCGAGGATGATCACCGCGGAAAGGGAGTCGACGCTGCCTTTACTCAGGGCACGAAAACCACCGCGCTCGAACAGCTCGGCGCGGGCTTCTACCGTGCTCAGGCGCTCGTCATGAAGGTCAACCTGCACGCCAAAACGGCCATGAATACGGTTGGCAAACTTACGTGCCCGGGCAGTCAGCGGTTGCTCGGTTCCGTCCATGTTCAGCGGCAGTCCAACCACCACGCGATCGGGTTCCCACTCTTTCAGCAACGCTTCAATTTTGTTCCAGTCCGGCGTGCCGTCCTGGGCCTTCAATGCCGCCAACGGCCTGGCGGTGCCGGTTAACTGTTGGCCGATCGCGACGCCGATGCTTTTGGTACCAAAATCAAACGCAAGCAAGGTCATATGACTCATCAGGCGTGACCTGCATCGCTGGCGATATTGTGAATATCCACGCCAATGCTTTTTGCCGCTTCACGCCAGCGTTCAGCGATCGGGGTTTTGAACAGGATATTGCTGTTGGCCGGGGTGGTGAGCCAGGCATTTTCCAGCAGCTCACTTTCCAGTTGGTCTTTTTCCCACGCGCAATAACCCAACGCGACCAGCACGTCTTTCGGCTGTTCCGGGGTTCCCAACGTTTCCAGCACGTCACGGGAGGTGGTGATCACCGTGTTGTCAGACACGCGAATGCTGGAGGCAAAAGTACGCTGGGCTGAATGCAGGATGAAACCACGGTCTTCCGCCAGAGGGCCGCCAGAAAAGACCGGCTTATCAAGCTTGACCTCGGCTTCGCGTGGGGTCGGGCTGATTTTTAGCTTCTTGAGAATGCCGTCAACGGTCAGATTGTCCATTGGCTTATTCACAATCACGCCCATTGCCCCATCATCATTGTGCTCGCAGATGTAAACCACCGAGCGCTTAAACAACGGGTCTTGTAGCGTGGGCATCGCAATCAAAAAATGATGCTGTAAATTCATATCAGGATTCTGCAGTAGAGTTAACCGCCCGGAGCTGGCGCCCCGGGCGTAATTAACGGGTTAATAAAGGGGCCCGTTGACCCCATTCGACCTGTCAGGCCAGACGCTTTTCAATCGCGTCCATCAGCATACCAGTAATTGAAACCGGGAATGCTGCCTCGATCTCACGGATGCAGGTTGGGCTGGTGACGTTAATCTCAGTCAGCTTGTCGCCAATGATGTCCAGGCCGACAAAAATCAGTCCTTTGGCTTTCAGCGTTGGGCCAACGCGACGGGCAATTTCCCAGTCGCTTTCGGTCAGCGGGCGGGCTTCGCCACGGCCACCGGCCGCCAGATTGCCGCGGGTTTCGCCGGACTTCGGAATACGTGCCAGGCAGTAAGGCACCGGCTCGCCATCCACCATCAGCACGCGCTTATCGCCTTCGGTAATCGCAGGGATGTAGTTTTGTGCCATGCAGTAGAAGTTGCCGTGTTCGGTCAGGGTTTCAATAATTACTGACAGATTCGGATCTTCTTTCTTGATGCGGAAAATTGACGCGCCGCCCATGCCGTCCAGCGGCTTAAGGATGATGTCGCCATGCTCCTGCCAGAATTCGCGGATCTTCTGCGCACTGCGCGTCACCAGCGTGTCCGGCGTCAGCTCAGCGAACCAGGCGGTGAACAGCTTTTCGTTACAGTCACGCAGGCTCTGCGGCTTGTTAACGATCAGCGTGCCTTGCTCCTCTGCGCGCTCAAGGATGTAGGTGGCGTAGATGAATTCGGTATCGAACGGTGGATCCTTGCGCATCAATACCACGTTCAAATCGGCCAGCGCGATGTCCTGCTCGCTGCCAAAGTCGAACCACTTGTCGTAATTCTGCTCCACGCTCAGGGTACGGGTGCGCGCACGCGCTTCGCCGCCACGCAGGTAGAGATCGTTCATTTCCATGTAATGAATTTCGTACCCACGGCGCTGTGCTTCCAGCAACATGGCGAAGCTGCTGTCTTTTTTAATATTGATGGAGGTAATCGGGTCCATCACAATGCCAAGCTTAATCATTATTGCTTCTCCAGTGAGCTCTTTTTCTTGCGGATGGGTTAACCCAAATCGCCAAACCGGACCTGCAAAGCGGTGATCGCCGTCAGGGCCGTCGTTTCTGTTCTGAGCACTCTTGGGCCTAACAGGATATCTGTAAAGCCATATTGTGCGGTCATGCTGATTTCATCAGCGGTTAAGCCGCCTTCCGGGCCAATCAGCAGGCGTACCCGCTCAACGGGCAGCGGCAAGGTATTAATGCTCTGGCTGGCGCGCGGATGCAGGTTCAGTTTTAAACCGTCATCCTGCTCGGCGCTCCATCTTTCCAGCATCATCGCTTCACGCACCTCAGGCACGCTGTTTCTGCCGCACTGTTCACAGGCAGCAATCACAATTTTTTGCCATTGCTGGTGCTTTTTAGCCAGCCGCTCAGCATCAAGCTTTACGCCACAGCGTTCAGAAAACAAGGGGGTGATCACATTTACCCCAAGTTCCACCGCCTTCTGAATGGTGAACTCCATCTTCTCACCCCGTGACATCACCTGCCCTAAATGCAGGTGAAGCGGGGATTCACGGCTATCTTCGCGGCTTTCGCCGATGGAAACGCGGACGCTTTTTTTGTCGGCCTGCACGATCTCGGCGGCAAAAGTCAGATTACTGCCATCGAACAATTCCAGGGCCTGTCCGGCACCCATTCGCAACACGCGACCGACATGGTTAGCGGCCTCGTCGCAGAGCGCAATCTCGCTGCCGGCGGTAAGCAATTCGGGATGAAAAATGCGGGGTATACGCATGGAAATCCTGATAAATGTTAGCGGCCGGAAACAGATCCGGCCTGAAGATGGACTCTAGTTTAGGTCAGTGATTTTACCGCTGGCAAGCTTGCTGTACATAGGGGTTATGGTTGCCCTGTACGCGCGCGATGCGATTGTCCCGTTCGCACTCCCATGAACTGACCGGATACTGCTTGTTCCAGACGGTCATCAGCTGGGTTTGCTGCTTTGACATGTCGATCTGATAGCGGTCGCGCATATAGAACCAGGTGCGGGCGATGGCGCCGCGTGCGCGGGCAGGGGGCTCTGCCTGCTTGTGTTTAAAATCGATCTTCATTTCGCACTGACCATACTGGCGCTCGCCGCCGTTCCACTGGCTGTACATAAAGTTTCCCCGGTCGCCATTCACTTCTCCCACTGAGGGCTGAAGGTTATGCAGGTCGGTCTCGATCTGGCGGTAACCGGCATCTTTCGCGCACTGTTTGCGGCCGCCATTTTGCCAGCACTGACGCTGGTGGCCGAACGTCCAGGCCGGCACCACGTGTTCCCACTCGATGCGTTTCGCCCGGTTGGCATTTTTACGCACCTGATAGCCACAGGAGGCGAGGTCAGGGACGCCTTTTTTCCCCATCCAGCGGATTTTACAGCCGCAATAGAACGAGCCGGGCGCATCGGCGTTGATCTGAGCCGCATATTCTTTGGCCTGGCCAAAGCTGTTCTGGTGATAATTGTCCAGGCTGAGGCCGTGAGCGAAAAAAGTCGGTATGAACAGGGTGAGTGACAAGCAGTAAAAAATTTTGCGGAGCATGGTGCGGGCCTGGCCTGATAAACGAGGCGGCGAGAGTAACAGATGCGATTGGCTTCGGGAAATCAGTGCCAGAAAATCAGCGAGTTATTGTCGAATAATTGCTCATTATGACGACTTTTCGGATTGTTGGAACTCGCCGGGAGAGAGCCGATCGCCGCAGCGGACGCAGCGGTACTCACTTTCGCCCCTGACGACACGGTTATGACGGCGCACCGTCAGCTGATGCTGCTGGCAGCCACACCGGTAGGGGAAAGAGCGACTACGTACCGATTCAATCTCAAACTTGTGGGTGCGCTGCGCCGGCACATCCAGAATGCTTTCCATCATCCACTTCCACTCTTTACCGTGCGGTGCGACCCGGCCAAAGTGTTTCCACACCAGCAGGTGTGCCAGTTCATGCGGCACCACTTCATCAATAAACGCCTGCTGATTTTCCAGTAATAAGACCGGATTCAGGCGGATCTCCCAGTGTTGCAGCCACGCGGTGCCCGCTGCCGTTCCGCGTTGTTGGTAGACCAACTTCGGTTCAGGGTAGCTACGTTCCAGGCGATGGTTTGCCAGCTGCAATTTTTCACGCAGTGAGCGCATCACGGCTTGTTGCAGGGCAATGGGAAGTCTGAGGGATTTCATACGGCAGAGAATACGATGTGGCAGGGGGGAATTCAATAAAGCTGGCCGGGTTTCCCCGGCCAGAGAGTCTTAGTCACGATGACCGATATCGCGCAGCTTCTTGCCGCCCAACAGGTTACGTTCAATGTGTTCCAGCGAAATACCTTTGGTTTCCGGGATCAGCACGATAGTCAGGATGATAAACAGCACGTTCAGACCGGCGTAAACCCAGAAGGTGTTCGCGTTGCCCAGGGTATTGAGCATGGTCAGGAAGGTCGCGCCGACAATCATGTTGGCAATCCAGTTGGTTGCCGTAGACACGGTGATACCGAAATCGCGGCCTTTCAGCGGCTGAATTTCAGAACACAGTACCCAGATCAACGGACCGGCACTCATCGCAAAACCGACGATGAACATCAGCAGCATGGCGATAGCGAAGTACTGACCGGTTGAAGAGTGGATGCCCACGTGCAACATGGTGCCGAGGATACCCATACCGACTGCCATTACCAGGAAGCCCAGTTTCAGCGTTGGCTTACGGCCCCAGCGGTCAACCAGACCGATAGCAATAAAGGTCGCCAGTACGTTAACCAGACCCACAATCACCGTGCCCCACATCTGCTCGGTGGTGTTGGTGAAGCCCGCAATTTCAAAAATCTTCGGCGCGTAATACATGATGACGTTCATCCCGGTGAACTGCTGCATGATCTGCAGAAGCACGCCCAGGTAAACCGCGCGACGGAAGTTGCTGTTGCCTTTAAACAGGCTCCAGCCAGATTGTTTGATCTTCAGGCTTTCGCGGATTTCGTCCAGCTCGCGTTTCGCCTGCTCGCTGGTGTCACGCAGACGGTCCAGTACGCGCTGAGCGGTACGGAAATCGCCTTTGGCGGCCAGCCAGCGTGGGCTGTTCGGCAGGAAGCAAACGCCAACCAGCAGCAGCGCGGCCGGGATGGTGATCACGCCCAGCATCCAACGCCATTCGCCGGTGTAGCTGAACGCGGTATCAGACAGATACGCGCCCAGAATACCGATGGTGATCATCAGCTGGTACAGGGAAATCATACTGCCGCGAATCTTCTCTGGTGCAATCTCAGAGAGGTACAGCGGGGCGGTATAAGAGGCAACGCCGACGGCCAGACCCAGCAGAACGCGGGCGAAGATCAGCATTTCCGGGTTGGATGACATTGCTGACCACAGTGAGCCAATTACAAACAGAATGGCACCGATCATCAGGCTTTTCTTACGGCCCAGGCGGGAAGACATCCAGCCGCTACCGACTGCACCGACTGCGGCACCAAACATCATTGAGCTGACAATCCACTCCTGCTGATGTGCGGTAACGTTAAAATCTTTTGCGATGAATGGCAGGGCACCGGCAATAACGCCGATATCCAGACCAAACAGCAGGCCGGCCAGTGCTGCGAGGAAACAAACAAAGAAGGTCATCGCCTTGTTTGATGTCCTGCTCTTTTTCTTATTATCAGGCATAACGCCTCCATTGAAGTGGTACTGCTTATAGTTGTTATAAATGTTAGAAAACCTTAGCCCGCAAGACTGTGCTGCAGATCACATAGGTGTAATCGGTTACACACCAGATCATTCCTAAAAGCAGCATTTTCACGCGCGCTTACGCTTTATAACCAGTTAGACATAGTAGTAAATAGTTTCACTCAGTTCCCAAGTGTCCTTCCATCAGACAGCGCTGAAAATAGCGCATTAGGCTACAGGTTGTTAAGAGAGTTAATTCTTAATTATCAGATATAAGTAAATATTTCTGAGTGTAACCGTTAACAATCGTCGTGGCTGAAGCCAAAAAAAGTGTAGCCAGCGATGGCAAATCCGCCAGCGTCAGACAGCAAAAAGGGCACCCACCGGGTGCCCTGTGTCATGCAAACTTGTGCTTACTTCAGGCCAGCAGCTTCACGCAGCTGTGCAGCCTTGTCGGTTTTTTCCCACGGGAAATGTTCACGACCGAAGTGACCGTATGCCGCGGTCTCGCGGTACATTGGGTGCAGCAGATCCAGCATCTGAATCAGACCGTATGGACGCAGGTCGAAGAACTCACGCACCAGCAGCGTCAGCTGCTCGGTTGAGACTTTCTCAGTACCGAAGGTTTCCACCATGATGGAAGTCGGTTCAGCCACGCCAATCGCGTAGGAAACCTGAATCTCACAACGGTCAGCCAGGCCAGCCGCAACGATGTTTTTCGCCACATAGCGCGCTGCATACGCCGCTGAACGGTCGACCTTAGACGGATCTTTACCGGAGAACGCCCCGCCGCCGTGACGCGCCATGCCGCCGTAGGTATCAACGATGATTTTACGGCCAGTCAGACCACAGTCGCCCATTGGGCCACCGATGACGAAACGGCCCGTCGGGTTAATGTGGTATTTGGTGCTGGCGTTGATCCATTCTGCGGGCAGAACCGGCTTGATGATCTCTTCCATCACCGCTTCCTGCAGATCTTTCAGCGAGATATCTTCAGCATGCTGAGTAGACAGAACCACGGCATCAATACCGACGATTTTGCCATCGTCATACTGGAAAGTGATCTGGCTTTTTGCATCCGGGCGCAGCCATGGCAGCGTGCCATTTTTACGCACTTCAGCCTGACGCTGAACCAGACGGTGAGCATAGGTCACCGGTGCAGGCATCAGCACATCCGTTTCGTTGGTGGCATAACCAAACATCAGACCCTGGTCGCCTGCACCCTGTTCCAGAGGATCGGTGCGGTCTACGCCCTGGTTGATATCAGGAGACTGTTTGCCGATGGCGTTCAGTACGGCACAAGAGTTGGCATCAAAGCCCATATCGGAATGGACATAACCGATTTCGCGTACGGTGTTACGGGTGATCTCTTCGATATCAACCCAGGCCGACGTGGTGATTTCACCACCGACCAGCACCATGCCGGTTTTCACATACGTTTCGCAGGCGACGCGTGCTTTCGGATCCTGCTCGAGGATGGCATCGAGCACAGCATCAGAGATCTGGTCGGCGATTTTATCAGGATGTCCTTCTGAGACGGACTCGGAAGTGAAAAGGTGTTTAGCCATTAATTCTTTACCTTACTGAATACGGGTTGATAACGACTGCATAGCGCTAAAGACTGTTTGCCAGTTCACACCGGCTTCGGTTCCCAGCGCCCCCTCAGGCAAAGCCATGAGCAGTACATAACAGGTGACGCTTAGAAGTTAACCATTTAGATGGATTAACATCTGGACGGCTATTTTAGGTCACTCATTAATCGGATTGCCAGCCTTTTTTCTTTAAAGCTTTTTTCAGCTCAGGTAAAAAGTGGAACATTTTCATGACAGGCTTCTCATTCCGCACAATAAGGAATTGCATAATGTTATACTTGAGAGACCGATTGGCGCGGCCTTTCAGCGTTTTATGCTGAATATCCCGCTTGCCGATGGCTTGTTGTTGCGGGTTATCCCTGCGATAGTAGTTAACTGTTCCGCATCACTGAAATTTGAGGCTCGCAATGTCTGACGACATTAAGACAATGAAGGGTTCGTCAGCTGGCGAACAAGGTGGACTCCGCTCTATGCAGGAGGTGGCCATGAGCGATCAAGAAGCCAGCAAGATGCTGCGCACCTACAATATTGCCTGGTGGGGTAATAACTACTACGACGTCAATGAGTTAGGGCATGTCAGCGTCTGTCCGAATCCGGACGTCCCTGAAGCCCGTGTCGATCTGGCGAAGCTGGTTAAAGAGCGTGAGGCCGAAGGCCAGCGTCTGCCAGCCCTGTTCTGCTTCCCGCAGATCCTACAGCACCGTCTGCGTTCGATTAACGCCGCGTTCAAACGCGCGCGTGAATCTTACGGCTACCGCGGCGATTACTTCCTGGTGTACCCGATTAAGGTAAACCAGCACAAACGCGTGATTGAATCGCTGATCAACTCCGGCGAACCGCTGGGGCTGGAAGCCGGTTCGAAAGCCGAACTGATGGCGGTTCTGGCGCACGCCGGCAAGACCCGCTCGGTGATTGTCTGTAACGGTTACAAAGACCGTGAATACATTCGTCTGGCGCTGATCGGCGAGAAGATGGGCCACAAGGTCTATCTGGTGCTGGAAAAAATGACCGAAGTGAAGCTGGTGCTGGAAGAGGCGGAACGTCTGAACGTGGTGCCGCGTTTGGGCATCCGCGCGCGTCTTGCTTCTCAAGGCTCCGGTAAATGGCAGTCCAGCGGCGGCGAAAAATCCAAGTTTGGTCTGTCGGCCACTCAGGTGCTTAAGCTGGTCGATATCATGCGTGAAGCCGGCCGGATGGAAAGCCTGCAGCTGCTGCATTTCCACCTCGGTTCGCAGATGTCCAATATTCGCGACATCGCCACCGGCGTACGTGAATCGGCCCGTTTCTATGTTGAGCTGGCGAAACTCGGCGTCAACATTCAGTGCTTCGATGTCGGCGGCGGTTTGGGCGTGGACTATGAAGGGACGCGCTCGCAGTCAGACTGCTCCGTTAACTACGGCCTGAACGAATATGCCAACAACGTAATCTGGGCGATCGGCGATGCCTGTGAAGAGCATAATCTGCCGCACCCAACGGTGATCACCGAGTCTGGCCGTGCCGTCACGGCGCACCACACCGTGCTGGTGTCGAACATCATCGGTGTTGAGCGTAACGAATTCAGCGAGCCACAGACGCCGTCTGCGGATTCGCCTCGTCCGATTGTCAGCATGTGGGACACCTGGCAGGAGATGCATCAGCCAAACAACCGTCGCTCGCTGCGCGAATGGCTGCATGACAGCCAGATGGACCTGTTTGATATTCATACCGGCTACTCGCAGGGGACCTATGACCTGACGCAGCGAGCCTGGGCTGAGCAGCTTTATCTGAGCATCTGCCACTATATTCAGCAGCATCTTGACCCGACCAACCGCGCGCACCGTCCCATCATCGACGAGCTGCAGGAGCGCATGGCGGACAAGATTTACGTCAACTTCTCGCTGTTCCAGTCGATGCCGGATGCCTGGGGTATCGATCAGCTGTTCCCGGTGCTGCCGCTGGAAGGGCTGAACAAGTCGCCAGAACGTCGCGCGGTGCTGCTGGACATCACCTGTGACTCCGATGGGACCATCGATCATTATGTTGATGGCGATGGTATTGCCACCACCATGCCGATGCCGCAGTACGATGTGGATAATCCTCCGATGCTCGGCTTCTTTATGGTCGGCGCTTACCAGGAAATCCTCGGCAACATGCACAACCTGTTCGGCGATACCGAAGCGGTGGATGTGTTTGCCTATGCCGATGGCCGCGTTGACGTGCATCTGTCTGACGAAGGCGACACCGTTGCCGACATGCTGGAATACGTGCAGCTGGATCCACAGGAGCTGCTGACGCACTTCCGCAACCAGCTTAAAGAGAGCGATCTGGACGAAGAGCTGCGCGCGCAGTTCCTCGACGAGTTCGAATCTGGCTTGTATGGCTATACTTATCTGGAAGACGAATAATCTTCACCAGGTGCAAGCATTGACCACGCCGATTGCGGGCGTGGTCATACACCTCAAAATCCCTTCCTCGTCGGGTTTAACGACGCGGTGGGGATTTTTTTTATCTCTGTTTCAGCCAGAAGCTGGCCTGTCCCGGCTTCACCGTTAAAGAGGATTTGGTATGAATAACACCCTGGGCAACCAGTACGACAACTCGCTGGTGTCAAACGCCTTTGGTTTTATGCGTTTCCCGGTCAACTTCCAGCCTTATGATAGCGATGCTGAGTGGGTGATCACCGGTATTCCTTTCGATGCAGCGACCTCCGGTCGTCCTGGCAGCCGCCTTGGCCCGGGCGCGATCCGTCAGATCTCCACTAACCTGGCGTGGGAAGGCTGCCGCTGGCCGTGGAACTTCGATCTGCGTCAGCGTTTAAACGTCATCGACTGCGGTGACCTGGTATACGCCTTTGGCGATTCTCAGGATCTGACCGACAAGCTGCAGGCGCATGCCGAGAAGCTGCTGGCAAACGGCAAGCGTATGCTGACCTTCGGTGGCGATCACTACGTGACGCTGCCGCTGCTGCGTGCCCATGCTAAATATTTCGGTAAAATGGCGCTGGTGCATTTTGATGCCCATACCGATACCTACTCCAACGGCCCGACCTTCGATCATGGCACCATGTTCCACCATGCGCCGAAAGAAGGCCTGATCGATCCGGTACACTCGGTGCAGATCGGTATCCGCACTGAATTTGATGCCTCGCTGGGCTTTAACGTGCTGGATGCCGCGCAGGTTAACGATCGCAGTGTGGATGACATCATCGCCCAGGTGAAGCAGATCGTTGGCGATATGCCGGTTTATCTGACCTTCGATATCGACTGCCTCGATCCGGCGCATGCGCCAGGTACCGGTACGCCGGTGATTGGCGGTCTGACCACCGATAAAGCCACCAAGCTGGTGCGCGGTCTGCAGGGGCTGAACATTGTCGGGATGGATCTGGTGGAAGTGGCACCGGGCTATGACCAGTCCGATCTGACTGCGCTGGCCGCCGCGACGCTGGCGCTGGATATGCTGCATGTGCAGGCCGTTAACAAAGGCTAGTTTTATCAGCAAAAATGAGAAGGGCGCCTGAGATGGGCGCCCTTTTTTTATGACAACACGCGGTTATTTGCCGGCAGCGATACGCTCTTTAATGTGCTGAGCGCGCGCTTCGGAAGCCGGGTGGGAGTCAAACATCGAGCTTTGATGGCTGCCTTCCAGTTTCGCCAGTTTTTCGAAGCTGGTGACCAGGCCGTTAGGATCGATGTTGCGCTTTTTCATCAGGTCGAAAGAGTAATCATCTGCCTGCGATTCCTGCTTCTGCGAGAACTGCGCGTTAACCAGTTTCTCACCCAGGTCTGCAAGCTGCGACTGGGACAGCGTACCGGCGATGCCGCCCACGGAACCAATGGCGGTTCGGGCTGCGGTGGTGCTGTATGCAACCTGCATAGCGCGACGGCTATGGCCTAATGCCACGTGGCCCATTTCATGGCCCAGCACACCCTCCACTTCATTATCGGTCATCATATCCATCAACCCGCTGTAAACGCGGATACAGCCGTTGGCCATCGCCCAGGCATTGACGTCTTTGGTGATGTACACCTTGTAGTTGGCCGGCGTGCCGTTGATGTTGTCACCGAGGGCGGCGGAGATTTTCGCCAGGCGCTGCGCATACGGGCTGGAGGCGGGTGCAATCTGCGCTTCGCTATCCATCTGCGCACAGGATTTCACGCTGAGTTCTTTAACCTGTTCGTCGCTAATGGTGGCGGCCTGATAGGCCTGCGCGCCAGACTGCATAAGGGCATTGCTGTCCAGTCCCTGACAGCCAGAAAGTGCGGTAATCAGTCCCAGAGAAACGAAAGAGAGAGGTAATTTCATATTATTTCATCCATCAGTAACAAGGTAATAAAAACAAGTACCTGCCAAACCGGCAGAAAAAAACACTGCTTATAAAGAGAGCGTTATAACGTGCTCAGCTACGAATGCATAGTGGCTATAGCCACAAACCGCAAGTTTACTCCTGCTATTTTGCACGTTTCGCCATGTACAGCAGACCCGTCTTTCATGTACATTGAGGGTCGACTTTTACAACTTTGCCTGATAACTCATTGATTAAAATAGGTTAAGGACGGCGAAGCGTTTAATCCGACCTGGAGTAGAACATGTCTTCTCGTAAAGAGCTTGCTAACGCCATTCGCGCATTAAGTATGGATGCGGTACAAAAAGCCAAATCTGGCCACCCTGGCGCCCCGATGGGCATGGCAGATATCGCCGAAGTATTGTGGCGTGAATTTCTGAACCATAACCCAACGAATCCACTGTGGGCCGATCGCGACCGCTTTGTGCTGTCGAACGGTCACGGCTCCATGCTGATCTACAGCCTGTTGCACCTCACCGGCTACGATTTGCCGATTGCTGAGCTGGCAAACTTCCGTCAGCTGCACTCTAAAACTCCAGGTCACCCGGAATTCGGTTACACCGCAGGCGTTGAAACCACCACCGGCCCACTGGGCCAGGGCGTGGCTAACGCCGTGGGTATGGCGATTGCCGAGCGTACGATGGCGGCGCAGTTCAACCGTCCGGGTCACGATATTGTTGACCATAACACCTATGTGTTCATGGGCGACGGCTGCATGATGGAAGGTATCTCCCACGAAGTGTGCTCGCTGGCCGGTACGCTGAAGCTGGGCAAACTGGTTGCCTTCTTTGATGACAACGGTATCTCAATCGACGGTCACATTGACGGTTGGTTCACTGACGACACCGCTAAGCGTTTCGAAGCTTACGGCTGGCACGTGGTGCGCGGCGTTGATGGTCACGATGCAGCCGCGATCAAAAAAGCGGTTGAAGAAGCGAAAGCGGTTAGCGACAAGCCTTCCCTGCTGATGTGCAAAACCGTGATTGGTTTTGGTTCACCAAACAAAGCCGGTACCCACGATTCACACGGCGCACCGCTGGGTGATGACGAAGTGGCACTGACCCGTAAGCAGCTGGGCTGGAACCACGCGCCGTTTGAAATCCCACAGGATATTTACGCGCAGTGGGATGCGAAAGAAGCCGGTCAGGCGAAAGAAGCCAGCTGGAACGAGAAGTTCGCAGCCTACGCAAAAGCGCACCCCGAGCTGGCGGCAGAATTCAAACGCCGTATGGGTAACGAGCTGCCGGCTAACTGGCAGGCTGAGTCGCAGAAGTTCATCGAACAGCTGCAGGCTAACCCAGCGAAAATCGCCAGCCGTAAAGCGTCCCAGAACACGCTGGAAGCTTTCGGTAAGCTGCTGCCAGAATACCTGGGCGGCTCCGCTGACCTGGCACCAAGCAACCTGACCATGTGGTCCGGTTCTAAGCCAATCAACGACGATCTGGCCGGTAACTACATCCATTACGGTGTGCGTGAATTCGGTATGACCGCTATCGCTAACGGCATCACCCTGCACGGTGGCTTCCTGCCATACACCGCGACCTTCCTGATGTTTGTTGAATATGCGCGTAACGCTGCGCGTATGGCTGCTCTGATGAAAATCCGTCAGGTGATGGTCTATACCCACGACTCCATTGGTCTGGGTGAAGATGGCCCAACGCATCAGCCGGTTGAGCAGATGGCCAGCCTGCGCGTCACGCCAAACATGAGCCTGTGGCGTCCATGTGACCAGGTTGAGTCTGCGGTTGCCTGGAAATACGCTATCGAGCGCTTCGACGGCCCTACGGCACTGATCTTCTCCCGTCAGAACCTGGCGCAGCAGGATCGTACGGCTGAGCAGCTGGCCAATGTGGCTCGCGGTGGTTACGTGCTGAAAGACTGTGAAGGTCAGCCGGAAATCATCCTGATCGCCACCGGTTCAGAAGTTGAGCTGGCTGTTGGCGCGTATGACAAGCTGACCTCCGAAGGCCGTAAGGCGCGCGTGGTGTCGATGCCGTCTACCGATGCGTTCGACAAACAGGATGCCGCTTACCGTGAAGCGGTTCTGCCGAAAGCGGTCAGCGCCCGTGTGGCGATTGAAGCCGGTATCGCAGATTACTGGTTCAAATACACCGGTCTGAACGGTGCAATCGTCGGTATGACCACCTTTGGTGAATCAGCGCCTGCAGAGCAGCTGTTTGAAATGTTTGGCTTCACCGTGGATAACGTGGTCGCTAAAGCGAAAGAACTGCTGTAAGCCCAACGGGGCGGGATTGCTTCCGCCCCGTTTTCACTTTTCCGCTGTCATCCCCGGCCGTGGAATTTTCCAAATCTGTGACTTAGATCTAAAGATTGTCGCAGCAATTGATCCTCGTCATTCCTATTATTCCTCCATTCTATTATTCTCGCTGAACCGTTTCAGTTTGCGCAGTTGCTGAAGATATACGGGCTTAGTACAGTTTTTCTGATGCAAGAATTCCCTGTACAAATTTGAACGTCTGGCTCAGGCTAACGCACCAGTTTTACACCGAATTCGGATGCAGGAGTGATATGACGGTTCGCATTGCCATAAATGGTTTTGGTCGCATCGGGCGCAACGTGTTGCGTGCCCTTTATGAAACCGGACGTCGTGCAGAGATCACCGTGGTGGCCATCAATGAGCTGGCTGGCGCGGCGGGAATGGCGCATTTACTGAAGTACGATACCAGCCATGGGCGATTTGCATGGGATGTCCGCCAGGAGCGGGACCTGCTGTGGGTCGGCGAAGATACCATTCGTCTGCTGCATCGTGCGGAAATCAGCGATCTGCCGTGGCAGGAGCTGAATGTCGATGTGGTGCTGGATTGTACCGGCGTGTACGGCAGCCGCGAAGACGGCGAGGCCCATCTGGCCGCCGGCGCGAAAAAAGTGCTGTTCTCCCATCCCGGCGGTAACGACCTGGATGCCACCGTGGTGTTCGGTGTGAATGAGAAAGAGCTGCAACCGGACCACCTGATCGTCTCCAACGCTTCCTGCACCACCAACTGTATTATTCCGGTGATTAAATTGCTGGATGATGCGTTCACCATCGAGTCGGGCACCGTGACCACTATCCACTCTGCCATGCACGATCAGCAGGTGATAGATGCATACCATCCCGACCTGCGACGCACGCGCGCAGCCAGCCAGTCGATTATTCCGGTCGATACGCGTCTTGCCGCCGGCATTACCCGTATTTTTCCTAAATTTAACGACCGTTTTGAGGCGATAGCGGTACGTGTCCCTACAATAAACGTGACGGCGATTGATTTGAGCGTCAGCGTGCGGGATGCAGTACAGGCGTGCGAGGTTAATGCCTTGTTGCGAAACGCGTCAGAAGGGGCATTTAGTGGTATAGTTGACTATACGGAATTACCGTTAGTCTCCATAGATTTTAACCACGATCCGCACAGTGCCATAGTGGACGGCACGCAGACGCGGGTCAGCGGTCAGCACCTGATCAAGACACTTGTCTGGTGCGACAACGAGTGGGGCTTTGCTAACCGAATGATCGACACGACGTTAGCGATGGCCGCAACCGGTTTCAGGTAGGGCGCGGTTTGCGCCTGTCAAAACTTAGAGAATCAACGAGAGGATTCACCATGTCTGTAATTAAGATGACCGATCTGGATCTTGCTGGCAAACGCGTACTTATTCGTTCTGATCTGAACGTGCCAGTGAAAGAAGGGAAAGTGACGTCGGATGCACGTATCCGTGCCTCATTGCCGACCATCGAAGCGGCGTTGAAGCAGGGCGCGAAAGTGATGGTTACCTCCCATCTTGGCCGCCCGACTGAAGGTGAATACAACGAGGAGTTTTCCCTCCTGCCAGTTGTTAACTATCTGAAAGACAAACTCTCTTCTCCTGTTCGCCTGGCGAAAGACTACCTTGACGGCCTGGACATTGCCGAAGGTGAGCTGGTCGTGCTGGAAAACGTTCGCTTTAACAAAGGCGAAAAGAAAGACGACGAAGCCCTCTCTAAAAAATATGCCGCTCTGTGCGACATCTACGTGATGGATGCCTTTGGTACCGCGCACCGCGCGCAGGCCTCTACCCACGGCGTCGGCAAATTTGCCCCAATCGCCTGTGCCGGCCCGCTGCTGGCTAACGAACTGGACGCGCTGGGTAAAGCGCTGAAATCGCCAGAGCGCCCAATGGTGGCTGTGGTTGGCGGTTCTAAAGTGTCTACCAAGTTTGACGTGCTGAACTCGCTGGTAAAAATCGCGGACACCGTGATTGTCGGCGGCGGCATCGCCAACACTTTCGTGGCGATTGATAACAACGTCGGTAAGTCCCTGTATGAGCCTGATTTTGTTGATGCGGCGAAAAAACTGCGTGACGAATTCAAAATTCCGGTCCCGACCGACTCTCGCGTAGGCACGGAATTCTCCGAAACTGCACCTTCTACCGTGAAGAAAGTCAGCGAAGTGAAAGATGATGAAGAGATCATGGACTTCGGCGATGAAACCGCACTGGCAATGGCTAAGATCTTGAAAGAAGCCAAAACTATCCTGTGGAACGGTCCGGTTGGCGTGTTCGAATTCCCGAACTTCCGCAAAGGCACTGAAATCATTGCCAATGCAATTGCAGACAGCGACGCATTCTCTATCGCAGGTGGCGGTGATACGCTGGCGGCCATCGATCTGTTCGGTATCGAAGATAAGATCTCTTATATCTCTACCGGCGGCGGCGCTTTCCTGGAATTCGTGGAAGGCAAAACACTGCCAGCAGTCGCCATGCTTGAAGAGCGTGCAAAACAGTAAGCACTGGGGCGGGACATTGCGTCCCGCCAGAATGATTTACCCGCTTGACGGGTTCCGAATCTCTTAATACGACCGACGAAACAGGACAAAAAACATGTCTAAAATTTTTGATTTCGTAAAACCAGGCGTTGTCACCGGCGACGACGTGCAGAAGATCTTTAAAGTAGCGAAAGAAAACAAATTCGCTCTGCCAGCCGTTAACTGCGTAGGCACCGACTCAATCAACGCCGTTCTGGAAACCGCCGCTAAAGTTAAAGCCCCGGTCATCATTCAGTTCTCTAACGGTGGCGCAGGCTTCATCGCTGGTAAAGGTCTGAAATCAGACAAGCCACAGGCTGCAGCAATCCTGGGCGCAATCTCTGGCGCGCACCACGTGCATCAGATGGCAGAACATTACGGCGTGCCGGTTATCCTGCACACTGACCACTGCGCGAAAAAACTGCTGCCATGGATCGACGGTCTGCTGGACGCGGGTGAAGCTCACTTCGAGAAAACCGGCAAGCCACTGTTCTCTTCTCACATGATCGACCTGTCAGAAGAGTCACTGGAAGAAAACATCGAGATCTGCAGCACCTATCTGGCCCGTATGGCTAAGATCAACATGACGTTGGAAATCGAACTGGGTTGCACCGGTGGCGAAGAAGACGGCGTGGACAACAGCCACATGGACGCTTCTGCACTGTACACTCAGCCAGAAGACGTTGATTACGCTTACGAAAAACTGAATGCCATCAGCCCGCGTTTCACTATCGCTGCGTCATTCGGTAACGTGCACGGCGTGTACAAGCCAGGCAACGTGAAGCTGACCCCGACTATCCTGCGTGATTCTCAGGACTATGTGAGCAAGAAACACAACCTGCCACACAACTCGCTGGATTTCGTCTTCCACGGTGGTTCCGGTTCTTCTGCTGCAGAAATCGAAGAGTCAATCAGCTACGGCGTGATCAAAATGAACATCGATACCGATACCCAATGGGCAACCTGGGACGGTATCCTGCAGTACTACAAAAAGAACGAAGGCTATCTGCAGGCCCAGCTGGGTAACCCGGAAGGCGCAGACAAGCCGAACAAAAAATACTACGATCCACGTGTCTGGCTTCGCGCATCCCAGTCATCGATGATCGTTCGTCTGGAGCAGGCATTTAAAGAGCTGAACGCAGTAGACGTTCTGTAATTTTGCCGCTTTAATGACAGTCTGAAAAAGGCCCCTTAACCGGGGCCTTTTTTTTTGCCTGTCCGGTAACAAATTGTTAATTTCGCTGTGAATTTGGCAGAGCGCGGCATTATTGGTTACCCTTTGAGTTTGGGATGTCAGTTTGTCTGGCAAAAACTGCTTACTTCCCGCAGGGGAACAACAACAGGAAAACAAAATGGAAGATCTGAACGTGGTACATGGCATTAACAACGCAGGAGGTTGGCTGGTGCGCAACCAGGAGCTGCTGTTGAGTTATGTCGTGAATATCGTGGCAGCCATTGCAATTATCATCATCGGGATGATCGTGGCGCGACTCATCTCCAACACCCTGAATAAAGTGCTGCTGGCGCGTCATATCGATGCCACGGTAGCCGACTTCCTGTCAGCGCTGGTGCGCTATGGGGTCATCGCCTTTACGCTGATCGCCGCTTTAGGGCGGGTCGGCGTGCAGACCGCTTCGGTGATTGCGGTTCTCGGTGCCGCCGGCTTAGCCATTGGTCTGGCGCTGCAGGGCTCGCTGGCTAACCTGGCGGCCGGCGTGCTGCTGGTCACCTTCCGTCCGTTCCGTACCGGTGAATTCATTGATATCGGCGTGATGGGGACGGTGCAGAGCGTGCAGATCTTCTCTACCACCCTGAAAACCGCCGATGGCAAAATTGTCGTGGTGCCAAACGGTAAAATCATCGCCGGGAACATTGTTAACTTCTCGCGCGAGCCGGTGCGCCGTAATGAATTCATTATTGGCGTTGCCTATGATGCCGACGTTGACCAGGTGATCAAGCTGCTGCAGGAAGTGGTTGATGCCGAGCCTCGCGTGCTGCGTGATATGGGCGTTCAGATTGGCCTGAATGAACTGGCGGCGTCTTCGGTAAACTTTGTGGTGCGCTGCTGGAGTAACGCCGGTGACCTGCAGAACGTTTACTGGGATCTGATGAAGAACTTTAAGCGCACGCTGGACGCGCATCAGATTGGCATTCCTTATCCGCAGATGGACGTTCACCTGCATCAGGTGAAATCTGCTGAAGATCAGAAGGCAGAAGTCAAAACCGCGACGCCGGACGTGGCGCCGTCGTTACCTAAGCCAGAATAATCAGTATGTTAAAGGCGAACCACGGTTCGCCTTTATTGTGTTCTCGTTATTAGTAAAACTGATATAACATTAGTTTATTCCATTTCCTCTAATGAACCTGCCGCTATACACTCGCCTGCAATTATTCCGGACGAGGTGTTTCCCGTGTTTTCACTCTTCTTCCAGGGCATGGCTCTGGGTGCTGCATTAATCCTGCCTCTTGGGCCACAAAATGCGCTGGTGTTAAATCAGGGCGTGCGCCGTCAGTATCATCTGATGACCGCAGGGCTCTGTACCCTCAGCGACATCGTCCTGATTTGCGCCGGGGTATTTGGCGGCAGCGCCTTACTGACCCAGTCGCCACTGCTGCT
>LIDZ01002793.1_pt1 | contig 27262 bp, 38 predicted proteins | sample 644651 | NCBI WGS metagenome assembly LIDZ01 (sample SAMN03856242, study PRJNA289617) | food metagenome | isolation source: wine grapes on drying loft during traditional withering process | host: Vitis vinifera cv. Corvina | place: Italy: Gargagnago di S. Ambrogio di Valpolicella | collected 2014-01 | reverse complement strand
GTGACCACGCATATGCACTTCTTTGCCATGCTCGAACGCTGGTTCTGGGGCGTTCTATTGGCCAGTACGGTGTTGAGCGCTGCCCTAGGGTGGCTGGTCGCCAAGAACGGACTGCGCCCGGTAGCCAGGGTGACCCAGACCGCTGCGTCGATGTCTGCAGGCTCGCTGAAGGAGCGGATTCCCTTGGAGCCGGTGCCGGATGAGTTGCATGAGCTCATCACCGCGTTCAACTCAATGCTTGGCCGCCTGGACGATTCCTTTGTGCGCCTATCGAATTTCTCTGCTGACATTGCGCACGAGCTCCGTACACCGATCAGCAACCTGCGGACCCACACCGAAGTTATCCTGGCCAAAAAGCGTGCGCCCGAGGTGTACGAAGAGAATTTGAGTTCCAACCTGGAAGAGCTCAATCGTCTTTCGGAAATCATCGACGCGATGCTGTTCCTGGCCAAGTCCGATAACGGGCTAATCGTGCCGGAGTCTGCTGAACTGGATCTGAGAACAGTCGTCAGCAAGCTGTTCGGCTATTACGAGTTTCTGGCCGAGGACAAGGGGATTCAGCTCCAAGCATCAGGCAACGCCTCGATCTTCGCGGACAGCGTGATGATCGACCGTGTCGTGTCGAATCTGTTGTCCAATGCCCTGCGCTACACGCCGTCCGGGGCGACGATTGAGGTCAGTATCCACGACCATGGCGGACGGGTAGAGCTTCGGGTGGAAAACCCTGGCCCCGAAATAGCCCCGCAGCACCTGGACCGCATCTTTGATCGGTTCTACCGAGTGGACCCGGCGCGGCGAGAAGGCGCCGGGAATGCGGGGCTGGGTCTAGCGATTGCCCGGTCCTTGATGCAAGCACATGGCGGCACTATCTCGTGCACGTCAACTAGCTGCCGAACAGCCTTTACCCTAACGTTTGTGCGCTGTCACCATTCATGACTTCGCTAGGGCAATATCAAGATCATACAGCCTCGCAGCGGCTTGTACTCTGCCTTCCTGGCCAGAAGTTGACTTAGGCTGCCACCGCCTCACAGGCCTGAGCACAGGCATGGCAAGCCTGAGCGCAATGCTGGCAGTGATCGGCCTCGTGGTGGCCGCACTCGTCTGCGCAGGCTGTGCACGCTTTTGCGCACAGGACGCAAAATTCTTTGGCCAGAGGACTTTGGCGAGCCATCAAGGTCGCCGCGAGTCTGCACAAATCTGCACAATCCCTATCCAGCTTTATGCATTTCGCCATCATTTGAACATCGTGCTCTTGCAAGCAGGCCGAAGCACAGCTTTCACATGCCATCGCACAGCGTAGGCACTCTAAAATGTAGTCATCATATCCACTGTTCATGAGGTAATCTCCGGGGTTGACGGTCGATTTACACTTTGGACTCGATGCCTTCTTTTCGAAGACGCAGTAAGTCCGACTGATCCATGCGCTGCGAGTTTCTCAAGTTTCATTACATTTTTGTAAGGGAAGGCAAAGGCTATCTACCATTGCTTTGTTAGCTCTATGAAGACCACTTGCTGCAAAGCAGTACCGGATCAAGCGAATAACTTTTTCGCTAAATCGGCCGGTACCCTCACATCAGCTATAGGCGCAGCTGTCGTCCCACTAAGCCAGCACAAGCTCAGTGGGTATGGAGAAGAGTCACTGCGACAGGTAGTCAGCCACCACCTCCTGCTCGCCGGTCTTTTTCAGTCCGATGACCTGATAAGCGCTTTTGTGCCCTGTTTCCATACCTGGTGAGCCCATAGGCATGCCAGGTGCCGCCACGCCGACCAGGTCGGTCCGGCGTTCAAGCTCAGCGATCTGTTGCACCGGGACATGCCCCTCGATGAACTTGCCGTTCACCACACCGGTGTGACATGACATCAATTTCTCAGGCACACCCAGCTTGGCCTTCACCGGGCTCATGTTTTCTTCCAGATGGTCATTGACCGTGAAGCCATTGTCCCGCAGGTAAGCAATCCACTTGGAACAGCATCCGCAATTGGGGTCCCGGTAAACGTCGATCACGTGCGCAGGAGCGGCTTGTGCCACTGACGCGACAGCCAGTGCCATGGCTGCGACAGCGCGCCGTCCAGCGGTAGTAAGGCTTATAAATTTCATGTGCGGCCACTCTATAAAATGAAGTGATTTCCAGCCTACCTTGCCTCGATAAGCTGGCTAAACGGAACAATTGGCCCAGGGGATGTTGCACTGTTCAAACGCTTGCGCCAGTACCCGACGTCATGCCATTTGCCCTGCTTGAAGCCGACTTCGGTATAAGTGCCCAAGTGCTCGAAACCTAGCGCTTCATGTAGCCCTACGCTTCCCTCATTTGGGAGCGCGATACCGGCATAAGCGGTGTGAAATCCCTGGCGTTCCAGGACCGGAATCAGGCGTGCGTACAGCGCGCGGGCGATGCCGCTACGATGCGCTTCAGGAGCCACATATACGGTCACGTCCACTGACCATTGGTAAGCTTCTCTGGCCCTGTGCTGGCTGGCGTAGGCATAGCCCACCACTAGACCCTCGCGCTCCGCAACCAGGTACGGGTATTTGGGCAGGGTTGATTCGATGCGATGCGCCATCTCTTCTACGGTCGGCGGTTCCAGCTCAAAGGAAATGGAGGTGCGCTCCACCATCGGGCCGTAGATACCCTGAATGGCAGCGGCATCCGAAATGGACGCGATCCTGACCATGCTGCTGGCGCTCATTTCAAACTCCTTGGGGTTTATAGCCTGCTCAGACGGACTGCTGATTCACGCGCAGGGAAAGCGCCTCGGCGCTTTCCTTACGCTCGGAGTAGCGGTCTACCAAGAACGCCTCACGGCCGCGAATAAGCAGGGTGAATTTCATCAATTCCTCCATGACATCAACCATTCGGTCGTAGTAACTGGAAGGCTTCATGCGGCCAGCCTCATCGAACTCCAGAAAGGCCTTGGGTACGGAGGATTGATTGGGGATGGTGACCATGCGCATCCAACGGCCTAAAATTCGCAGTTGGTTGACCGTGTTGAAAGACTGCGAGCCTCCGCAGACCTGCATCAACGCCAAGGTCTTGCCTTGCGAAGGGCGTACCGCGCCCAGTGCCAGGGGAATCCAATCAATCTGAGCCTTGAACACTGCAGACATCGAGCCATGGCGTTCAGGAGAACACCACACCTGGCCTTCCGACCACATCACCAGGTTCCTTAGCTCCTGCACCTTGGGATGCTCCACCGGTGCGTCATCGGGCAGGGGTAGACCGGACGGATCGAAGATCACGGTCTCTGCGCCCATAAGCTCCAGGATCCGGGCCGCTTCCTGGGTCAGCAACCGGCTAAAAGAGCGCTCCCGAGTGGAGCCGTAGAGCAGCAGGATTCTTGGCCTATGTGCCGGTGGCTCGCCCTCGGCGAGTTGATCCTGGGCGGGGATGTTCAAAAGCGATACATCTAGGCTTGGAAAATCGCTCGGATCTGTCTCTATCGAATTGTTCATCACAGCGCGCCTATCTCATCAAGACCGCGCTTTAGCTCCGTGGGGCCGAGAGCGTTGAAATCAAGCGCGAAAAAGGCATCGAAGCGCCGGCGGATATTCTCCACCGTGGCGTCAAACGCGGCTTGGACCTCCTCATTGGTGCCATGGACGTCCGAGGGGTCAGACAGGCCCCAGTGGCTTTTGAGGGCGGGTCCGAAGTATACCGGGCATGGCTCGCCCCCGGCCTTGTCGCAGACGGTGATAACGATATCAGGCGGGTTGTCCTGGAAACTTTCCGATCCCTTGCTGTAGAGCGTCGAAGTATCGACGCCTAGCCTTTGCAAGGTACTCACTGCGCGGGGATTTAAACGTCCGCTGGGAAAGCTGCCAGAGCTGACCGCCGTCATTCCTTCAGGCGCAAGGTGGTTGAACAAGCCTTCAGAGAGCACGCTACGGCAGCTATTGGCAGTACACATAAACAGAACTTTCATCATTGATCCTAAGCGTGAAGGCTCATTCGCAGGGCACGCGATCGAGATGTTTGAGGACGATGGCAAGGGTCAGCAGCAAGCGGCTTGCCGCACAGGACGGTCTTGCATGGATTCGAGCCTACTGGAGTCTCGATCAACCCAGCCGTGATTGGCTTTAAGGGTTACCTTAAGCACCTCTCGGACCCAGGCTGGCAATTGAGGATGAAGGCGGTAGTAGATCCATTGTCCTTGCCGGCGATCCTCAAGCAGTCCACAGGTGCGCAACTGGGCTAGGTGGCGGGAAACCTTCGGTTGATTGTCGCCCAGCGCCCAGATAAGTTCGCACACGCATAGCTCAACCTGCGCGGTCAGCATGAGCATGATGCGGGTTCGAGTCTCGTCGCCTAAGCATTTGAAGAGGGTTACCGGGGAGAAATCCATAGCATGCTCAGCCGTATATTCGGAGATTCGAATATACAGATGTAATTCACTTCGCGAAATGTCTGAATACGCGATTGGTACGTGCGGACTCAGCACTTAGGTGGGGTGTGCCGCGCATGAATGGAAACCAGCTTCAGCCCGCATTGCATGGAAGGATTGGGTGTGTAATTCTTTGCATAGGTAAGGGGGGTATCCTATGAGCCATACAGCATCAAACAAAGCCGATCTGCTCAAACGTGTGAAGCGCATTGCAGGCCAGATCCAGGCGGTAGAGCGCGCTCTTGAGTCAGATCACGACTGTGCAAAAACACTTCACCTCGTGGCCGCCACGCGCGGAGCTATCAACGGCCTGATGGAGGAAATCGTCGAAGATCACGCCAGGGAGCATGTAGCGAATCCGGCGCTGAGCGACGAAGAGCGCGCCAAGGGCGTCGAAGAGCTTCTCGAAGCCATTCGACGTTATTCCAAGTGATCCACGCAGGCTCGAATTTCATGAAAAGCAACACCAGCTTTACGCACGAGCACGTGTATCTCGGATCGGCACATGATGAGAATGCAAAGCGCACCCTTTGGGTGGTGATACTTACCGTTGTGATGATGGTCGGTGAGATAGCTGCTGGGTACCTCACAGGGTCCATGGCTCTGCTGGCCGATGGATTTCATATGGCTACCCATGCAGGTGCGTTAGGGATCGCAGCTGCGGCCTACGCATATGCCAAGCGCCATGCGTCCAGCACTCGCTTCAGTTTTGGCACCGGCAAGGTGGGAGATCTGAGTGGCTTTGCATCAGCATTGATCCTGGGATTGGTATCTTTGGGGATTGGCGTTGAATCGGTCATTCGATTGTTTCAGCCTACTGGCGTCCAGTTCGGGACGGCAACGTTGATTGCCATCGCAGGCTTTGGAGTCAACATTGTAAGCGCTCTGCTGCTCGGCCACGGCCATGATCATGATCATGATCACAACCATAGTTCTCACGGGGGTGATAACAACCTGAGGTCAGCGTACATCCATGTGATTGCCGATGCTCTGACATCTGTTCTTGCCATCGCCGCCCTGCTAGCCGGCCGCTACCTCGGATGGGTCTGGCTTGATCCAGCCATGGGTATTGTGGGCGCGATTGTTATCGCACGGTGGGCTTGGAGCCTGATGGGCGCTACTGCGGGTGTACTGCTTGATCAAACCGACAGCCATGTTGCCGACGAAATTCGCGAACTAGTTGAACAACCTGGCGATGCCGAAATTACCGACCTGCACGTGTGGCGTGTCGGCCCAGAGGCCCATGCTGCAATCGTTAGCGTTCTTGGTGGCACTACAACGAATGCGGATAGCATCCGTGATCGGTTGAAGCCTGTTCACGAAGTTAGCCACCTCACGGTTGAGTTTCGAGCAGCATCGCCTGCTACGTAGAGCTTGATGATAATAGGCAAGGCCCCCTTCAACGGGCGCGAGCGCACGCCTTGCCTACTCACGCTATTGATTCTGGAACCACCATGACTTCAAGCAAACGTGACCACCCTGGCATTGAACGCCGTTTGATTGCAAGTCTCACAGAAGCATGCGAAGCCGCCAAGGTTGCATGTCGGCTTCGACTGGATATCCCATGAGCCGACTCCAAGCGTTCCTTTAAAGCCAGCGGCCCGTCTGGCGTCGCTGACTCCGCGCTAACTACAACGTATCAAGCATCTGTCGCTGCTTACCAACGTAAGAAATACGTTATCACCATTTTGGCCACGGGCGGGCACATGCCGTTTTTTAGAAGAGTTCGTGAACTCATTGGGGGCCGACACCGCGTCTACGTGCTAGCGAGCCAGGTCAAACTGGTGACCCGGCGAACGGAGTCCGTGTCGGGGAAATTCGTTTTCCCAGGATTTGATTTTGTTGACGACATCACGGTCGATGGCCTTTCAGTTGGGTACGTTGACTATGGCATCAGCCCCTTGGGTGACCGGCTCTACATAAACATGATCGAGATTGCCCCGCAGCACCGAAAAAAAGGCATCGGCATGTCCGTGCTCTGGATTTTGTGGTGCACGGATCAGATACCTATCGTGCCGCTTAACCAGCGCACCTCTTCGGATGGTTTCTGGAGCCTAGCCCGCGATTGCCTGGCAGCTGCAGGTGGCCGCATCGAGGCAGAGTTGCGTGGCACCGAGCAAATGGAATGTGAACAACAACGGTGGTCGCATCTGGTATCCAACTCAGCATTACGGATAATGTGATCACTGTGGGTGGCAATGCCGTTACTTGTATAAACGGAACAATATCCATCTGAGGCGCTTCAGGCGCATGAGGCCATGGCTGAGCTGACGCGCTTAGCCATTAGATAGTCGGGGCTCATGCGGTAAAGTTCGATTTAACGTAAGCCCCGTCCAGGCCTGGCTCGGACATTCCAACATCAGTACTACTAAGATCTACGACCAGCGGGAGAACAGGCCAGAGGATTCACCTACCTTGAAGGTGAAATACTGATGACCGCATTCATTTCAGTATTTATTCCCTTGTTCGTAACGCGATCCGGATGACCTTTCGGTTGACGAATCTGTCATCTTTCGACATGATCATTCACAACAACTAACCCTCATGACCGGTGTGGCTTGACCATCTGGTTCGAGGGGGAAAAAGCCGGCAATAGCCGGTTTTTTCGTTTCTGGAGCACGAGAAATGCATCGAATGCCTGAGCTTGAGCCTCTGCGCACTCGCATCTAAATCGACCGATACAACTTGTATTACGGCTGTTTGCGAGGCACTCCCCCACAAATGGCTGGATCTGCTGCCCCTCTTCGAAAAACACATCTTGCCATCGGTGCAAGTCAGCGATGCCGAGGGCCGTGTCCGGAATTCAACCCTACTGGCTAGTGGGCGCTGGTGTGGGGGTAAGCCGGGGGTAGCGGGTCATACCACGGTCCAGGCCACCATTGATTCGTCCGAAGGCTATGCGCTGCAAGCTCAGCATGCTGTCACTTCAGATAACATTGCTAAGGAAACCCGCTTCGTCTATCCCCAGTTCCTAAGGACTCAAACCGCTTTTTGCAGCAAAGTCGAGCCGCGAGACTCGATCGGTGGTCAGCTGATCTTCAGCTGGTCATCAAGCGCAGCGAATCCGTAGGCACCGAGTTGAATGCAGAGCAAAACGACCATCTTTGGTTCGAGTTCGTTCAGGCAATAGGGACTTGTTTGCTAAGAGTTTGAGATGCTAATTGTTCAACTCTACCTGCAATCAGAGGAATTTTTCTGCCAGATTCAATCTGGTAGAATACATCGCCTACAGATTGAGCCGCCTCGGTGTTATCAGTCGGACCAAGCCTTTGACTTTCCTTGATAGCTTGCAATACGGCATCCTCCATCAATTTTAATGCAGTTCCGTGACCTATAGAATCAATCAATGATTTCCGCATAACTGATACCTCAGTGGTGTAATTCTCATTATACGCGCCTCTCACAATCTACACTGGAACGCTCGGGGCATCACCTGCAGCCCCTGGCACTGACATCCGTACCGCCATGGATGTCAGACCGGTGCAGGCATCACTGTCTATGTAACCGGCCAACCAACACATCTTCCTGTCCCCCACCGCCAAAGGCGATGGTGTCCGAAAGTGAACTCAGCGATCTGGAGCCCGGTATACAGCGGCTAGAGCTCGGCACCAGCACAGCTTCGATAGGCGTTTATGACGGTCACCGCAGCTAATACCGGATCGACCTGGCCGAAATGTTCAAGCAGGATCGCCAAAGCTCCTTCAACATCGTCCGCGCGCTGCAATTCGCCGACTGCCGGCGAGCGTCGCTTGCCGGCCAACAAAAATTCGGCAAATCCAGGTCGAACTATATGGTCTGTCCTGCTGCTTTCTGACCTATGCCAAGGAGATCAATGTCGCCGGGTTGGGAGTGCATGGCCTGCGTGCTACGGCTGCGACCAAGGCGTTATTGCTAAGGTGCAGGCATGGCTGGGCCACGCCAATATCAGCACGACACGGATCTATGATTCTATGATCGCCGTCAGCCGCGACCGGAGAACTAACCCGCTTTCAAAGTGCGCTACTAGGAGGCTTTCAACCGTAAAAACGGGGATCGCCCGCCTCGCCACGCCCCTCTTCCCATACCCTACACCCTGCAGCACGGCGAGCACATGCAGCACGCCGAGTACATTAAGCACAATGAGCACCGAATGATCATACTAACCACATGAAATTAATCATATTTTTCAGTTTTTTTGCGTGATATCGCGCATTACAACTAACCTAACTAGGTTATTTCACGCAATTGAGACTCTTGTATGGTCAATTCACGTGCATAGTAATGCGCGATATACACGTGTAATGACGGTTTGCCATCGTCGGTGAATGTCGGGAAACTGGGCCCAACAGAGACGGAAAGGGCTACACCATGGCCAACGCCAAACAGTCAGCAAAACGCCGCTTAACAATGGCGGAACGTGCGCAGCAACTGATGCTGGTCCACTTCCCCGACATTCCGGAAGCGTTGAAATGGACACGAAAAACCCACGACGGCTTCAGCACGATTCCTCGGACATTGCCCATTGCCATGCAGATTATTGACGCTGATTCGAAGGGACAACCTGCAGGGCACGTGCTGTTTTGTCTATGGGCGCGTATGCCCGATCATCCCGTCATAACTATCGAGAACCCCAGCACGTTTGCGGCTGAAGCGGGGTTTCTCGGGGAACGTGCCGTGGACACCTGGCGGCGCCGGATGAAGAAGCTCCGGGAGCTGAACTTCATCATGACCAAGCCAGGTGCATCCGGCGAATTTCATTATGTAATGCTCACCAATCCTAACGCTGCGGTCGAGTGGATGCGCAACCACGGCAAGGTACAGGATGGCCTGTATAGCCGCTTCATTGAGCGACTTCCGGAGATCGGTGCTTATGGCGATATAGAGGCACTCCACGCTTACTGGAAGATGCTCAAAGATGCGGAAGAGGCAGCAGCAGCTGAAGCCGCCAAGCAAGCATCGACCGCTTCCGCGCCACCTCCGCCGCCGCCAGTCCCACCCACTAAACCCAAACGTATCAGGAGGACGAAAGCTAATGCATAGGAGAGTCACGGGCATCGAGTGCCAGTCCACCCACCTCGATGCCCTCAAAAATAAAGCCCTGAACCAGCTGAGGGTCGAGTCTTGACTGGTCAGGGCTGTGGTGGTGCAACGTTTAGCTGATAACCGATACGACCTGCAGGAGGCCGAAAATGCAGTTACTGAGGAGAAGAGCCACGGGCATCGAGTGCCAATCCACCCACCTCGATGCCCTCAAAAATAAAGCCTTGAACCAGCTGAGGGTCGAGTCTTGACTGGTTAGGGCTGTGGTGGTGCATGTGAGACCTGCAGGCCTCGGCCAGCAGTCTAGCAGCGAGCCAGGTTGCTTTGAAAGAACCTGGCTTTTTTAGTCCTTACCGGGTAAACACATTACGGCTTCATCTGAACAGCAAGAAAGGTGGCACGCATAAGCTGAGTAATCTGAAGTTGTGCGTCCTCACAGGCTTCAAAAAATGCTAGCGAAGCATCTTCTGGACCCTCATCCAAAACATTGGCCATCTCTTGAACCAGCTCCTCTAGCGCCTGAAGGCGTTGCTTGATATCTCCTTTATTCATAAATTTCACCTAATTTTCCTGTTGGCTTGGTAAAACGCCTTCGCTTTTTTTGTCGCATCAGCAATGTGTTTTTTCAACCGCTTGCGATCTTTGAAAACAGCATCTTCACCGTGCATATCGACCAATTTCATCTGTAGCTCCTGCGCCTGCTTCGACTCATAGAGCGGCGATACGTCTTGCAAGGCCACAAATCCTTCGCAGCTATGATTGCGGGTATTCATCACAATTTGCGTGTTGTCCGAACCAAGGATCTGAAAGCCCATAGCTTGGTAGAAAGGGACTTTGGCAGGTGTGCACGTAAGCTCGACATGAGGATACCGTTCAATAACTTTTTCCATCATGGTTCTGCCAATACCAAGCCCACGGTGTTGATGATGAACAACCATATACGTTAGCCCGCAAGCGCCTGGATGGCTTGGTACCGGCAGGTAGAGCACATATCCAATAACCGAATGGTCTACACCGTGCGCTGTAATGAGCTCTGTTGGGGCTTCGGGCCGAAGGCCGATGCGATCGAGATACGACATAACCTCCCAAGCGAGAAGGTTTTGATACAACCCTAAGAGCAAATTAACGGGCACCATGCCTGCAAAGTCGTACCTGTGCAGATCAGCCATATAAGCCCCCGTCATTGTTGCGACCTGATGCTTAACAGCCTCACTAGGTTGAGTGGTGTGCAGAGAATATGTCGGCATATTTTTCCTTCGTGTCGGAGCTGCACTGGTAAAACGTTCAGTGAACGTCCCTATGCAAGTCGGAAATGTCCTATCAGTCAGTCGGGCGAGTCAGAGTGGCTCGTGGCACGCAACGGTCTCCCAGCCACATACCTGCCTCCTCACAACACGGTGCTCGTCGTTCCGTTTCAGGGGTTGGATAGCTTCAGAAAGCAGGTAAAGCACTGGAGTCATCGGTGTTTCCTAGGTCTTACTGCCCGCACACAAAACTATGGTGTTTCCCTGCACTGATTACCCGCTTTGGATTTTGACGACACGCGCAGCTCGCTCTGACTTGTATCTGGTCATTCTCACCTCTATCTGTCTTCCTGACTTATATCAGTCATCCTACGTATATGTTCAACCTACCTATATGTCACTTACGCAGAATTTAGCCAGAGTATAGGACGCCTTTCGCGCACATAGCAGCGATAGCCTCGTCGACTCCAGACCACTCAAGCGCGACTCCCCTGGCCGTTTCCGGGGTTGCGCACCGGAATCTGAGCCGCCATATGCCGATCACTTTCTCTGGAGCTGATGGTAGATAAAACCAGCAGCCTTCAGGTTCTGAGCGATCGTTATCTTTGCGCACGTAAAATCCAACCCCAAGACCAGACGCAGCCTCTAGCAGAGATGAATCAGCCCCAACGGCGTGGAAGTCATTCACACGGATTGGAGTCCTCTCACCGTCGATGCTTATGGAGGTCACAACCTCATAAAAAAGGCCCGTACCTTTCAGCAGATCGAAGGCCTTCCAGAAAACGTGGCTGGCATCCTTGCCGTTTACCTGGTCGCCCATGCTACCGACTATCTTGCTGATAAATTTTGTACGGGCTGTATCGTTGGTGGGCTCAGCAGTCACCCGAAACCCTTCACCCTCTGGGCTGACTATATGATTCCAATGTCGCCATATTTGCTGGTAATCAACTCCGCCGAACATTTCTAGATCGTGCATTGCATAGCAGTTAATCAGCAGCATAACGGCGCAGACGACCACCTCATCAGCGGCCCCTTCTTTCAATAAGCGACCAATGCCATCCGCATTCCCTATCCCATCTATCAGGGCGTGAGGAATATTCACAGTCCCTTGGTGCTGCATCGCCCATCGAGCCTGATTGGGTGGTAGTCCTGCCGCTGGCTTCTTGATCAACCCCATGCCGGCTAAAGCATTTACTATGCCTGTGGCCATAGGCGTTCCACAGCCTGTCAGCACCCTGACCTTCTCCGCACCGGCACCCGTCAGCATATTAGGGCCACGGCCGTCTAAATCCCTCATGGTGGTATGCCTGGCCAACCCTAAGTACGCCAGTAGCAAGCGAGGGTCTTTTTTAGCGTTAGCGATCAGCTCCAGTGCTTCAAGCGATACCGGCGAAAACTGCCCTGGTTTTGTCCCTTTTGTCATTGCCCCCCCTTGGCATTACGCCTTTGGCTGCTAACGATTTTTTGTACCATGACATGAGTACAAAATAAGAATAAAAATTAAGTCCTCATAAATCCCTTCAATTTCGGAGCTCTTAGCGTATTTAAATTCCGTACATTGCAATTATACGGAAACACAGCAACGATAGAAATATCTATTCTAGATATTATTGTACAACTACCTATAGGAAACTTAAAATAAAGGTATCTATACCGGCCTGTTTCCAATACTGGGGTACAAGAATGGAAAATCGCGAGCAATTGATAAAAGATCAAAAAATATCCAAAAGAGTGATACTTTTTTTTGTTTTATTCTCAACCATCGGTTTAATATTTGGGTGGCCATTCGCAACGCCTTACGTATTCGTCATGCTGAAGTACAAAACGTTTTGGGCAGTGATGACGTTAGGAATTGTCGGGTGCGCATTCGCGGCAGATGGCAATCTCTGGTTGCTCCGAAACCCAGGGAAATCACCACGAGATTATTACCAGCGGAAGCATTGGTGGCTTCATGTCTTTAACTGGGAAATTAAGCGGGAATTCCCAGAAACGGAGGCTGTAGACAAGTGAAACTATCCAGACTGCTTTCCTTTATTTCCTTTGTTTTTTCCTGTGTTGTTGTGTTGCCTGTGTTTGCGGAAGGCACAACAATTGGTGAAATAACTGCCGCATCCAAAAAAACTGGCGATTTGTCCCGCCACGCTCTTGCAACTATCTATGGCGACGTTGTTAACAACCCTCTTGCCTCCAGCGAGGCTAGCGGCGTCGATACTATTCTAGCCAGCATATTTCAAGTACTTAATGGCGCTCTCTTGGTCGTTGGGTCACTATGGGCCTGCTATATCATCTTTCGGAAGTTAACTCGCACGGCTCACGATGGCGCTGTGTTCGACAAGCAAAATACAACGGTCTGGGGACCTGTACGAATAGTGTGGGGGTTGGTTTCTTTAGTACCTACTGCAAACGGGTGGTCTCTTTCGCAACTGCTTATGCTTTGGTCCGCATCTACTATGGGCATAGGTATTGCCAATTTAAGTACAGATGCCGCCATTAGTGCCTTTGAAGATGGGAAAGGAATGGTAGTGCAACCGGCCATGCCCAGCACCCTCGAGCTTGCCCATAATCTGTTTGAGGCCAATATCTGCATGCACGGCATAAACGCCGGTCTCGCCGAGGCTGCTGCACAAGGCGGACTTGTCACACAAGGCGGCTACGTCCAGCAGGTGCCGACGAGCTCCGGTTTCACCCTAAAAAACAAAAGTTTTATATGTGGTGGAGCCGACATCAATGCGGATCTCGAAGCCCAGTCGTCATCGACAAACTGGTTTTCCACCACGATTGATACCTCACAAATCCGTAAGGCGCATCTCGACGCTTTGGTGGCAATGCAAAATACGATCACCAGTTCCGCTCTCAGCTTCGTTAATGAAGTTGTTCAGAAAAAAAATGGCGCAGGAGATATTTCGGATGTCGAAGGGGTAATCCAGTCCGCCGCTCAAGCTTACGAAATCACCGTTAACCAAAGCGTCGGTACTAAGCAGGGAGATATTGAAGCGCTCGCAAATCAGATGAGCACGAGCATCAAAGAGGCTGGGTGGTGGTCGCTAGGTGCCTGGTATCAAACATTTGCCCAAGCCAATACGAAACTGACTGATGCCGTTGCCGCCAAAGCTGGCTCATACGGTCCTTCATCGGGTGGAGACCCTGCTGTCGTCAATCTTTATCAAAGCGCGATGGACGCCTACGCGGTGCAAAAGAGTACAAACACCAATACAAATCCTTTGGGCGCAAGCGGTTCTCAGGGAACCGAAACAAGCAAAGTGATGAGCCACCTTTTTGCTCCGATGCAGAAAATAACAACTTCACTGGTAACGGACGTTAACTTCAATGGAGAGCAAGGCGGTCAGCTTAACCCGCTCATCAAAATAAAGAACCTTGGTGACACTCTCATGGGAACAGCCGAAGTTGCCGTAGCCACATACGGCAGTTTAAAAGCTTTGGAAAGAGTTACCGATGGCAACAGCGCTGTGGGTTTAACGACAAAGTTTGTAAATTTCTTCTCAGGAGGATTGGATGCTGGTAAAGGTTTACTTGATGCAATGTCCCCATTTATCATAATGGCGATATTCGCATTATTTCTGCTAGGCGCGACTTTATCAATATACCTACCAATGACACCTTTCATTATTTGGTTCGGTGCAGCAATTAATTGGCTTGTTGTCGTTGGAGAAGCAATTATTGCAGCACCGCTGTGGGCTTTTACCCATCTTGGCGGTGAAGGTGACGGTATGGGCCAGAGAACGGCGCACGGTTATCTATTTCTCTTGAATTGTATGTTTCGGCCTACATTGATGGTAGTCGGATTTTTTTTGGGCGGAGCTATTGTGGTTGCGGGTGGCACGCTACTAAACAACCTTTTTGGAATAGCCATTGCAAATGTTCAGTACGACTCCATGACAGGAATTTTCAGCGCTCTGTTCTTTGTCGCGGTTTATTGCTCTATGTGTTTGAACTTAATCCATAGCAGTTTCAACCTGATTTTTATCGTACCAGATCAGGTCATAAACTGGGTAGGTGGCCAGGCATCCGCTACTGTAGGTCGGGACGACAATGACCGTACACGGCAGGCCATCTCGGTTTTCGCTGGAAAGCTAGAGCACATGGCACCTAAGTCTGGCATGCCAGGTAGAAAGCCGGGCAATAGCAAACCTAGTGGTGGAGATGGCATTCATGGTTAATGTGCTAATTAATTATACTGTTTATGGGAGTTAATTATGCTTTCTTTAATTACGATTATTCATTGGCTAGGGAATATTTTAAGCCTAATCATAATATGGGTAGCAATCGCAATTATTTATAATAGCCACGCCTTATGGCCACTTGGGCTGATCGGCCTAACCTTTGTCTGGATGTTTGGAGGCAGCTGGCTCATCAAAAACTTAAAGATTCGCTACGCGAAGCGACTGCATAAGCTAGTTATGTCAATCGCTCCGGCGGGCTTTTCAGCCAAGGTGCAGATTTCTGATGAAGCGGGCCGCCGCTACGTGGGAATAGACCCAAAAGCAGGCACAGCAGTCTTGATCGACGAGTACAACGGTATCCGCAAAGCCATGCCACTCTCAGAAATCACAGAGTGGGCCACTGACATCACCTCAGGGAAGCACTTCCAGCACGTCATATTGCGATTTAGAAATTATGACTATCCATCAATAACCATCCCCGTGCGATCGCACGATATGGAACGCATCACATCGCAGCTGAATACCGCAATGGGATAAAAAACCGGGCTTAAAGCCCGGTTTTTTTATCCCAGTTGAGTGGGGATTTCGTTCAGTACAAGGATTTCGTGTTCAGCCATCCCAGATCGACGCTGTTCCAGGGCAGATTCTGACGTTAGCATCGAGTGCTCCAGCTGCTGCTGTTCGAACAAACGCCACAAGAGAGCTACCTCACCCTCAGATTCCAGACATCGAAGCTGTGCTGGGCTCTCAAGAGCCCAGCGGTCCAGAATTCTCCAAGCGCAGAGGTGAAAGGCTGGTAATCCGCGTACCGTATTTATCGTCGCAGGCATTAATACCCCACCAGCGATCAACAGCGGTGGTACGGCATTAGTGAACATGCTTGCCTCCGTGGCGACGCAAATAAGAAATCGTCTGATAGTTTGCGCGGAAAATTCGTTCATGAAAGCCACCACCCCGCATCAGCTCTTCTCGATGCTCGGCTGCAAATCCTAGCCTAGCTAGCTCAATATCATCACCGAAAGCCACAGCCCGACTAGCGGATCTCATCAATGCGTTAGCTTGCTGTAACCGCAGAATGTCAAACCGGTAATCCGGTGCGCGGATAAAATGAATAGCTCCCATGACTAACCTCCATATCTTACAATTTAACGCAATAACTCGGTTACTTACTGAGCCTTACGATTGCCGCTTTCACCTCAACAAGGATCTCTGCATATTCTTTTGAATGCATGCCACCGCTTTCCTTGAACAGGTGTTTTTGCAAACCAGCCAGCCGCCTCAATTCGTTGACGATGTGACTATCAATTTTGCTTTGAGTACGCCGACCTAAAGCCGCTGCGAGCATGAATTGCCCAGTGCTTTTTCCGCAGTCATAGGCTTTCTCGCGAACTACCGCTTCTTCATGCTCAAAACACCTAACAGATGGCAACCATTTGGTTCGCCGTTGCTCGTTCATGCTCATAGCCTGGAACTCGGCTGTGTGTCGTTCTTAGAGCGTTCGGCCAGCTCGGCAAGGAGCCCAGGCCGCAATACCAAATCTTCTCTGTATGTGGCGCAGCGGGTGAACTCTTTGCCTCTTCTTTTAAATTTCCAACGCGTCCACAAGCTCCACAGATTCCAGCGCTTATCGTCCTTCATCGTCTGTACCCTCTCTGCTGACTGCTGAGCCGTACAACCAAAATGGTTAAAGTTACGTCCTGAATATTGGAAACGATGCGATAGTCTCCAACTCGGTACTTCCAGAGCTCGCCCAGCTCTGAGCCGTTCAGAGCGCTTCCAATACTGCGTGGTTCGCCTTGATTGGTGATACGTCCAACAAGAAATTTCAGAACGTCCTTTGCTGCATCGTCCCCAAGTTCTTTCAGTTCCTTTTCCGCTGCCGGATCAAATTCAATCCGCCAGGTCATAGGACTTGATCACGTCTTGAAGTGAAATCGTTTCGCTACGGTTCTCACGCACCTCTCCCAATCGCTGCTCAGCTAGGTACAGATCCTCTAGGTCATCAATGTGCTCGAGGATGGCTTCACGGGCATAGAAGGTCTTGGTGCGTCCTGTACGAGCAGCCAATGCTTCTAGGCGCTCCTCTATTTCCGGGGCAAGACGGATAGCTAACATGGGATCCTCCAAATGGCCGCTATACAAGTATAGCGTAGCGTTAAGGTGTGGGACAGCCTATCGCAATAGAGCCGTGTAAATAGCCGCCTTCGGGCTACCAAAGCAGGCTCACAAAAATTGGATCAGGGGTTTCGGGGCTTGCCCCGAGCAGGGAGGTAGGCAGCGCAAGGGAGTGAAACGACTGCAGCGGGGCCGGTTGTGAGGACGCCATTTATGGCGGTAGCACAAACCCTACCCTGTCCTGCTTCCAAAAGCGTGTTTAGTAACAATCTCAGTGAACCTGAAAAAGACATTTCTGAAAGCCATTTACGAACAGCTCGGTACCACGAAAAATGACATACAGGTGAACAATCAGGGAAAAGAATACATTTCAACAAAAATGACAAACCTACGGACGTTTGAGGCGAAGAAATTCAACACCATAACGAAAGATAGAGTAAACGATAGAAGCGTTACTGCTAAAGTGAGGAGGAGATCATCATCCGTATGAAAAAAAGAAACAAAAAAAATTTAAGGCAAAGGTAAATTTGTCATGATGGATATAAACAAATCAAATGAGCAGTTACAAAATCTCGAATTGGCAGAGGACTTAATAGATACCGTCTTCGCACTTGCTTCCGAGAAGCTTTATAAAGAAGCCGGAAATGACCAGAAATCAATCTCTCATTGGCATCGCCTGATGACGACAGCGAATAATGATCGACATACGTTGAGGACTGAAAAAAGCAGTGCTGTGAAAGCGGTTGTTTAACGCTACAAAGCGTTGTCAATGCAATTAATGCAATCGGAAAATTGATACCGCGAAGGACATCGCAGTACACGTGCCTGGTTCATGGGGACAATCAAACACCGGGTTGATATCGAAAACCCCAGAAACAACAGCACGACCTGGTAGTAGTGGTAGTTATGGTGTACGCGTGCCGGAATGGCTATCATGGTTTAGCACCACCACCGAATCCTATGCAAACCCTATAAGAAGAGCTATTACCAGCATGTACAGGCGGTTGAGGAGTGTCTCCGCTCAGCAGGAGCAAAACACTTATAACAATATATAATTTATTTTTTCTTCGGCATGGTGATTAAATCCCTTTACTTAATATCATAAGCCCCCCCCCTGTAGTTGTTCGGGATGAATTAACGATTTCATCCAAACTCTGCGGGCTCCCCATGATGAGGGAAACTAGCTGCTGACTTATCGAATACTATAATGCTACGCCGCGACATTATAATATATTTGAAAAATAAATAACTGCCATCCTTGACTATCTATTTGCAAATGGTAAAACACATATAAGGCGCAAACTTTCAAAAATTAATTTGGAGAATACAACATGCCTTAACGGAGATATCTAGTCATGAGAAAATATATAAAACTTGCTGCAAGAATACTGTTATACACCTACATAAGCACCATTTCTGGCGACTCTGCAAAGCCGCCAGAGCAAGCAAAGCCGGTGATTCCACCACCGCATTTCGAGCTTTGCTTGAAGCCGTCTCACGACTCTTCTGAATGATGTGAGACTGCACAGGACGCGACCCCAGTGGTCGTTTTTCTGACTCACTATCAATACTATAGTATTCGAATGTTCGGTCTATTTTGAACTTACGCTTGACGCGCAAGCTGCAAGCCCTTCGGCGTTAGCACACCTTCATAGACTGGCCTGAAACGAATGTTGCCAGCTGTTATTACAGTGATCGAGTAACAGCTCATACCTTGATCAAACAATCGTTTCAAACCATCAGCATTAGCTTCTACGAATGATCGTTCGAGCGTCTGATTCGCTTCATGCAGTTTCAACAGCTCAGCGAGCAAGTTATCCGTCGGCATAATCAACATCCTTCAATGGGCAGTCATGTAAAAGTGCTGCGAAAGGAGTGACAAAATCAAGCGGATTTGCGTAAAGATGTATCTGGGGAGCCAGCAGAATTTAGATAAAATCGTACGTTAGGCCATCGTTTTTGGTCAGTTTTAGCAAGATCACGATACTTTTCAACGGCCTACGATTTTTAGCCGTGTCCGTTTGAAGTGCACCTCAACCGGGCGTCAGGTGGCTCATTCGCGCAACATCAGAGTAGGGCTGTTTTCTGCCCTACCTGACGGTATGACGTCAACTTCTATGACTTCAACCTGACAGGCTGAATGCTTAGCGTACGATTTTCCGTTTTCTCTATTCACCCCTAGAGGTCCTGCTGTACAGCTGTGTAAACAGAAATGTCGGCGATATACGACAATGCTCAAGGGTAAGGGCACCGCATAATTCCTCCCCTTCAAAAACCTAGAAAGCCAAAAACCACTTCAAAAATTGGCAGACACAGGCTTTTCAGGGGAAAAGCCGAGCTCTTCAAGCTCAGTGAGTCCCGGAAAACCCGCAGTACAGATAGAAAATGTCGGTGATATACGACGTCTCTTGCAACACGCTGGGTTTCAGGAAGGCTCTGAGCCTAAAGGCTGTTGCGATTCCGTTGCTGCCCAAACCCAATCCTTAATTGACGCATTTTCAGCCTCTGCGTAGGATTGATCACAACCATAACCTCCACGCCTCGGATGGGCTCCGGCCCGTACTGCGCACCAGGGGGTTTCTTTTTGCCTATAGAAAACAGTCAGCTAGACGCTAATGATGCACGCCCAGCAGCCACACAACGGATAGATAGAAGCTTCAACAGCACGCCGGAATCACACCGGAATAGCCTGTGTCCCTTACAAAGGAAGCCCGCAGCCAGGCAAAAAACAGTGACTTGCGTGACATTTACGATGCGTGCAGAAACTCTCCTACGTTTGCTCTGCAACTCCAGCATGAGGGTATCGACCAACGCTCTTGCGTCGGTGCGCATACCCGCACACAACGTCTTGACCGCAGCGAAACACTCGCACTCGATCTCGGTCAATTAAAACAACGAACAGACGTGTGAACAACCAATCCAGTAACGACCACCGTGAAATCGGGCGCTCTATATCGAAATCTGGGGGAGCCAGCACATCTGTACCACACACATTTCAACGGAAAGCGCATCCAAAGGCTATGAGACAAACAATTCTGACTACAGACCAATGCTGGACCTGACAGCACAGCAGCCAATGGCATTACGCATGAACATCAGTACAGCACTCCCCGGCACTATGAAGAATCCTCAATTTGAGCGCTGGAAGCGGCAAGATCAAGAACGCCCCCGGCGGGGGCTGTTACCTGATGTACACCATATGCAACATCAGTAATAGTGCTAGCCAGGCCCATGCCAGAAGCAGATGTCGAGCCTTGATCGCCGGCAGTGCTTAGGGAGAACGTCTTGGGCAAGGAAGTGGCGCCGAGGATCGAAATGGTCTGCGGCCGGGTGACTTCATTCAATACATGGCCATACTTGGCCACCGTTTGCCGAGAAACGCCTGCGAGGATGGCTATAGCCACCTGGGTGAGCTTTTCCCCGCGTTCATGGAGTCCTCGACACGCTGCGCGGATTTTAGACTCGGTAGACTTGTGGCGCAGTTCGTGAGTGCGCTTTGCGGCCAGGCTCTGCCGCTCTGCCAGTGGTAACGCCTTGTCCAAGGCCATTGCACCCCGAAAGCACCTGGTGCTGCCTTGGTAGCGCGTCCACGTCCACCTGGCTACTGACCTGACTGTTGCCCTCACTGAAGACAGCATCAGATTCTCGGAAAAGCCGTTTCGAGCAAATTTGTTGTGATTATGTGCAAACGCTTCAAGCCGCCGCGAGAACGTGGCCAGGCTTCCGCGCTCGCGCTCGTGGTTGACGATGCTGTAAGCGAAATAACGTAGCTGCTCAAATAGAACGCAGTGCCTAGAATGGGGCAAATCTTCCAACTGGGGCCCCGTTTTCCAAGGCGACACCTGTAGCTCCACATAATCGGCGAGTTCTCCCAACTCGTAGACATGGTTATGCAGTTCAGAGGTCGACCACCATGGATGCCCTGGCGTCTTAGCGACTGGCCCGCTGTTGTAATCCGGGTCAGCCCTTAAGCGCAGCGCAAATGCCGCGTAAACCGCCTTCATGTACTGAATCGGCTTATCGCGGGCATTTTCGGTCGTACAGACCGGAGGAATGGCATAGAACAGATGCGAGTGGCCGTTGTTCCTGTTCCGCACGATCAGATTCGGCGGAGGAAGGCCTTCGTCATCCCAGGCAAGAGAGTTGGTATGATCGAGATCGAAGATCAGCCAGGACACCATCCCCCGACGATTGATCTGCATATAGGGGTAACGGATCGCGTAGTCGCGTGGACGTACCAACGTTGCAGTCTTGTTATCGCTGCAGCGTGCGAGATAGGGCGCCTCGATGACGATGCGGTTAAATGCCGTACCATCATCGGAGAAATGCGCCGAAGGCGTGTATGTCCCCGCAGTTGGCAGGCATCGCAGTCTATCGTCCAGCTGGACGAACGTACCTTGCTTTTTTGAGGTGGAATCCATTTTCCCCGCCGCTCGGCGGCAAACCTCTTATGGAAAGCATTTTGCAACTTGCAAGAAGCCGCGGTGCTAGCCATAATCAGCTCACCTTGTATGTGAACAGGCTTCAGCCCCGTCGAAAGAGCAGCCTGTTCGCGTTTGTCCAGAAAGCCCGGTTACCAGCCGGGCTTTCTGGTTTCTGTAATCTGGTTTACACCACCAGTGTCTCCACGTTCATTTCCCTCGCTCTACCGCACGGTCTAATTCCAACCTAAATTGCGGATGTTCTTCACCCGCATCCAACTCGTTTAGATACCTATAGATCGCCTCACGCAGCATCGCAGACGTGGTTGTCCCACGAGCTCTCATAGCGGCGTCGAAACGTCGCTTTATCGACTCTTCCACTTTCGTGGCCATGATGGAAGATGGCGCGCTCGTACTCATGGGCATCCAGGTTAAACGGTTAAACTCCGGGCCAAGAATATTGGTTTAACCGTTATACGTCAAGATCCTTACGACCCCATTTTTATGACTCGAATTCACTAGAATTCCGGTATCCAAATTTTTACCAACCATAAAAAAAGGCCGAATTCTCTCGGCCTTTTTTTATCGTCGAGCGGCGCTGCCTAGCGCTACAGCCCTTGAAAAATAAGGGGTTTGCAAAAAAAACACAAACCCCTAAGCAACTTACGTACGTTAATCAAGTGACGTAACTTATTGTTGTTACGTAAGTGAATTAACTTAAGTACGTTATTCTTCTTGCGTAAGCTCATCGATGGGCTCGGCTCTACTCGCACGCTCAAGCAGCTCCAGCAACTCAGCCTTATCAAGGTTCTGCAATGCAACAATACCCGCACGAATCACATCTGAACGTGTGGCTCGAAAATTCCTAGGGGTGAGCGAAATCTTGTCGATTTGGCGGTTCACATCTTTTGAGAGCGAGAAGGTCGTTCGTACAAACGTTGAAGAAGTCTTCTTACGTCGGCGTTTTGGTTCAGGGTTAGCACTCACTGGCGCATCAGCTATGAATGCTTGCGCAGCAGCTTCGACACTCATTTCAGGAGCGTTCTCATTCATCCGGGACGGCCGAGAAAGATTTTTTAAGCCCATTTTGTGCTCCCCCATAGCTCAGACGCTAGGGATTCAATTTCCTCTTTGGCCCGAGGGTCAGACCCACTTTCCAATACGGAACACCCATCTTCATCTGCGTCGTCGTAAACGTTTCGCGCAGTGGTGATGGCATTCAAAGGGATGATTTCGAAGGACAAGCAAGCTTCTTTTGCGTCCAGAATTCTTTGGACTTGACTTGGCAACGCTGGGCATTGCGTGATAACGGCCCGTATCGTCAGATCAGGATTAACTGCGATGGCCAACCGCGCCAGGTTTTCAACCTTAGGGAGCGTCTTCAAGTCTCTCCGCTTAGGTCGAAATGGGATGAGCATATGAGTCGCTACCGTCATTGCCGATCGCAGTGCTTCTGAGTCCGCCCCACCTGCATCCACTACAATTTGTCTGTATCTGCCGCGCAGATCGAGCAGGGTTTGACGAATGTTTCCATGAGCTTGCACAACCGGTATCGGCGGGAGGTCGCCCTGGTCATTCCGTTCAGCAGCCCAATCAGCCGTCGTGCCTTGAGGATCTGCATCAAGCAGCAAAACATCACCACCGCGGGCCTTGATCCAGACAGCTAAGTTTTGAGCCAAGCAGGACTTCCCACTGCCCCCTTTTTCCCCGCCCAATAGCAAAATCATGCTGCTCCGCTCCTTTAAATAGATAACCAAACATAACTTACATAACTTATTTCGTTTACGCAACGTGTATAACTTACAGAAAATCATGAATTTAGAGATATGAAGACCTTGAGCATCACCCAAGACTCCTAGTGAAGGTGTTCGGCTAGGTAGGTGGGCGAAAGCGCTGCTCGACGCGCCGGATGAAACAACAAGGGCAGCGCGATCGGGCGATATTAGCTGTGCTTCTCTATCACGAGCCGCGCCGTGAAGAAGCGGTGCTGCTGCAGGTGAGCGACATTCAGGAGCGCTGCGGTATTCAGCATTTGAAGGTTCACGGCAAAGGCGGCAAGGTACGGTGCCTGCCACTGCATCCGGTCGCGGCTGGACGCATTCACCGGTACCTGGAAAGCTCAGGGCATCATTTGGCCGACGGAAAGTACTACTCTTTATACCGCTGCGAGGCAAGCGGACGGGTGCCAGCATCACGGCCAACGGCATCTACACCGTGGTGACGGCCTACGCGAAGAAGGCCGGAATTGAGGTCGACGGTTTGGGGGGCGACCGCTGCCACCAATGCCCCGGAGCATGAGGCCGACATCGCCAAAGTCCAGGCCTGGCTGGGTCATGCCAACATCAGCACAACCAAGATCTACGATAGACGTGAGAACAGGCTGAATCGCGCCAGGTTTCTTAGAGGACGCCTGGGCTGATTGGCATGTCAGACGTGCCTTTTCTAGTACTTCAGAACGTGTGCGAAAGCTTGATCGAGCGCGAGCCCAGGCTGCCGGAAAAGTTGACCTATCGCAGTCGTGATTGTCGAAAAACTGCGATTACCCATGGCCTTTGGCGGCAGATCGTCGAGCGTTCTTCGATCGTATAGTGGCGACCCTCGGCGCGGCTTTTCTGGCAAAATGCCGCATCACGAAAAGGACATCACGCGCATGGCATTGACGTACACCCCCAAAGTCGGAGAAGTCCTGGAGTGTGATTTTGGTGAATTCCTGCAACCAGCTATAAAGCCTGTCTACAACGCGCTGATGCCCCCTGAAATTAGGAAGCGGCGGATGGTGGTCGTGCTCAACGGCCGCTTGCCTAACGGCTGCACGCTGGTGGTACCCATTTCTTCCAGCGGCAACAAAAATGCGGTCGATCGTGGCATGCACGTTCACCTGGCGACCGAGCTATTCGCCGTGACGTCGTTTTACGACAAACGTGAACGCTGGGCCCTGGCTGAGTGCATTACTCACGTTTCGAAGGATCGGCTATCGCAGATCAAGGAGCGAGGGGCTCCGATACCAACGTATTTACCCAGGGAAAAAGTGACGGAGATTCAGAAAGCTGTGATCAAGACCATTAGCGCTACGGGGCTATTAGCGCATGACGCACCGGTCAAGCCGTTGACATAGTTATTATGTAATTATACAATTATGTCACTGGCCTTTGAGCCCTTTGCTTTACCTAGTGCCCTTCGAGGCCTAGAAAAAACCCGCCCTAATCGGCGGGTTTTTTCGTTTCTAGCCTATGCGTGCAACGCTGAACCCTGCTTCCCTTTGCTGTCTGGAACGGCTGCTCAAGCTGCTTTTCTAGCTCTGTAGCAGTGCGATCAGCTTTTGCTGTTTTGCTTTCTCAGCTCTGAAGTGTTGTAGGCGACATTCCAGGGAACCGACATACTCTGCCTTGTTGCCGCTCGAATCTCTTCCTTGATGCTCTTTTCTGGGCGTTCTAACAGCTTGGCTAAAGCTGCCAGTTGACGGCCGCCACTTGCAACTGCAGGGCGGCCGCTGATCAGGCATCACTGAGCATCAGTGGTTCTGGTGGTATTCCAGAAAGGACTCCATGTCCTCAAGCTCTTCCTCGTCATACACCGACTCACCGTCGTGCTCAGAGCATTCACCACGGTGATTTATCTCTGATGCTCGGTAGATGTAGCCGTCACCGCAGAAACGGCACGTCGCATACGCTTCGTCGTACTGCTCCGCGCATGGGTGACACACCCACCCATCAGGTTCCGAATCTTCGTAGCCCAAGGGAGTGATAGAGAGCGATTTCTCGTCACATAATTCGCAGGCCGGAGCAAGGCCTGCGTAGATCACCGCTCCCAGCTGGAGCACATCCAGCCCCTGCAATGGAGTTGGCTTCATCAGTGGGATGTGTTTCCTCAGCTTGGAGACGCCTGTGTCGCGATAGGCCAGGAGCTGGGTATCGGTCGAATCAAAGTGATCGTCGCTCTTGAGCGCGATCTTGCTGTTGAATCCGAGGTAGTGGGATACCGCAGCATGCGCGTGAGCATTCCTGATCTCCACGCCGTGTTCGCGATAGTGGACTCGCAGGAAATCAACGGCCTGATCGATCACATCAATGGTTTGATCGTTTACATCTGGTTGTTTTGCATTAGACATAGCAGCGTTTCCTTATGGAAAGGCCGACAGAATGTTCCAGGGGAACGCGTTGAGGGTTTAAGCATGCTGTCAGCCGGTCTAGGAATCGGCTATACACGGTAGGGCAGGGTGCAAGATGTCCTGTTAGCTCTCTCAAAGGCAGTTCGGACTCGAGGCAAACGATATTTGAGCGCCTGCCTGGAGTCAAGCCTGGTGCTCGACCTGGGGAGAAGTCTGCGTATTCCATGAGCATCCGGCCACCCATTCCACGGTGATCCGGCCATGCGCAGGCGCGCGACGAAATTGACGGCGATAGGGACTTCAGACTAACAATGCAAACCTGCGTCGCTGCGCTCCGACTGCCTGGCCGGATGGCGTGGAATGCGCACCGGGTATGTCAGGTTGAGGCCATAGAGGGTGCAGCCGAGGCATAAGAAAATGCAGAAATCGGCCCTAACCTGACGCGAGACGAGTGATCAGCCTGACGCCCGGTTGAGGTATAGCCCAACGAGACGCTGCAGTTGACTGAGTACCCTCCAAGCTTGGCAAATAGCAGACCGGCATACGTTCAAAAACCCTTAGCGTACGATTTTTCCCGAATTCTGTAGGCTCCCCTTAATAACGGACGCGGGGGCTTGTCGTGTACGTAGAACACTTGAGCAGAAACGAAAAGGGCCGACCCCAAGGCCAGCCCATTACATGATTCGCATGCCTGAATCAGGCTGCCTTTTCTCTAACGGTTACATCGACTTCCAAATTTGCGCAGGCCAGCAGGTTCACCAGAGCATCCAGGGAGAACTTATCAATCTTCCCGTTCAGCAGCTCACTCAGACGCGGCTGGGTAACGTGGAGCTTTCGTGCCGCATCTTTTTGCGGCAGATCCCAGGACCGCACGGCCTTGGTCAGCACCCGCATGAGTTTGGAGCGCACCCGAAGATTCTCGGCTTCCTCTGGCGAATCAACCAACGCGTCCCACACAGAGCTAGAGCGTTCGTTTGCCATGTTTTATTCCTCATTCCTACTTTTATTACATTTAGAAAAGTACTTGAGTATGAACTGAGCCTACGACTTTACCCCTTGCCGTAACCGGAAGGGGTTTTTCGGACCACCCCCCTAATGCCAGGGGGTGTCGCGATCAGTCAGTCCAGCGATTTGTACCGGGCCTTTGCCAGGTCAATATCGCGCTTTTCCGTCTTTTCAGTGGTCTTGCGAAACGCATGCAGGACGTAAATCGCTTCCGGCCGGTTCACCACATAAAACACGCGAAAAGCCCCATCTTTACACTTGATGCGGATCTCCCGCACTCCCTGCCCCACACTCTCCATCGGCTTCCAGTCCGCAGGGTCATCACCGTCTTGAACAACCTCAAGCTGGTACCCGGCTCGCTGACGGGCTTCCGGCGGAAACTCCCGCAGGTCTTCCTTACTGCTGCCCAACCATTCGATTTCTTTGATGTCGCTTTGCATCGTGTCGATTCCTTATAACTAGATGATTGAGATATCTCATAGGGTGCTTCCTCGTCTTCCATCGTGGGCTGGGTGGTTCACTAAAGTACCCGCTGCCTCAAACTGGGCTCATGTACGGGGGTAGTGCCATCAGGGAATTCAATATATCTCGATATCGAGATAACGTCAAGCAAGTGGCGAATAATTATCTCGGTACCAGTATGTGACAATAAACCGTTCAGGTGACCCGTTGAGAAAGCCCTTCTAGGATCGGCTCAGCTCTTCGGCTAAAATTGTTGATAAAATACGTTATCACCAATTATTGCCGTTTATCGGTTTCGGCGACGGCGGACCTAATCGGCATTGCTTT
>LIDZ01015755.1_pt2 | contig 27326 bp, 27 predicted proteins | sample 644651 | NCBI WGS metagenome assembly LIDZ01 (sample SAMN03856242, study PRJNA289617) | food metagenome | isolation source: wine grapes on drying loft during traditional withering process | host: Vitis vinifera cv. Corvina | place: Italy: Gargagnago di S. Ambrogio di Valpolicella | collected 2014-01 | reverse complement strand
CAAGCCGCCTTCTGCCGCTGCAGCCCCGCCCGCGGCTCCCGCGCCTGCAGTTGCCGCGCCCGCTCCGGTTGTCGTCGCACCGACGGTTTCACCACCGGCTGCAGCGCCGCCTTTGGTGGCTGTGGTGATGGAGGAACTTGCTTCCTCTCCCCCGCCGTTCGCGCTCGAGCGAGAAGTGCCACCAGTGGGTGCGGAATTACTCGAGGGGGAACTACTCGAGGTAGACGGCGACGAGCTGGACGAGGAATCGTTGCTCGACGGGGACGGCGAGCCGGAATCGCTCTGCTTGGCGTCTGCCTGCTGCATCGATTTGGAACCGATCGTGCCGCCAGCACTAGGGGCGGCTCCTGAACCGCCCGTGGGGATGACCGGGGCGAACTTCGTCAACAGCACCGGAGAGAGGCCGGCGATGAGGAGGGCGAGGATCGAGACAACCAGGGTGATTGTCCGCTGCAGGGTGGGGACTTCACCAAAGACGTCGATGCTGCTAGCCACCATTTGGTAGGCGATCGCGAGCATAAAGAACAGCAACGGGTGAGAGGCCAAAATGCCCAACCACAGGTAACCGATCTTGAGGCCGAAGGCGCGTTTTGTCGGGTCGACAATCCACACCAAACCCAGCGGGAAAAGGATCCCGGAGAAGTACAACGTGATGAGCTGCACAATCAAAATCAGAACCACGATCAGCAACCCCAAGATCATCAGGAGCATCAGAATGATTCCGATGATCGCTCCCCCGGCAAGTCCCGCGCCTTTGTCGCCGTCGTCCAACATCGCGGAAAACTTCTCCACAATCGTTGCCGATGACGTGTTCACACCCCACGAAATAATCGAGTCCGACAGCGCGCCGAAGAACTTAACCAGCACCGCACCAATCGCGGGCCCGAAGGCCGCACCGATAATGAACATAGGCGCGTAAAGGCCCAACGATTCGCCCAAGTCACGACCGGACTGCTGGCCGCGGGCCGTGCGAACGAACTGGGGAATCAGAACGATGATGAACACGAAAATGGCGATACCGAACGAGATTCGGTACGAGTTGATAAACCACTCCGCCGTCATGTCCGGAAGCGTTGCGCTCGTGATCGCCGGCAGCACTGTGTCTGAGAGTCCCTTAGCGCCGGCCTGCAACATATCGAACGAGTTGCCTGCAGGATCGCCCCAGAAATCGACAAACCCGGCTGCGCTATCCACCGCACCGCCAACCGCGTCACCGACGCCACCGAAGAAGCCACCAACAGCGTCTAGGGCGTTATCGAAACCCTCGCCGATCTGTCCTGCACCACAGGCAAGAACATTCGGGCAGTCAGGCTCTGCAGCGGTCTGCATGGCGACCGCGTTGCTAAGCATTAGCAGCCTCCGGTAAAGCGAGTTCCGCCCGTAGCCAGCTTTTCTTCGTCTACTTTTACGCCGCTTTCTACGTACCACGCATCGTTCTGCCAGACCATCACCAGGCCTATGCCCGCTATATCTGTCGGGCTTAAGGCACCGTCAATCACGTAGAGCACAGCGAGTTCCACCGTCACTCGATCGGCCGTGGAATCTTCGGTGACGCGCCAGAGCCCGTTAGCCGTTGAGGTGTAGAAGGGTGTTCCAGCCGCCACAACGCCCTGAGAGGGATTGTCACCGGCCGCTTGCGTCGAAGCTGCAAGATCCTTCCACTCGGCCGTTGCTGTGGCGGGGATAAGCGCTGACGCGACAGCGGAGTAGTCCTCGATTGGTTGATAGGGGTACTGCCAAATGAATTTGTGGAACGACGCGGCAACCTCGATTGCCCCAAATGTGGTGTGAGGCGCTGCACTCTGAGCGGCAACCACCATTGCGGCGTTGCGCTCCGGTCCGCCCAGGCAGCCAGTAGGAGCCGCGCCCTCGTCGCCGTCACTAGCACCGGACCCACCAGCTGCAGGCGCAGTCGCAGTGGGTGTTGGTGCTGGTGCTGCGGATTGGGTGGGTTCGGGTGTGGGCTGATTGGACGTGTAAACGAGCCCGCCGGCAACGGCGACAACGACAAGCGCGCTACCGATGACGTAAGGCCAGCGGCTGCGGCCGGATTTCGTATGCATGCGCATGGTGGGTCTCCCCCGGATTGGTGTTAGTTGGCGAACGTCAGAATCGCGCCGACGATCAGAGCGAGCGAGGCGAGAGCGGCCAACGAGATACCGGCCCACAGAGCCTTCTTGCGGCCCTGCGCGTGTGCCTGGGGGTTCGGATTCGAGTCACCCGAAGCGCTAGCCATGCTCACGATGCCCATTGCCAGGAACACGATCGAAATGAGCATTGCGATACCCCAGATCGCGGCAATGAGCTTCTGCCATAACGCGGTGAATTCTTCGCCACCAAACGAGAAGTCCGGAACGATCCCGTCAAGCGGGTTATCGATCGTGGTCAACGGCAGGTGCGAAACGACGGTCAGGAGCAGATCATGCATGGTGGTGCCTTTCAGTGGTCGGTGGAAACCGTGGATTTGAGAGAAGTAACGGCGGCGGCCGCGACAGCCACAAAGGCGTCACGAGTCGCGGGGGTGAGCTTCGCCAGGGTGATCTGCTGACGTTCGGCAATGTGCGCGTCATAGGGAATCTCGTGCAGCGAGGCCACGCCGGCGTCAAAGAGCAAACGCTCAACCTCCGCGCTCACCGCGGCGTTTTCCGGCCGGCCGTCCGTGAGGCGAACCGCAATGGCGTTGTTCGCCAGGCGCTTGGGCTGCCCGCCCGCTGCGCGCAACTCTTCGAGCAGCTGGATCGCTTCAAGTACCGAGTCCCCCGCGTTCATCACGGGGATAACCAGCACGTCAGAGACCGACACCGCCGCTTGGAACGCAGCCGACGTGGTGACGTTCCCTGAATCCATCACGCGGATCCCGTAGAACTCATCAATCACAGACGAGACCGCGATGACCGCTTCACCGGTGAGGCGGTCGCGTCGACCGGTCGACCCGATCACATCCGCGAACGACGTTTGCGGGGCGGTGTAGCCATGGAGACGGCCGGCGGTGTTGATCTGGTCGATGTCTCGCACCAGCTCCCCCAGGCCTAAGGTGGGGTGGCCTTCGGCGCGGTAGCCGAGGGCTCCGGGATCGTCGGAGACTTCCATGATCGCGGTCGACCCACCACGGATGGACGCCAGCACACCACCCAAAAGCAGCGAAGTTGGTGTTTTCCCGGTTCCACCCTTTGGGTTGTTGACCAGGATCGACACGGCCCGAGTCCAGGTGGCCTGGCGCACAGTCGTCTCCGCTGCAGCACGGGCAGCATCCCGGCGGCGCGCTTCTACCTCTTCAGGACCAGGCCCGACAGGGAAACCCATCCGGGCCAAGGTGCCGCGGAAACCCATCGTTGCTTTGGCGGGATCTTCCACGGGAATCGTGCCGGCCACTCCCCCGAACAGAACCGATGCCGAATCAGGTGTGGGGCGAGTTGCACCCGCGCCAGTTTCGCCTCCTGCTGGCGTAGCGGCCACGGAGGCGATTTGTACGACCTCGATTGCCGGTTCTGGCGCGGCCGCGGTCAGGTCTGGCACCTCAACCATGGCCGGCGCTACAGGCGCTGTTCGCGGCGGTCCGCTAATAGTTTCTTCTTCAATGTATTCATTGGCGCGGGCGGCTCCCCCGAACACCTCGTGGTCGTTTCCTCGGCTCACATCAGTCACAGGCGTTAGTCCCTTCAAATAGTTTTACGCATCGAAAGAGCAGAAAACTCTTAGACCGATCGTTCCACCATAGCGTCTCAAAGGTGACCTATTTGGGGGCGGCAGCAGCCCGTTTCCCCGTATTTAAGCGCGTGTCCCCCATAATGCCGACATAGCCTCAATAAATAATGAGCCGCTGTCGTTCTATCGAATTTACTATCCCTGTGTAAGTATGGGTAAATGAGTCGCTTTGCTTTCCCGCCAGGTGATCAGTTCGGACACAATGAACGGCATGGCAGACCTCCCTACTCCCGAACGGGTGGCGCGTTTTTCAGAAGCTCTGGCAGCTCCGACGCGGCTGGTTGTACTGCGCGTATTGATGCAGGGGCCGCGCACCTACACAGACCTCTTCAACGAAATCGGCGAGGGAGTGATGTCGCGCGGTTCGGTCTACGAAGCGCTGCGGGACTTGAAACGGTTGGGCTACGTCCTGGACGACGCGCCCGACGACGTGGTGCGTCGAGCGAAGCGAACTCTTTTTTGGGCCGACAAAGCACTTGTCGCGGAGGACCTGGGCGCAACCGTCGCTTATCTCGTCGTCTAAAACGACAATCACGCCTCTCTCACACCCGATTGGCCGACACCGCCAGCTCCACCTATGGCGCGTTCGTCTTCCGGCTCGGCGCGAAGCGCACTAGTCGGAGATCTTTGCATTTTGCCCTGGGCGTCCCTGTATCGCCAGTGAGTGCTCTCGCGCTAGCGTCACTAGCCGTGCAGCAACAAGAAATTTTTGGGCAAATAGTGCCCAACACGCGGGCGCGCCTCGCGTTAAGGGGTCCCTTAGCTCGCAATACTGGGGCAATGACACAAGCCAGCAACGCAGGGATTAAGCGCAATCGTCGCCCCGCAGGGGTAAAAGTTGTCGAACGGAAAATTCACCTCTCGGCCGAGACAGAAGCAAGGCTCAAAGCTGCAGGTATGGCCTCGGGCTCGCTATCTCTTTCCCTTTACCTCGAGCGCCTTGTTGGCCAACTCGAACTCGAACGAGGATCCCTCCCCGTTCTCTCCCCCACACTCGACGGCGTGGAGGTGCGACGCCCAGCAGCCGCTTAAACGAAAAAACCCGTCGCTTTCGCGACGGGCTTTCTAAGTTTCGTAGCTCAGAACCCTCATGCTTGCCGGCCCGAGGTTCGAGCTAAACAAAAGATCCGGATGAACCGGAGCCTTTTGCGTACCCACTCTGAGGAGGAGGTGACCTCATCGTAACCGATTTACTTGCTGATGCGCCCAAAAACTTTCCCGGCGTGTCCACAACCGCATGGACAGCATGGGAAGTGACCCGCCGTCTCAGCCCCCGCGACCAGGTCCGGGTGATGAAACGCGACGCGTACGGCGGACTTGACGACAACAGCTACCCGAGCGCACACCGCCTCGGCCCGCACTCCCCCACAACGCCGTGGGCGATGCACCTTGCCGACGAGAACGGAATGTTCCGGACGCTCTGTTTCGACTTCGACGGCAAAGACAAAGACGGGATAAACCCCGCGCTAATGGAGAACGCCGTCGACGACTGCGACGCGCTCTCCCACATCCTGGATGAGCTACACATCTCGCACGTCGTCTGCCAGTCCTCCGGCACCGGAGGTCGCCACATCTGGCTCACCCTTTCGGAGGCCACACCGCCAGAACAAGTCGCGGCACTGGCACGCGTCGCGCGCGCGAATTTCCGCACTCTCGACCATGGCATGCTCCACAACAGCCGGACCGGCGCTGCTCGGCCACCGCTATCACCCCACAGGGATGGCAGCAGTTCCACTGTGCTGCGCGGCAGTCTCGAGGCACTGACGTCCCCCTCCACGAGCCCCTCGGACCTGGCAGAGCTCACCACGATCCTGGACGAGAAAAAGCCGGCGCTGCGCGCAGCCGACTCCGCTCCGTCCGGTCCCGTCGATACGCGCCACACCGCACATCGCGCCCTGAGTGCTGCGGGAGCCGCGCATATGGCCACCATTGACGGAGGCAACAACCCCAGCTGGACCGGATTCATGTGCCTCCTTGCCGCCGCTAACGCCGGATGGAGCTTCCACGACGTCGAACAAGCCGCGCAAAGCGCACCGGGCATGGAGCATTACCGGACCAAAAACACCGGACGTGGCGGCCGCCGACCTCGTAACCGCGGCGAACGGCGCGATCGCCTACAACGGCAATGGGACAAAGCACAGCAATACGCGGCCCTTCAACGCCCTCTCCCTGTCGAACGCGAACCCGCCGACCTCACCGAGCTGAACAGCATCGTTGACAGCGTGGAGAGCCTCCTGACCCGATTCCACGTCTCCCCCGGCCGATGGGGCCAGACCGAGAAAGCCCAGTCGCAACGCACTGTGCTAACCGCGCTGGCATACCTCACCCTGCAGACCGGTAAACGCACCGTGGCGGCCTCCATCCGCGACCTCGCACTGATGAGCGGCATCGGCCGCACCACAGCCGCAGACGCGCTCCTTACCCTCGCGGCAGCCGGGTACATCTCGCGCACCACCCCAGCCGATAGTGGCAACGCGGCAGAATGGCGCCTAACATACAGCTTTTCCACAGCCTCAGGAAGAGTCCGGTCACAACCACTAAATAACCCCCGCCCCCCTACCGAACTTTTCGCAACACGAGCGCTCCTCGTAGCTCAGCTAGAACAACAACTGACAGATCAACGGCACGACCTCTTCACTCGCGCCGGACTTGGTCATCTGGCAGGAAAGGTCTACGCGTTGTTGCGTGTGATCCCTTCGCTTACCGTACAAACAGCAGCGCGCCACCTTGGGGTCACCACACGTCACACGGCCACAGTTCTTAGCCGGCTAAGAACCCACCACCTGTTGGTCAAACACCCTGAAGGCTGGGCTCGGTCTAAACGAGACCTTCGCAACCAAGCTGCACGCACTCTCGGAGTAGCGGGCACACTCGCCGATCGTGTCGAGCGTTACCGAATCGAACGTGAAGTGTGGGCATGGTGGCAAGCCGAAATTTCGACGATGACTGCACGACCTAGACAACGCCCACGACGTCCTCACGTTTCGAGCCGCACTCTCGAATTTGCCCCCACCACTCCAGGCGAACGCAGCTGGCCACGCTACCCGCGCGCTAGCGACGGACGCGGAGACCATCGCGAAGCCCACTACTGGGCCGCCAATGGCATGCTCGCCCCCGACAGCCTCTGGTGGTCGAGCGCAGCTTAACAACAGCACACAGTTTTGGTATGAATCCGACTTTGAGGCCCATTCGCCCGGACAAAATCCGTAGCAACGGGTCCCTGTGAATGCTCGGAGTTCCAAGTGTCTTTGGCCTGAACTAGTTCTGTAACTACCAAACCCCGTATGTTACAAAGTCTGAAACTTACGAACTCTGTATGTTACAGAATCTGTACTAGCAGTATTGTCGATCGAAAACCGCGTAAGTCTGTAAGTTTGATACACCGTAAGTTCGGGGCTTCGTAACTTACTGAGTAACAAAGTTCGTGTCTCTGTTAGTCTGTAAGTAAGGCAACCGGATGAGGAACAGCATGCGAATCGTGGCACTTGTAGGGCAGAAAGGTGGAGTCGGAAAAACGACAACCACCATGAACCTGGCCGCCGTGATGTCAAAACACTCGCGCGTACTAGTCGTCGACGTTGACCCGCAGCGCTCAACAACGTGGTGGGCAGAGAACGCAGGGGAGAAGCTTCCCTTCGACTTCGCTGCAGACGTTGACCCGATGAACCTCGCCCGTTTACGGGAACTTCCATACGACACGATTTTTGTGGACACTCCCGGCAGTTTGGAGGACACGACCGTGCTTTCCGCTGTTCTCGACGTCGCGGACTTCGTCGTTCTTCCTCTCAACCCCGAGCCACTAAACACCCCTGCGCTAGTGCGCACTGTCAAACAACACATCGCACCCCGCAATCTCCCGCACCGAGTACTTCTCAGCAAGATCGACCGACGACGTACCGGCCAGCTTGAAGACTGGGAAGCACTCGTGGACAACGGTCTCAAGCTGCCTCGCTTCAAGCAGTACGTGCGGCTCTACGCCGCGCATGCGGACGCACCACTCGAAGGCCGCGTTGTTACTCAGTACGCCGACACCAGGCAGAACGCCAATGCGATCTTCGATTACACCCACGTAGCAATGGAACTTATGGCTATCTGGGCCAATGGACCCCAAACGGCGGAGGCAAAATAATGGCACGCGCAAACCTCAGTGCAATGCTCGGACGGCTCGAGGACGAATCCCTCCCAACAGCAAAAACGCCACCAGAGCCAAAAACTGCAGCGACTACACCGCGCGAAAGCTCGACCAAACCGCGAGTGACTCCGGCCTCGCCCACTAAGACCGCAAAGAAGACCATTGCGACCGAACTTGAGACACTGGCGGGGCCACGATACTCACGTCTTGATCGTAAAGAAACGCGATTGCGTCCCGATCAATACGAAGGACTCACCGAACATGCACGACGTCTAAATCGCGCAAAAGGAACCGGGGGAGAGCGGATCACCGAAAACACCCTCATTCGCATTGCGATCGACATGCTCCTCGCGCGCGCGACCGAACTCGACGGAAAAACGGAAGAAGAACTTCGTAACTCTGTAAGTTCGTAACTCAATAAGTCTTAGTCGGCTGTCCAGAACCCTCATGCTTGCCGGCACGCCCCCGTTCCATAATTGGTCAATGAACTGGCAGCTAGCCCACCGACCGCGCGGCATTTACGAGAGCTCCACTGTCACCGTTCCGGCGCCCACGGGCGCTGCAGCGATCGCGGAGCTACGCAAGAGCATCCCTGCCGACCATCTGGTGTTGTACGTCGTCGCGGTCGGCTGAGGTCGGGGGAGTGGCACTCCCGCCCGCCGGTTCTGGCCGGTAAGTTCGTCGCATGTGCGGCAGATTTGCAATGAACAAAGAGACCAACGATCTCGTCACTGATTTTGTGGCCGAGGGCGGCGACTTCCGGGATTGGAGTACGTCGTACAACATTGCACCCACGCAGACGATCCCCGTGGTGATCGAATCGGCTAAGGGCGGTAGCGATGTCACCCGCCGGCTAGAGCCGGCTCGCTGGTCGCTGGTGCCGTCGTGGTCCAAAGAGCTGAAATTGAAATATCCGACGTTCAATGCCCGCTCTGAGGGCATCGCGACCAAGGCGACCTGGAAAGGTCCGTTGAAAGCTCACCGGGCGCTGGTGCCGGCGACGGGGTATTACGAGTGGCAGAAACTTGATGACGGCTCGAAGGTGCCGCACTTCATTCACGATCCTGCCGGGGAACAACTGGTGCTTGCCGGGCTGTACTCGTGGTGGAAGGACCACAGCAAAGCCGAGGACGATCCCGACGCGTGGACGCTGACCGCGACGATTCTGACCTCTGACGCGGTGGACGAGCTGCTGCAGATCCACGACCGGAACCCGGTGATGTTGCCCGAGTCCTGGTGGGACCGCTGGCTGGATCCGAAGGTGGAAGGCACCCAAGAGTTGGTCGACGCCGCGGTACAGGCGGCACTGCCCGTCGCAGCCGGCCTCGAGGTGTACGAAGTTGCCCCGGTCCGGGGGAATGGTCCAGAGTTGATCCGCCCCGCGGGGTGAATCTTCCACGCAAGAGAGCCGGTCCGGTGTTGATGCCGGACCGGCTTCGTTGTCTCACTCGGGCCCAACTATTTGTTGTTGCTACGGCGTCTTACGATCAGGAGCCAAATGGCAGCCGCAACCAAGGCGGCCCCACTGGTTCCTACAATCACAAATCCCCACGTTGCACCTCCGGCGACGAGTACTAGTCCAGTAATCACACCAACCACTCCGAGCACGCTGAGGGTCACGAAGAAGCTGCGAAAGAGGAGTGCAGTGTCGCGGTCATATTTAGTGGTCACAGGGCATTCCCTTTCATTCGAATACGGATGAGCACTAGCAGTTCCCGTTTGATGATAGGTAGTAGATACCCAGAGCAGCAGAGGGTGCTCCGGTGATGACACTGACAGCACCTAAAGCTCCTGCCGCCAGCGGGAGAGATAGCCCTCCAGTAAACGGGCCAAAGAGCAATCCCGCGGATCGAGCGAATTATCGTTTTGGCTGCCACAATCAGCGAGTTATAGCTCCCGACCACCCGCGGGATCATCCTCAGTTCCGCGCGCTGCGTAGTCGTACGCAGAATCTGAGAATCTACGAATGACTATTGCCGCGATGACGCAAGCCGGACACAGTGCCGTGAGTAGAAGCGATTTCTCAATGCCGGTAAGCGCGTATATCGAGATGCCGCCGACGACGACAAATACGGACATCACGAACAGAAGGTTCGAAATAAAAAGGAGGTGACGTGTTCGCTGGTTCATCCGAGTAGAAGATCCGCGATTAGGCCGTCATGGGGGAATTTACCGCAAACCTACGCAAAGGGCCGCGGTGCTTACATCCTGTCATTCCTACCTTTCTGAACGGCGAAGAAGACCAGCCCCAATCCTCCGAAGACGAGAATCCAAACTGGAATCTGGATGAGATTTCCGTCGATCAGTACGCGGAGGACGATTCCCGAAATAGCAAGCGCGACCCCTAAGGCCACCATTGCTACGTACGACCTTTTCATCGCTCAACTTTCGGGTTTATGCGCCATCGTTCCTCCGCGTAGGACCAACCGCCTACTTTCCGCCTTGAAGCCGTTTGAGCGCCATGGCCCCTACAGCGACCATCACTGCGGCTAATACGAGCGAACTTACGATATTGAGACCGTCGCCTGTACTCCACGCAAAGAGTGCTGTCCCGACAGAAATGCAAACTACGACTGTGGTGAGCGCTACGACTAACTTGAGTCTGCCTCGCATGAGACTCCTTCCGTTCGGCTGGGACATTAGAACCCGCAAGCTTTCTTGGCCTTGAAGTAGTTGTTGACCATGGTTCCGTATTGGCCCAGGGTGACAATACCTAGGGCTATGGAGGCGAGTGGAATAACAGGCAGAGTTGCGAGCGATCCAAGAGCGGCCCCAGCCGCCTGCAGTCCCTGGAAGGCATAGGTGTAAGCGGCTTCCTCACACGCGGTGGCAAGTCCCGACGGGTCCTTCGCGTTGACAGGATTGCACCCTGCGTAGCTGTACGGGTTTGCCTCTTGTCCGGCGGGATCGAACTGGGTGAAGCGGCCGGTTGTGGCGTCGTAGTAGCGGGCCCCCAGCTTGTACAGGTTGGTGGCTTCCTGGTACCCGGCGATGTACCGGAGGGGATTCGCCACCACGGCCGCGTTGCTGCTGGTGGCGCGGGTCTCGCCGTAGGGGGAGTAGGAGTACCCGCCTTCGTAGGCGCCGGTGGGGGAGAACATGCCCACGACGCTACCGAGATGATCGGTGACAAAGTAGTGGTTGCTTCCGCTCTTGTAACCCAACGGAATTTCAGCATCGCCGTACGTGAAGCCGAGGGTGGTAGATCCGCTCTGCTGGGTGTCCAGGCCGAGTGCGGTGGTGGTGAAGGTACGGTTGCCGGCTTCGGTCCGGTCAGTGTTGCCAATGCCGAGGTAGGCGAAGTCGGTGGAACTGATGTCGGTGGTGGCTCCGAATGGGTTGTAGCTGGCCGGGGTTCCGGTCAGGCCACTTTTTGTTTGGTTGCCGGCCGCGTCGTACGTCCAGGTGCTGGTGTCAGCACTGGTGCTGGTGAGCTGGTTGGCACCGTTGTAGCTGTAGTTGATCGTCCCGGCGGTGCCGCCGGTAGCGCCGGCGCGGACCTGGTTGGTGCGGTTGCCGGCCTTGTCGTACCCGTACGTCCAGGACGCCGTGGTGGTGGCCCCGGTTTTCTCGATCGCGGAGACCACTCGTTTCAGCGAGTCATACCCGTAACTGGTCACCGCGCCCGCGGTGATGCCCTCTTCCTTGAACGCGGTGCGAGTCTGGATCGCGCTGCGGTCGGCACCACCGGCGGTGTAGCTGTAGCCGATGTCGACAGCGGTGGTGCCGTTGCCCGCTTTCGCGGTGATCTGGGTGGGACGCCCGGAGTTGTCCCGCGTGGTGACGACGTTCGCGCCGCCCGGGAAGGTCCGGGTGGTCTCGGCGCCGTTCGCGTTGTAGGCGAAGGTCACACAGCCGCTATTGGCCGCAGGGATCCCGCTGGCGGGGCAGGTGCCGCCCGGTTGCTGCACCTTGGTGAGCTGATTGGCAGCATCGTAGGTGCGGTTGGTGGTCCCGACGGGGGTGGTGGTCTGGGTGAGGTTACCCACCAGGTCGTAGACATAGTCGGAGGTGTACTCGTCGGTCGCGGTGTATCGCTCCACGTAGGTGGTGCGGCCCTGGCTGTCGCGGTTGATGAAGTCGCAGGAATCCGCCCCGTCACAAATTGCCTCGATCGCCCCGACCAGGGTGTAGAAGTTCAACAACTCCCGCAAGTCTTCGTCTTTTGTCGACAGGAGGTGGTCGGCGGCGTCGTACTCGTACGTGGTGGTGTCGCCGAGCCCGTTGGTGACGGTTAGTGCCCGGCCGAGGGAGTCGTAGGTGTAGGTGGTGGTGCCCATCGGGGCCGGTGGGGTGACGGTGACGAGGTTGCCGTCAGCGTCGTAGTTGTAGTGGGTGACGTTGTTGTTGCCGTCCGTGCTGGTGCAGATCTGCCCGGCGAAGCCACCGCACAACGTGCGGGCGGCGGTGTCGCGGGTATAGTTCGCGGTCACCGCGGCGGTCCCACTTGCGGTGGTGTCCGTGGTCGAGCTGATATTGCCGACAGCGTCATAGCTGTAGGACTTCTTGTTCCCTGCGTCCTCGGTGCTGCACTTGGGCAGGTTCGGGTTTCCGGTGCCCGCGTTCGGGCAGTCCGGGCTCTGCGCATACACCGCGGAGGACGCCGCGCCGGTGGGGAGGGTCGCACCGGTGCGGTTACCGAGCTGGTCGTAGCTCAACGTGGTGACGTTACCCGGAGTGCTTGACGAGGCGAATGCATCGGTGGTGGTCGCGACGTCGCTGTTGGCGGTCCAGGTTTGTGCGCGCTTGCGTCCCAGCGGGTCGGTGGCGCTCGTGACCCGGCCGGCAGCGTCGATCGCGAATGTCGAGGCGTTGTTGCGGGCATCGGTGACGGTAGTGAGTCCGGCGGCATAGCCGAAGGTGGTGACCGCGTTTGGACCGAATGTGTCATCGATTTTCGTCGTCTGGGTAACGGAGGTGAGCTGGTGGGCCGTGTTGTAAGCGAAGGTGATTTTCGGATCCGTACTGGCGTTGTTGCCGAGAACGAGGGTGGAGAGGCGGCCGGTGGTGTCGTAGGTGTACTTGGTGATCTCCCCGTCCGGTTTGATGACCTTGCTCAGCTGTCCGGCGGCATTGCGCTCATAGCTGGTGCTGCGCCCGGCGCTGTCGCTGATCGTGGAAATGAGGGTGGTGCTGCCGGCGGCGAGAGTGGTGGTCAGTTGCCGTCCGGCGCTGTCGGTGGCGTAGGGGGCGTACTTGCTTCCGTTGTTGTAGGTGTACGTAATGCCGACACCGTTGCGGTCCTTGTGATCGAGGAGCCATCCCTCTTTGTTGAAGCTCAGCCGTTCGCCGGACTCGGTGTAGGTGAGGGTGTAATACGCGGCCGTAGTCGTGCTCGGCACGGACGGAGCAACAGTCAAGCTCCCTTTGAACCCGGCGGCGGGGACATAGGCGGTTCCGTTCCAGGTGAACATGACCCGGAACCCGTTCGGGCCGGAGAACTCTTGGTTGGTGGGTGTCCCGGTTGCGACCGCTCCGTGCAGTCCGACCTGTTCGGTTGACAGTGACGAGCTCCACCCGCCGCCAAATTCGCCGTTGGTGGTGGACAGGCCGTTGTAGAACCGGTCGGACCGCAAGCCCACGCCGATGCCGGCGATCGATTCGTCCGCTGAGGTGATGAGCAGGTTGCCGTTGGCCAGGTTCACTTGGGCGACGGTGTCTTCGCTGAGGGTGAAGTCTTGGAAGGAGAAGTAGGGCAGGGCGCCGAGGCCGGGAGCGCCAACAACAGTGCCGGCAGGGGCCCGGTTGGCGGTGCCCTCCTCGGTGAGCTGCCGGTCTTCTGCTGGTGGCTCCCACGGGGTGTCTGGCAGAACAGACTCACTCGGGGTTTCCTCGGAGGCCTCCGCCGGGGGAGCCCACTCGGTGTCGCGGCTGATGCCGGCTTTTTCGAGGTGCTCTGCAAGCTTCGCCTGCACGCTTTCCCGGTCGTTCGCGACCGCCGGAGCGGCGGGCTGGACGGCGGTCAGTCCGGCGGCGAGAAGCGCTGCGGTGACGAGCAAGGTCAGTGTGGAAAATGATCGCGTCATTGTGATTCCTCCCAGATGAGGACTGATCATCACCACACAACGACACGCCAGGGAAGAGAAACCGGGTGCCCCGAACGGGGGGTTGAGACGCCCTCATTAGTGGGCGTAAAAGCCCCGTCTCGATCCCCGGGTTGGGGTACAGAAGTTGTCCGATACGTCACTTTTTGTACCCCGACAGTGGGGAACTGTTTCCGACACTGGTCTGGATGTTCGCGAAGTGAACGGACCTGCACTTCAATGATGTCACGCCCCAATCCGGGGGCAGCGTGCTCTTCGCGGGGCTGTAGGTGATGGGTTCAGCGCGTGCGGGTTAATGGCAGACGACGAGGCCCACGAGCCCGTGATGTTGGCACGAAATGACGTAGGTTCGCGGCGACGTCCTATGCAACTTTTCGGCTTGGAGTGCGCCGGCGCATTCATCGCAGAGCGCGCCCCAATAGATGCCGTCGTGCACGTCACCATTCATCGACCTACTGTGAGCGAGATATGCCCAGTGAGACCGAAGTGTGGATAACTGACTGAGTACTGACGATCGATTTTGGCCCAATCTGCGTAATCAGCTCATAAATCCCCCGTAAGTGCGATACCGTACATTACAAACATACATATTCGTATACGCGAAAGGGGTAAGACAATAGGTATTTTGAATGTTCGCGTGGAGGACCATATCCACGAACGCTTAAAGGAGCTCGCTGATGACGAGGGGGTGACGTTGAGCGACTTCGTGCGGGACTTGCTGCGGGATGCTGTCATTCCGATCGGGGACCGTTCTGAGGCTCACGGCGATCAAGAAGCACCTGAGAGCTTCTCGGTACGGGATCGGCTTGTTCTGTCGATGCTGCACAAAATCCTTGCCCGAGTGCTTCCGAAGGATGCCAACCGTGATGATGAAGAGGAGGAGTATCAGCTTAAGAAAGCAGAGGTTCTCGAGTCGGGATTTACGGGGCAGTACTGGCTCGAAGTCGCCGGCTTCGAGACAGAACTGTCAAAAAAGGACAGCCGTCAGGTCATCGACATTCTTGAGATGCACCGGGTTATCACCTTCAGCATCAAACACCTCGCGGACGAAGGTGCGCCCGTAGCTGCAGAGCTGGCCCACCAGCTGCGGTTCCGGGGTTTCGATCACAATGATTCACTCGAGGGCCACATGGCACGGTACATCCGCTTCCTAATGGCTGACGGCCAGCACTGGTCCGAGCTAATTCCTCAGATCAAAGACGGCGACAACGGAAACTCGCACAGGCAGATGCTGGGGATCTACCAGCGCATGCTCACCGAGTACCGGCGAATTATGGAGAGTCGGACCCGTCGGCATGATCCGGACGAGTACCTGCTCAACGCGGGGGAACTAGAACGGCTCCACGAAGCTCAGATTCATCCCTCGAACCGCGGCCGCTCTAGCGACGCGTAGCGACACGAAAGGGAGTCCCGCATATCTCACCGGGGCTCCCCGGCGCGCTCATCTGGACTGGTCGGAGTCCGATGAGCCCGGGCAACGTCAGGGTTAGTGGTGGCTAGGGCACCTAATGCCGATATTTCAAGAAGGCGGCTCCGCTACTTCCGACAACGGCCAGTAGCTAACAGGTCGTTGCGCCGCCCACCGATAACGATTGTTTTACCTCAAACAGCTCCGACAAGAATCCACGGTTGGTACGGCTGACTCCTGCTATTTCCTTGCTTGCCGCTATCGTTCAGCTCTAAGCCCACGGAAGGCGTGAAGGTCTGCACATGGTTGTAATGATTTCGGCGAACGAGCTAGAACCAATCCGGACGGTAATGCGTGATTTGCAAATCGGCGCCGCTCGGTATTATGCGCAGACAGCTTCGGGTGGTGAGATTGGTGCGACGGTGAGGGCGTTCATCGCGAACTGCCAAATCCTCAACGAGTGGTTTTCGAAGTCAATCGCTGACTCTGCCTCATACAAGGCCCTATTCGCCCGGCCGAGGCATGCTGGCGCAGATGTCATCGATGCCATGAAATATGTTCGGAACGTGTCACAACACGTACTCCACGTGATCAAACCAAGCGACACGGCAGTACTGGTTGGAGGAGTTTTCGGCTACCGGACCTACGAACAGTGGGACGCGATTCCGGTAGACGTGCACGCAAAGTTGCATCCCGGAACGCAGGCGCTCCGGCCCGCCTACGAAGGCCATCTTGAAGGCAGAGAAGTGATGCGCGCGATGATGGCTGTGTTGCGCTTCTATGCTGAAATAGCACCAAATATCGTTCACCGCGACAAGCACGGTGAGTGGACGGGTTTTCCTCTGATGAGCCAGCCCGGTATTTCCGACCCTCTTCACCCGGAGGAACCGAGGGGTGACATTGCCCAGGCGCGAGCTTGGATGGACAGCCGGCGGCCTGGTGGTGATGCTCGGGTCATGTGCGGCCAGGTCACGGTCGGTGGAGTGCAATACATCACTGGCTACACGTTCGTTGGCCGACTAGCGTTCGCTCCGTTCTACGAGACAATTACGCAGATCAACCAAGACATCGCGCTTGGATTCACCTATCTCGAAGGCAATCTTGCAGCAAACGTTTCTGATGTAAGTGACAAGCACCCCGAAGCTCTTCAGGGCCATGTCATCGGCAGCGATAAAGATCTTGCGACATGGACAACCAAAGTCATTCAGGTTGAATCTGGTGATGACTGGTGCGCTCCAGGTATGGTTTCTGATCGTTGGCGTATGGAGTGCCAACTCGAGGGAACGGGTTTGGTCCCGGAGCATATGGCGCACGGCGTGAGACGGGCTCGACGGCTCAACGCTCTCGTTCCTCCTCGACACTTCTGAGCCTCAGCGCCGCCACCCGCGCTTGGTGTCGTAACCCTGTTGTGGCCTAGGTGCCTGTCGCTTTTGCCCAGTTGAGGTTGAGTGACCCGCGCGTGCCGACGATCCAGCGCTTGCTGTTCGAAGCTATGCGGTCGTTCATCCGAACCCCGTCCGGTAACTCTTGGCCAATGATGAGTAGCCGGGTCGGGGAGAGGGGGAATGTGATTGTGCAGATTTCGGCGTCCTCTGTCCAAAGGACAACGGCCCCGTCTCCGGTTGCAAGTTCCACGGCCCCGTCTCCGGTTCCAGCTTCATCGATGGGCCACACCCTCCACTCCCACTGGTCCAGCCCGAGCGTCTTGAGCCTGAGCACCTCCGGGAGTGACTGCGAGAGCAACAGTGCATCAGCAAGGCCTATTTCGGCCTCCTCGACCTTGCCGCCGGTTTTTAGCACCAGGGCTGGTGCGCGGAGCTTTGCCTTGTTCGCGTATCGGCCGCGGTCCAGATGCATGTCGAGAAAGGCAATCATCGAGTCTCGCTCTGTGTCCGTGAGTGATTGCGCTCCCTCGCGCAGCTTGACGATTACGGGTATGCCCGCTGTCTCGATCTTCTCGTAAGCACTTTCGAGGTCGTGGGTCAAAACCTTCGGGTCGTAGACGTAACTCACCACCGTGGCGTTGAGGATGGACGTCGTGAAGCCGCGCCGATCCTGAATGTCGATGACGTCGACGGCGTTTCGGTCGTCGGCCCAGGCTTTGATATATCCCCTTGACACCATGTGACCGCGCTTAACTGTCATAGTCAGACCCCTTTCGCTCAACCGTAGTTGCATCCGGTGCTCCGAAAACGATCGTTTCTGGGCTGCAGCACACGCACTGTTAGATAGCTGCTCAAAAAGGTGTCACAACTGCTGTTCACGAAACTGCCCGAAATCAAGATTCAGAATTAGGTTTTGAAATGGACAGGTGTTCTGACACCGTTTTCGATAAGACCAGAAAGACACTCACGCCCTAAACACAGCAACGCTCTCACTTGTGGAGTTTGGCGCTCTTTGGCGGTGTTCTGTGATCGTTTCGTGTCGTTAGTTGCCGATGACGAGGATGCTGGCGGCAGCCTCGATGACGTCGTCCGTGATGGTGTCCAGCTGGTTGATCTTGAGGACGCGGTTGATTTGAGGGAAGAGTCGCTCGAGGAGGCGGAAGTTGCCGCGGGTGATCCGTTCGATGGCGGCGATTGCTTGTGCGTCGGTGAAATCGTCAGGGTCGAGAGTTCTGCCGAGTCGCTTCCAATGGCGGTCCAGGACGAAGAGGAGTTCTTCGCGTCCGAGGGCCCGGTAGTTGTGTGAGAACCCGAGCCGGCTGTAGAGCTGGGGGTAGTGGCGGAATCGTTCGTCGATGCCCGGCATCCCGATCAGGATCATCGCGAGACTGGTTCGGTCGTGCCTGTCACGAAGCAGCTCGAGCGCGGTCGGGGTGAGCCGTTCGGCTTCGTCGATGATGAGCAGCTCAACGTGGCTGGTCATATTTCCCAACTTTCGTGGGGTCGGTTCGTTGGCGTGGATGTGCTCGTCGGCACAGATGCCGACTTTGATCTGCCAGTAATCGATGTCGTGCATGAGGTCTTTGGGCCGGCAGAGGACTTCGGGTGTGTAGAAGACGGTTCGGGATCGGTTCGCGAGGGCGTAGAACTTTGCATCGTGGTCCCCGCGGGGTCCCCATTCGGTGATGTAGGGCTCGAGGGCGTCCCAGTTTGCGTAGCGGCGAGCGGAGTTGGTTTTCCCTACCCCGGCGGCGCCGTGGCAGATTCCGATCGTCTTTTCCTTGCGGACAGCGTTGGCGAATTCGGTGAAGCGTCTGTGTTCTTTGGTGACGATGAATGCTTGGTTCATCACTCGTCCTCTTCGTAGGTGCGCAGCTTCGGGCGCCGCTTCGTGGGTTCGGGGGTGCGAAGTTCTTCGCGGGTGGCAACAGTTGGGATGCGGTCGTTGATGGCTAGGCGCAGTTGCTTGCGGCGGGCGCGGCGGGCGGTTTCGATGTCGCGGAGGCTGAGTCGGAGGTTGGGGTGGCCTTCGTCGATAGCGGTGCAGATGAAGGTGTCCCGGTCGTAGACGCGGATCTCGGAGATGTCGCGGGGGTCGTACCGGATGGTGATGGTGTGCCCGACGAACGGGGCAAGAGTGGGGGCGAGGTAGCGCTGGCCCTGGAAGTGGATGCCGTCACGTTGCACGACCCGGTTTTTCGGAACCGTGAGGAGCAGACCGTCGAGTTCTTGAAGGCTGTCGGGCATCCGAGGTAGCCAACCGTCGGCTACCCATGCGTCTCGCGGGGAGATGCCCAACTCGCTGTGGGTCCGGTCGTTGTAGGTGCCGATAAATTCGCCGATCGCACGGTCGAGCCCGGCGAGGTCGAGGACCGGCGTTGGCGTCCGGCTGCCAGGCCCGAGATGGCCGGGTAGGGCGGCGAGAAGTTCGGTGTTGACGGTGCCGAAGAACCGCTCGATCTTTCCTCGTCCTTGGGGCCGGCCGATGGTCGAGTGGATGATCCTGATGTGCAAGGCGACGGCAGTCCGTCCGATATGGTCGCTGATGAAGTCGGATCCGTGGTCGACGTGCAGGATGTCCGGGATCCCACACATTGCCCATGCCGGGTCGGTCTTCCGCCAGATCGCCTGCCGAAGAGCCAGGGCAGTGTTGATGGATGAGGGTGCGCCGGTGAAGACCATGTATCCGCAGATGGCGCGGGAGTAGTCGTCCATCACGGTGGTCAGCCACGGTCGGTCAGGTTTCCCGTCGGCGCCGAGGATGAGTATGTCGAGTTCGGTGTGGTCGGACTGCCAGGTCTGGTTGGGGTGTTCCGCGCGGCGCCGGAAGACGAGCTCGTGCTTATCCCGGTACGAGACCGGCCCCTCGAGTGCCAGGGTGACAAGGGCCGGATCGAGAGCTTGCACGATCTCCCTCACGGTCGCATAGCTCGGCGCCGGCAGCTCACGCGCCTGAGCATCGGTGTCAGCGAGACGGTGCAGCGTGGCGAGACTCGGGCGCGGACGAGTGAGCGCCAACCGTTCGATGAACGCGACCGTCTCGACCGAAGTTCGGCGGACACCCTTGTCTATGCGCGCGTGAAGGTCGAGGGACGCGACGCCGCCAGTGCGGTAGAGCCGATTCCAGCGCTGCAGAGTCCGAGCAGAGATCCCGGTCTCCCGGGCGAGGACCGCGAGCGGTATCTGGTCTTCGACATGCAGCCGAAGTACACGCCACCGCTCGGCCGCGTCCACGAGTCACCTACACAGTGGTGCTCTCGCGCGCCGCGAGGGCCTGCTGATGCCGGTACAGAGTGGCCCGGCTCCACCCGACGAGCCTTGCCGCATCCTCCGCAGTCCGGCCCTTCGCCCGGGCTTCCGTGACGAGCTTGAGTTTGTCGGCTACGACCACGGGATCGGACAGAGGCCGACCAAATTTGGTGCCGCCTTCTCGGGCGGCTGTGATTCCTGCGTTCACCCGTTCGGTAATCAGCTCGCGTTCGTACTCGGCCAAGGTGGCGAGCATGTTCAACATGAGCCGGCCCGAGGTCGTCGACGGGTCGATGCCATCCGAGATGCTCTTCACGTGTATGTCACGCTCTCGGAGCAGTTTAACCGTGTTGAGTACATCGATGAGGGAGCGCCCGAGGCGGTCAACCCGCCACACCACGACAGAGTCACCGGGCTTGGCGTACTCGAGAAGTTTCTTCATGCCGGGGCGGGAGATCGCGGTCCGACTACCCGAGGTGACGTCGGCGAAAATATCCCGCTCCTGCACGCCAGATTTGACCAGGGCGTCGACCTGCAACTTCGCGTCTTGGCTTCTGGTGCTGACCCGCGTGTATCCGAGATATCTCACCGGACTATTCTGCCTCAGAAAATGCTAGAAGCGGCGGAGCGAAGACATTTTGCGGTAAGACATGTTTCCAAGACAGATCGTGCCTTGTGAACGCGCCACCTCCTCCCGCCGCTCGGGAGAGGTTACCCGTGTCTCGGAAAGCTTTACCTTTCTGAGACTGCAGGGTGCTGGCATTTTTTGCAACGCCGTCGGCGCCTCATAACCAATACGCCGTTAGAGCATGGAAGCTAGGTCTGACCCTTCCGAGGGATATACGGCAGTCGTTGATTTCAGTTGTCGGGTGGTTAGACCGTGTTTCATGGCGACGCTGATGGTGTTTGTTAGTTCGGCGTAACCATTGCCAAAAAGGTGGGCCCCGATGATGAGGTCGGTGTCCTTGTCCACCAAGATTTTTGTCGCTCCAGCGGTTTCACCGATCCGGTAGTTCGAGTACCACCCGCTGGTGTCGGTGTAGCGGACGTCGACGTTCAGGCCACTTTCATGGGCTTCGTGCTCGAGCATGCCTACCCTGACGAGTTCGGGGATTGTGAAAACAGCGGTAGGGGTAGCGGCGTAGTTCGGTATGGTCGTCGCCGACTTGAGCATGTTGGAGGCGGCGACCTTCGCTTCGATAACCGCCACCGGGGTCAACGGCAGTCCGGCGGTGTTCGCGGCATCGCCGGCAGCATAGACAGCATGGTTTGTGGTGCTCTGCAGATGGCTGGCTACCTCGACGCCCTTTTCGCCGTATCCCACTTCAGCGGCTTCGAGATCCAACCGCGCTAGTTCTGAAACTCGCCCAGCGCCGTGAACGATGAGATCCGCCTGGAGGGAGGCCGGGGTACCAGCGGTATTGGTGTGGATGGTGTATCCGCTGCTGGTCTTAGTGATGTGGGTCACGCTGGTGCGGCGTCGTACCTCGACTCCAGCCTCGGATCCGCGCTTGATTAGCAGTTCTACGAGGTCGGTGTCGAAGGATTTCAACGGGGTCGCTCCTCGATCGAGGATGACCGGGCGGCTTCCTGCTCGAGCTGCGATATGGGCAAACTCGAAGGAAATGAACCCGCCGCCGACGAAGACAATCCGGCGAGGGAGTGCTTCCAAATTTAGGAAGTCGCTGCTGTCGATGAGATGCTCTTGGCCGGGGAAATCGAGGGGACGCGGGACGGCCCCGGTAGCGATCAGGAATTTCGTCGCCGCGTAGGAGGTGCCGGCGACGTCTAGCTGTGTGGGTCCTGTAAAGGTTGCGGTGCCATGAAGCGTCTCCACGTTGTGGAGTTTGAGGTCTTTTTCCATGCTGTGTGGCGCAGGGTCAGTGAATCCATGTTTGTGCTGCATCAGGTCCCCCCAGTTGATGGAGAGCCCGCCGCTATCGATGCCTTTGCCGCGCATGAGCCGTGCGGCGTCAACCACTTCAGCGCCGCGGCGCAGAATCTTTTTCGGGTCGCAACCGCGTAGCGCGCATGTCCCGCCATACGGAAGCGCGTCGACGATCGCAACCCGCCAACCCGTCAATGCGGTCTTCTTAGCGGCGGCAACACCAGCCATCCCTGCCCCGATCACGAGCAAGTCATAGTTGTCAGTCATGAAGGGGACCTCTTCTTAAGCTCGGGGAGACGTTATTTGTCATAGCAGTCGATCCGTGCGCTCCACGTCTGCGCCCGTTTTCAACCGAGAGCGTCGCTCAGCTGGGTAAGGCTAGGCGCGCCCGCTGGCCCGGCCTCGGTCATGTATCTACGGCAAGCAAGAGCCACCGGCGCGGACGCATCACCGAAAGCGTCGACGCCGTTGACGAGGATGGTCGGAGAACCGTGAAACCCCGCCTGCTCGGCCGCATCCACGGTGTCAATGAGCTGATACCCGAGCACAATGTCCGGGCGCTCCCCGGCAAGCAACCGCAATCGCTCGTCGGCAATCAGCCAGTTCGGGCAGCCATCGAAGTACTGCAAGGTGATGTCCATACCTCCAAGCTAAACCTTGCAGTCAGATACAAGGTCAAGGCGTAGAATCGATGCATGCTTATTGGAGAAGTGTCCGTCGTGACAGGCGTGGATAGCCAGACCATTCGCTTCTACGAACGCCAAGACCTACTACCGGAGCCTCATCGGGCACCGAATGGCTACCGGACGTACGACTCCACAGCGGTTGACCGCTTGCGGTTCATTCGCGCTGCCCAAACAGCAGGCCTTGCCCTGGCTGATATTAGGCAGATCCTTGGTCTTCGCGATGCCGGTCAAGCACCCTGCGCTCACGTATCAGTCGTTCTCAGACAGAAACTCGTCGACGTTCAGGCGCGTCAGCAGGAACTGAGAGATCTGGCAAGCGAGCTCGAACGACTCATCGAAACCAGCCGCACCCTGGACCCAACCGACTGCGGACCAACAGACATTTGCCACATCATCACGACCCGCTGAGAGTAGCGGAACGAGCATCTTCCATGCGCCTTGAGAGCACTCCTAGACTGGCCCATGACCTCGAACGACGACACCAGCAACACCACTACAGCTTGTTCGTGCTGCGGCCGATACCTGCCGCTGGCGAAGTTGCATGCGCTAGCCGGCGGTGCAGCGTACATATGCCGCCGATGCGGATTGTGGGTGGCTTTCCGTCGACGCTAACCACGCCGCCGGGCCAAGAAAAAACGCATTCACCGCCGCAACTCAAAACCCATGGGATACAAGACGCTCGCTACCCGCACTGAATCAGCGCAGGCAACCATGTGGATGCGCCATAGAGCGATCAAAAAACGCCGCCACATAGCGCCGAAAGTCACAGTCGTTCCCGTGCCCTTCCGGGCGCGTCGACCTGGTGGGGGAGTGGCCGGTTAACGATCCCCTATCGGACGCGGAAACTCGCCGTTAGCTGATGGCGGCGGTCTCTTCTTGCGCGTAGGAAGCAAGCCCATTGGCGGCGAGGAAATGTTCCGCGTCGCCGGCCGCTGCGCATCCGGTTCCTGCAGCAGTGATGGCTTGGCGGTAACGATGGTCGACGAGGTCGCCACACGCGAATACACCAGGCAGGTTCGTGTGGGTAGTTGGGTGCTCTACGAGCACGTAGCCGTCGTCGTCAGTATTGACTTGGCCGGGGACGAGTTCACTCCGGGGGTCGTGCCCGATGGCAATAAAAAGCCCCGTGGCGTCAAGGGACGACAGCTCACCGGTCACGGTGTCTCGTAGGCTCAGCCCGGTCATCTTCTCGTCGCCGGTCGCTGCCAGGATTTCTGAGTTCCAGCGAGGAATGATCTTCGGGTTCGCCAGGGCGCGGTCCTGCATGATTTTTGAGGCGCGGAGTGAGTCGCGGCGGTGGACGAGCGTGACAGTGTTCGCGAAGCGGGTCAAAAACATTGCTTCTTCCAGAGCTGAGTCGCCACCACCGATGACGGCGATGTCTTGGCCGCGGAAGAAGAACCCGTCACAGGTCGCGCACCAGGAGATTCCGCGGCCGGTGAGACGTTGTTCGCCGTCGACGCCGAGTTTGCGGTAGGCGGAACCCATAGCCAGCACCACGGCGTGGGTGCGGTAGATGTCCCCGGAACCGGTGGTGATGGTTTTGATATCGCCGGTCAGCTCAAGTTGGGTGGCATCGTCGTAGATGAGGCGGGCGCCGAAGCGTTCCGCCTGGGCGCGCATGTTGTCCATCAGATCCGGACCCATGATGCCGTCGGGGAAGCCGGGGAAGTTCTCCACCTCAGTCGTGTTGACGAGGGCCCCGCCGGCTTCAACCGAGCTGGTCAGCACGATCGGGTTCAGGCCGGCCCGGGCAAGGTAGATCGCGGCGGTGTACCCGGCCGGGCCCGAGCCGACAACGATGACGTTTTCGATGGCGCTCATGCGGGGAGTCCCTGGGATTCGACGCCGAGAGTTTCCAGCATCGCTTCAACATTGGCTCTGATTTGGTCACGAACCTGGCGGACGCCCTCAATAGGAAGGTCGGCCGGATCGGTCAGTTCCCAATCGCGGTACCGCTTACCGGGGTAGACGGGGCAGGCATCGCCACAGCCCATCGTGATTACCACGTCGGCGGCTTGCACCACGTCGTCGGTGAGTGGTTTGGGGAACGCTTCACTCAGATCCAACCCGATCTCGCTCATCGCTTGGACTACGGCGGGGTTTAGCTCGTGAGCGGGCGCGGAGCCTGCGGAGCGGACATGCACTGCGCCACCGGACAGGGCGGCGGTGAGCGCAGCGGCCATCTGGGAGCGGCCGGCGTTCTGCTCGCAGACGAACAATACCTCCGGCACCGGGCTCTCGAGTGCGCCTTTCGCCTGGGCGAGGGCGGTGAGACGGTCGGTGGCAAAACGGATGGTGTTGCTCGTCAGAAAAGCTTTCACCGTCGCGGTGCGCAGCAGCGCCGTGTAGGACTCGAGCACGTACCGTTCGACAGTTTCCGCGCCGAAAATGCCGGCGAACTTTTCCGACAGGTCGTGCGCGAGACGTTTGAGGTATTCCTCCGGGTAGGTCAGGCCCGGCATTCCTTTGCGGGCGCTCACGTCGGTCATCATCGGTCAGACTTTCGCGGGGAGAAGTTCGGCCAGCAGCTTTTCGATGCGGGCCTTGATGTCGTCGCGGATCGGGCGAACCTCGTCGATGCTTTTGCCCTTCGGGTCGACCAGTTCCCAGTCCTCGTAGCGCTTGCCGGGGAAAATCGGGCAGACGTCGCCGCAGCCCATCGTGACCACCACGTCGGAGTCACGGACCTGCTCGGTGGTCATCAGCTGCGGGATTCCCTGGCTGATGTCGATGCCCTCTTCGGCCATCGCAGCGATCGCCATGGGGTTGATCTGGTCGCCGGGCTCGGAGCCACCGGAGCGGACCTCGACCGCGCCGCCGGACAGGGCACGCATGTAGCCGGCGGCCATCTGCGAGCGGCCCGCGTTGTGGATGCAAACAAAAAGAACGGTCGGCTTGTCAGTCATGGAAAGGTCCTCTGCTATCGGTTACCCAAAGCATAGACCGCCATCTATGTATTGGCTATTGGTGACCAACCCTGTTCATGCAGCGTTCACGCCCAGCGTTGCCACCAACTCGCGCACACGCGACTCGATGTCGTCGCGGATCCGCCGGACTTGAGCCAAGGGAAGATCGGCGGGGTCAGCGAGGTCCCAGTCGAGATACTGGCGTCCGGGATAGATCGGGCAGGCGTCGCCGCACCCCATGGTGATCACGACGTCGGCGGCGCGGACTACTTCGTCGGTGAGAGGTTTGGGGTACTCCCCGGCGACGGGGACTCCGATTTCGTCCAGCGCGGTGACGATGACGGAGCGCACCGCGGCAGCAGGGGCAGAGCCTGCGGTGCGGACGCTGACCCGGTCGCCGGCCAGGTGGCGGAGGATTCCGGCAGCTAGTTGGGAGCGGCCGGCGTTCTGCACGCAGACGAACAGCACCTCCGGGATATGTTCCAGCTCGCGCAGCTCCACCGCGCCGAGCGCGGAGAGCCGGTCGGCGGCGAACCGGGATGTCAGGGAGGGCAAGTGCCGGGTGATGTGTGCCTGCTCAAGCAACAGAGCGTGGCTTTCCCGCACATACCGGTCAACGGTTTCCGGGGAGAATTTCCCGGCGAATCGGCCAGCCAAATCGGCAGCGATCCGGTCCAGTACCCCGTCCGGTGTAGCTGTCGGGGTGCTTTCCCGCAGGAGGTCTGCGACTCGGTCTGCCTGGTCGGGAGCAATGGTGTACCAGACGTTGCGGCCGAGCGGAGTGCGCTGCAATAGCCCTTCGTCGAAGAGAGCTTTGACGTGGTGGCTCACGGTTGGCTGGCTGAGCTGCAGTTGATCCGCCATTCGGCCTACCTGGTGCTTGCCTTCTGGGCTGTCCAGGATCATTGCCATGATCCGCGCCCGCGTGGGATCTGCCAGGAGTTTCAACTCGTGTGCCGACCGGAGGTCATTCATAGATCGGAGTCTATGCGAATTGAGTTCGGAGCTTCGGAAGCGCGGGTTGGACATATAGACGCTCATCGATGTATCGTGTCGGTCAGGCGCGCAACTTCGCGGGTCGACCTCTCTGGCCACCCCGGACTTTCGCTGCGGTGAGCCCTGCACTGACTGCCGTCAGCAAGGACATCCCCATGATGATCGTCGCCATCCTGATCTTTGTCGCCACGCTGACCTTGGTTATCTGGCAGCCCCGCGGCCTCGGTATCGGATGGAGTGCGTTGGGTGGTGCGGTACTGGCGCTGGCAACAATGGTGGTGCAGTTCTCCGATATCCCGACCGTGTTCGGCATCGTCTGGAACGCAACCCTCGCGTTTATCGCGATCATCATCATTTCGCTCATCCTCGACGAGTCCGGATTCTTCGAATGGGCAGCCCTCCACGTGGCCCGGTGGGGCCGCGGCCGCGGCCGACTGTTGTTCGTCCTCATCGTTCTTCTCGGGGCGGCGATCGCGGCAGTCTTCGCCAACGACGGTGCCGCGCTGATCTTGACGCCCATCGTGATCCAGATGCTTCTTGCGCTGAAATTTTCCGCGAAAGCATCCCTCGGGTTTGTTATCGCGACTGGCTTCATTGCCGACGCCGGCAGTCTGCCGCTGGTCGTCTCTAACCTGGTCAATATTGTCTCGGCCGATTTCTTCGATATCAGCTTCGCCCGCTACGCCGCCGTGATGATTCCGGTCGGAATCGTGACTGTCCTGGCCAGCCTCGGAGTGCTTTACGTCTACTTCCGTAAATCCATTCCCCGCAGCTATGACGCCTCGGTGCTGCCCTTGCCGGCCACGGCGATCACGGACCCACTGACCTTCCGCGCCGGCTGGGTCGTCCTCGGATTTCTGCTGGTCGGCTATTTCGTCTCCGACCCCTTCCACATTCCGCTGTCCGTTGTTGCCGGGGTCGCGG
>LIDZ01014821.1_pt18 | contig 27363 bp, 22 predicted proteins | sample 644651 | NCBI WGS metagenome assembly LIDZ01 (sample SAMN03856242, study PRJNA289617) | food metagenome | isolation source: wine grapes on drying loft during traditional withering process | host: Vitis vinifera cv. Corvina | place: Italy: Gargagnago di S. Ambrogio di Valpolicella | collected 2014-01 | reverse complement strand
TAACGCGGGGCCGGCTCGCGCCAACCGCCGGCAGAGGCCGCGGGCGCAGCCGGTGGCGCATCACGCGAGCCGCTGCCAAAGATGCTCGACAAAAAGCCACCGCCGCTGCTGCTCTGCGCCGGGGCGGTCTGCCCGGCCTGAATCTGCGCTTGGGCCTGCGCCAGATCGGCCTGTAGTTTTTTGTTCTGCTCATCGAGCCGTTTGATCGCAGCTTCCTGCACAAGAATCGACTGGGCCATGTAATAGGCCACGTTCGGCTGAACGCTTACGTGTTCCTTGATCCGCTCCTGCGCCTGGGCGTCGCGCGGGCCTGAATCCCTTTCGGCTTGCTGCAACCGGGTAAACAGTCCATCGATCAGGGTTTGTTCATCGCTGTTCATGGCGACCTCATAAGATTGCCGGAGTTGATACGACCGGGTTCACAGTGAACCTCGTACAACAGATTAATGGGGCAGTACGCCAGACGATTCAATAGGCCAGGCGCATGAAAGATAATTCACCGCGCCGATGACAGCAGTTGGAGCGCTCTGGCGCATCGTTTAAAGTGGCCGATTGCTTTTAACCGTGATTTTTTGGACCCATGAATCCACTCAGCGTTCTGCGTGACTCGCTTTACTTCTGCCAACGCAACCTTGGGGCGATTGCCCAGTTGTGCCTGCCACTGCTGGTGCTCGAATCCTTGGGCCGACAGTGGGTCGCGCACCTGGTCGGGCCTGAGGGTTCGCCCGTGTTCGATGTCATGGTGGGGTTGCTGTTCTACCCCCTGTACACCGGCGCCCTGATCCTGTTTGTCGACGCGCGCAGCAACGGCGACACCCCGCGCCATCGGGACCTGCTCTCGGTGGCGCTGCGTATCTGGCCGATGTTCGCCCTGCTGGCGGCCATCAGCACCCTGCTGATCATGCTCGGCGTGTCGCTGTACCTGCTGCCAGGCCTGTGGGTCATGGTCAAGCTGGCGTTCTCCGAATACCTGCTGGTGCTGCGCGGGCTCACGCCGCTGGCCGCCATCAAGCAAAGCTTTGCACTGACCCGCGGGCGTTTCTGGCAGATCCTCGCCTGCATGCTCGCGGCGCTGGCGCCCTTGTGGCTGATCGACAGTGTTACCAGCGCCATTTACCCCGCTGGCCAGAACCTGCTGGTGGACGTGATCATCGACAGCTGCAACAGCTTCTTGCAGCTGTTCAGCAGCGTGGTGATGTTCCGACTGTTCATGCTGGTCACCGAACCCGATCTGGATAACAGCGCCGCTTGATCAGCGCCTGGCACCTTGCACACAAGCGCCGTGTGCAGGTGTGCCCGGGGTCGGTTATGCTCGGGCGACGACCTTAGCCGACCAGCCCCGCCCATGAGCAGACTGTTGCGCTTTACCCTGATCCTGATCGCCCTGATCGCCTTGCTGTTGATGGTGGTTATCCATGCCGTGAGCTGGCGGCCGGCGGCAACCGAAAATATCGCCGTGCAATGCCACCCAGGCGCGCCTGAGTTGGCCGCGGGCCAGACGCTCAAAGTGATGACCTGGAACATTCAGTTTCTGGCCGGCAAACGCTACGTGTTCTGGTATGAGCTGGCGGATGATCGCGGCCCCGATGACCGCGCCACCAGCGCCGACCTCGCCTATAACCTCGACGAAGTCTCGCGCGTGATTCGCGCCGAGCAACCCGACGTGGTGCTGCTCCAGGCCGTGGACAAGGGCGCCAAGGCCACCGACTATCAGGATCAATTGGCGCTGCTGCGCGAGCGCCTGGTAGACCTCTACCCCTGCGCCGCCCAGGCGTACGACTGGAAGGCCGACTTTTCACCTGACCCGCATATCCTCGGCAGCGTCGGGCGCACCCTGGCCACCCTCAGCCGCTATCGCATCAACCACGCCGAGCGCCTGCAACTGCCCTACACCACCGAAGGCAATCCGCTGACCCAGCCCTTCACTCCCCGGCGCGCATTGCTCAGTGCCTATCTGCCTATCGAAGGCGGCGGCCAGTTGGCCGTGCTCAATACCCAGTTGGATGCCTACAGCGCTGGGCAAGACACGCAGTTGCGCCAGCTACAGGCCGTGAGCCGGCAGGTGGATCAACTCGAAGGGCATGGCGAAACCTGGCTTTTAGGCGGCGATTTTGAATTGCTGCCCCTGGGCCAGCGCCAGCGCCTGGCCGAAGACCAACGCCTGCGTTACTCGCCAGACACCGACCTGCACCTGCTGTGGGACAAGTACCCGATGATCCCCAGCAACGCAGAGGTGGGCAGCGTCGACCGCGCGCAGTGGCTGACCCACTACCCTAACGGGCAATCGGGTGACAGCCCGGATCGGACGGTGGACTATCTGTTCTATAGCCCCAAGATCACCCGGCAGGAGGGGCTGGTCCGCCAGGAAGATACGCTGGAGATATCCGATCACTTGCCGGTGCTGGGGACGTTTGTGTTGCCGGCGCGGTGAGCCGCAGAGCCCTATGGGTATCGGTGAAAAAACCTCTATCTGCGCGGTTTGATCCGCGCCGTCGGCTCGGCCACTAGCGGGTCATCAGGCCAATAATGCTTGGGATACCGCCCCTTCAAATCCTTCTTCACCTGCTCATAGGTATTCGCCCAAAAACTCGCCAGATCCTGGGTTACCTGCACCGGCCTGCGCGCCGGTGACAACAGATGCAGCAGTACCGGCTGGCGGCCTTGGGCCACGCTGGGGGTTTGTGCAAGGCCAAACAACTCCTGCAAGCGCACCGCCAGCACCGGTGGTGTTTCGCTGTAATCCAGACGTACCGATGAGCCCGAGGGCACAGGCAAGTGCTGCGGCGCATACTCGTCGAGCCTTTGCGGCAGTGGCCAGGGCAGCAGATTGCGCACGATGGACGACAAGTCGAGTTGGGCAAAATGGCTGAGGCGCGAGACCTTGCCCAAGTAGGGCTGTAGCCAGGCCTCAAGGTTTTCCAGCAGCGCCTGGTCGCTGACGTCCGGCCAATCGCTGGCCTTGCCTGCCGCCACATCGAGCCCGCGCAGCAGGCTGACCCGTGCCTGCCACTGGCGCAGCTCAGGCGTCCAGGGCAGCAGCGCCAGGCCTTTGCGCCGTATCAACCCAAGCAAGGCGCGCGAGCGTGCGTCGGCATCAAGGCCGGTGAGCGGTTCACGGCCGAGGATCAACGCGCCGACCTTGCGTTGACGCTCGGCGACCATCACGCCTTCGCGTTCATCCCAGTCCAGTTGGTCAACAATCCGCACCTGCTCGGCCAGCACTTCATCAAACAGCTGTGGGTCGAAATCGGTAGCCAGATAGATGCGTTCTTCGCGCTGGCCTTGGCGGCTGCCTAGGTCGGCAATGACGATCCATTCGTGTTTCATCAAGGCATCGGCCTCGCCAAACAGAGCGGCCCGACCGTTGGCCAGGCGATACTCCGCGCCGCCTGCTCGGCGCTGATGGGCGACCCGATCCGGATACGCCAGCGCCAGCAAGGCGCCCAGCCAGCGCGTGTGGTCAGGGTCGCTGACCGCTTGGGCTGCAGTGGTTTTGGGTAGATAGCCGCGATATTGACGGGCCAGTTGCTTGATGCGCTGCATGGCACCTTGAGCGCCCCGAGCCGCGCGTTGTTCGCCGCTGAGCATGGCCAGGCGACTGTGCAGGTCGGCGCCGGCCCCGCGCACGATGTCGCGCTCGCCGAGCATGGCGGCAACGTCGCAGGCCAGGTCCGTCAAGCCCAGTGCCTGGCCACGCAATAACAGATGGGCAATGCGCGGATGCGCCGGCAGTTGGGCCATGGCTTGGCCGTGCCCGGTGAGGTTGTGACTTTGTTCGGCCATTGCGCCCAGACGCAGGAGCAAGTCGCAGGCCTGTGAATAAGCGGCCGTCGGTGGCGAGTCCAGCCAGGTCAACTGATCAGGGGTGACGCCCCAGCGTGCCAGCTGCAAGGCCAGCCCAGCCAGATCGGCCTGCAATATTTCGGGGCTGCCATAGGCGGCCAATTGATCGTGCTGCGCTTCGGACCACAGCCGGTAGCAAACACCCGGCTCCAGGCGCCCTGCCCGGCCTGCACGCTGGGTGGCGCTGGCGCGGGAGATACGCTGGGTGTCGAGGCGGGTCATGCCGCTGTTAGGGTCGAAACGTGGTACTCGCGCCAGGCCGGCATCGACTACCACCCGCACGCCGTCGATGGTCAGGCTGGTTTCAGCGATGTTGGTCGCCAGCACCACTTTGCGTTTGCCCGGTGGCGCCGGGTCGATGGCCGCGCGCTGGGCGCTCAGGTCCAGTTCGCCATGCAGCGGGCAAATCATCACGTCATCACGCCCTGCCAGGGCTTCGTTCAGCTGCTGGGCGACGCGGCGGATTTCGGCTTGCCCTGGGAGGAACACCAGCACGCTGCCCGTTTCGTCGTTGAGCGCATCCAGCACCGTAGCCTGCACTCGTGGCTCGACGAATTCGCCAGCCACGAAGGGTTTGCCCCAGCGGGTGGTGACAGGAAACATCCGGCCTTCGCTGCGGATGATCGGCGCGTCGTCGAGCAGGGCCGACAGTCGATCGCCTTCTAGAGTCGCGGACATCAGCAGAATCTTTAGCGGCGGATCGTCGCGCAACAGTTCGCGGCCGTTGAGGCTCAGGGCCAGCGCCAGGTCGGCGTCGAGACTGCGTTCATGATATTCATCAAAAATCAACAGGCCGACGCCTTCCAGTGCCGGATCGTCCTGCAGGCGGCGAGTGAGAATGCCCTCGGTGACCACTTCGATACGGGTGCGCGGGCCGATGCGGCTCTCCAGGCGGATGCGGTAGCCGACTGTTTCACCGACTTTCTCGCCCAGCTCGCTGGCCAGCCGTTCGGCCGCAGCGCGGGCAGCCAGGCGGCGAGGTTCGAGCATCAGGATGGTTTGCTTGCCCAGCCAGGCTTCGCCCAGCATCGCCAGGGGGACGCGGGTGGTCTTGCCGGCACCGGGCGGGGCCTCGAGCACGGCTTCGTGGCGGGTGGACAAGGCTTGGCGCAGCGCAGGCAGCGCGGCGTCGATGGGTAAGGATTGCATGGAAGGCTCCCGGACTGGACGGGGAGTATAACGAGGCCGGGGCGGATCGACTTGGGTGTTCGCTTTTGGAGCTGTGGTGATGCGGGCGGCCTCATCGCCAGCAAGCTGTGCTCCTACGAGTGCACGATTCCGGCACTGCTCGAGCCCTCATCGCCAGCAAGCTGTGCTCCTACGAGTGTACGACTCCGGCACTGCTCGCGGCCTCATCGCCAGCAAGCTGTGCTCCTACGAGTGTACGACTCCGGCACTGCTTGGGGGCTCATCGTCAGCAAGCTGTGCTCCTGCGAGTGTACGATTCCGGCACTGCTCGGGGGCCTGTTAGCATTGTGGGAGCACAGCTTGCTGGCGATGGGGCCGTAACGGTTGATGCAAAACTATTGAAAATCAGCCAGGCCTAAACTCTTAGCTGCCACAGGCGGGCGACATCGCTGGCGCGCTCGCGCAGTAGCCTGGGCGCGTCGGTGCAGGCGTGGGCCAAGGTCATCGGCCCCGAGGCGATGGAAAAGGCCGCGCTGATGCCGTGCTCGTACAACGCTTGATACCCCTCGCCCAAGGTGCCCGCCAATATCACCACCGGCACGCCTTGGCGCTGGGCCAAGCGCGCAACGCCCATGGGCGTCTTGCCGCGCAGGGTTTGCGCGTCGCAGCGGCCTTCACCGGTGATCACCAGGTCGGCGCCGCGAACTTTGTCTTCCAGGCCCACCAGTTCGGCCACGACCTCGACACCAGGTCGAAACTGGGCCCCGAGAAAGGCCATGGCGGCAAAACCCATACCACCTGCCGCGCCCGCGCCTGGCACATCGCGCAAATCACGGCCCACTACCAGGGCACAAAGGTCGGCGAAATGGCTGAGTGCATCGTCCAGCAGCGCAACATCCTGACCATCAGCGCCTTTTTGCGGCCCGAATACCGCCGAAGCGCCGTGGGGGCCGCACAGTGGATTGTCGACGTCGGCGGCCACGATAAAGCTCACGTCCTTGATGCGCGCATCAAAGGCTTGCAGGCCCACAGTAGCGATTTGGCCCAACTGATAGCCGCCCGGGCCGACGGCCTCTCCCTCATCACTCTCCAAGGAGACGCCCAAGGCGCGGAGCATACCCGCGCCACCGTCGTTGGTGGCGCTGCCGCCAACGGTGAGGATGATGGTTTGCGCGCCGGCGTCCAACGCCGCGTTGATCAGCTCCCCCGTGCCGTAGGTGCAGGTGTTGAGGGCGTCGCGCTCTTCTAGGGTGAGCAGTTGCAAGCCGCTGGCTTCGGCCATTTCGATGATGGCCGTGCGGGTTTGCGGCAGCCAGCCCCAGTGGGCCGTTGCGGCGGTGCCCAGAGGGCCGCGCACCTCGGCAGTACGCTGCTCGCCGGGCACCACCGAAAGAATGGCATCGACCGTTCCCTCACCGCCATCGGCCATCGGACAGATCACTAGCTCGGCGGCGGGAAAGGCGTCATGGATGCCTTGGCCGATAGCACTGGCGACACCTGAGGCGCTGAGGCTGTCCTTGAACGAATCAGGGGCGATGACGACTTTCATGGCGTGCTCCGAGGGGGTGTGAGTGTCGGGATCTGCGTTGCCTGGGCTGGCCTCTTCGCGGGCGGAGCCTGCGCCCACAGTTGAAATTCTGGCCGGCGCTGGAGGATAGCAGAGTGTCGGTATCTGCCTTTGCGGAGCAAATATTCTCAGCACTGGGCCTGGGCAACCAGCCAATCGTGAATCGCGCGCCGCGAGGGGGTATTGAGTGCGCCTTCGCGGTAGGCCAGAACATATTTCTTGCGGGCCTTGATCGGTTGGCCGAAGGGTACGATCAACGAGCCCTGCTCCAGCTCGTTGGTGATCAGCGCGCGACGTGCGATAGCGACACCCATGCCCAGGCGTGCGGCTTCTATGGTCAGGTGATTGCGGTTGAACGTGTGGCCGCGGCGTACATTGATGCCGTCAGCACCAATGGCCGACAGATAGAACTCCCACTCGGCGTACTCGTAGCTGCCACGCCAGGCGGTGATGTCGTGCAGCAGCGGGTAGTGCGCCAGCTGGCTGGGGGCATCCAGAGGCGGGCGACCGATAAGCAGCGTGGGCGAGCACACCGGAAACAACTCCTCTTCGAGCAAGGGCGTGGTCATCAATCCTGCGTAGCTGCCGTCGTTGAGGTCGATGGCCAGGTCGAAATCGTCGTCGCGCAGCGAACCGCTGCTGTCCTCGGCGATGATGCGCAGCTCGACGTCGGGAAAGCGCCGCTCCAATGCCGGCAGTCGCGGCATCAGCCACTTGCTGAGAAACGATGGGATGCAGCGCAGTTTGAAGATTCCGCCGATTGCCCCGGAGTACAGCAGGCGCAGTTCGTCATCTATACGGCTGTGCACCTCGTTGGCAACCACGGCCAGCCGCTGCCCCTGGGCTGTGAGCTGAAGCCCGCGACCGACGCGATGGAACAAGGGAAAACCCAGCCGATCTTCGAGTTGCTTCATTTGCTGGCTGATGGCGCCGGGGGTCACGTGCAGTTCGTCAGCGCAGCGAGTAAAGGACAAATGCCGCGCCGCACAGGCGAACACCTGCAACCAGGCATGCATCTGCGCGTTGAGAATCTTGCTCATTGGTGAGCCCCACTAAACGATGACTTAGGAACTATCGTTTGTTTGCGCCAAGGATTCCACCAAAGATAGCCCTGAGGGTGGAAGCGTCCACCACGTGATCAAAGTGGGTGCAGCATGGCTATCAGCGTCTTCGACATGTTCAAGATCGGCATCGGCCCGTCCAGCTCGCACACGGTGGGGCCGATGCGCGCGGCGGCGCTGTTTACCGCCGATTTGCGTGAGCGCGCTTTGCTCAGGCGGGTGGAGCGTGTCGAGGCACGCCTGTATGGCTCGCTGTCTGCCACCGGGATCGGCCATGGCAGCGACCGTGCCACCCTGATGGGGCTTATGGGCGAATGGCCCGATCAGGTCGATCCGATTACCGTGGCGCCTCGGGTGGATGCGGTGATTGCCCAGCAACGCCTGCTTTTAGGCGCTGAGCACGAAGTAGTCTTCGACTGGCAGCGCGACATGCGCTTGCTGGAGCTCAGCTTGCCGTATCACCCCAACGGGATGACCTTGCTGGCATGGCTGCAGGACGGCACCTGCATTGAGCAGACCTACTATTCGGTTGGCGGTGGTTTTGTGATCGATGCGGCGCAGGCAGCCAGCGGCAAGCTCGACAGCGACTCGACCGCCCTGCCCTATGATTTCGACTCGGCAGCTCAGCTGTTGCGGCTGTGCAAGCAGACTGGCTTGAGTATTGCGGCGCTGATGATGGAAAACGAAAAGACCTGGCGCAGCGAGATCGACATCCGCGAAAAGATTGCTGCTATCTGGGCCGCGATGGGCCGTTGCGTGGATGCCGGGCTCAATGCGCAGGGCATTCTGCCCGGCGGCTTGAACGTGCGGCGCAGGGCCTGGCGCCTGCACCAGAGCCTGCAGGAAATCGGCAAGCCCAACGTGATCGGCTCGACCCTGAGCGCCATGGAGTGGGTGAATCTGTTTGCCCTGGCGGTCAACGAAGAGAATGCCGCCGGCGGGCGCATGGTAACTGCGCCCACAAACGGCGCGGCAGGTATTATTCCGGCGGTGCTGCATTACTACATGAAGTTCGACCCCCAAGCGTGCGCCGACGATGTGGTGCGCTTTTTTCTCGCGGCGGCAGCGGTGGGGATTTTGTGCAAGAAGAACGCATCGATCTCCGGGGCCGAGGTGGGCTGCCAAGGTGAAGTGGGTTCGGCCTGCGCCATGGCTGCCGCCGGATTGGCCGAGGTGCTGGGGGCAACTCCAGAGCAAGTGGAAAATGCCGCAGAAATCGGCCTGGAGCATAACCTTGGGCTCACGTGCGACCCGGTTGGCGGCCTGGTGCAGGTGCCCTGTATCGAGCGCAACGCCATTGCGGCGGTCAAGGCGATCAACGCAGCGCAAATGGCGCTGCGCGGGGATGGTGATCATTTCATTTCCCTGGATCATGCCATCCGCACCATGCGCGACACCGGCGCCGATATGCATGACAAGTACAAGGAAACCTCGCGCGGGGGGCTTGCGGTGAATCTGGTGGAGTGTTGATGAGTTCGGGGCCTCTTCGCTGTTGTAGGAGCCCAGCTTGCTGGCGAAAGGGCCGGTAGCCATTGCACACCTCTTGCGCTGACCATACAGACGCCTTCGCCAGCAAGCTGGGCTCCTACAGGCGAAGTGGGCGGTAGCTGTTTCACACCTCTTGCGCTGACCATACAGAAGCCTTCGCCAGCAAGCTGGGCTCCTACAAAACACGCAGATGGTGAGTCGTGCACCTGTGGGAGGCCACGAAGCACCCGGCAATAAACCCAAGGTAGCGGCAACCTGATGCGGCAGGTATAACGGCGAACCCGACCTGCATTCTCAGGTCTGAGGTACATCACAGCCTTTTGCCTGTATTGTGGCGACTTCCTTGAGGAGACATTCATGCGTATCCCTTTCCGTGTCGTTGGTGGTGTTCTGGTTGCAGTGCTGTTAACCCAGATTACGGCGTGCGGTACCTTGTTCTATCCCGACCGCCGCGGTCAGATCGACGGCAAGATCGACCCATTGGTGGCAGGTCTGGATGCCGTCGGGATCCTGTTTTTCGTGATCCCTGGCCTGATCGCCTTTGGCGTCGACTTCGCCACGGGCGCCATCTATCTGGAAAACGGCAAGACGGCTCAGGTCGCGCCGCAAAAGCTCCATGACGCCATCGGCGCCGATGGCAAAATCGACCCCATCAAGCTTCAGGCCATTCTGCAAACCGAGCTGGGCCGCAACCTGCCGTTGGACGATCCACGCCTGATCGAGCATCGTGGGAGTGCTCAGCAACTGGCTGCCTATGGCCTGATTCCCGCCGCCTGACCCGAGCCCTAGATGACGCCCACCGACCGCCACGTTCGCCTGCTTCGCCTCGCCACTCGCGCTTCGCTGGTGGTCGCTGGCACCTTGATCATCGCCAAGGCGGTAGCCTGGTGGCTCAGCGGTTCGGTCAGCCTGCTGGCGGGGCTGACCGACTCGGTGCTCGATGGCGGTGCGTCATTCCTCAATCTGCTGGCGGTGCATTACGCCTTGCGCCCGGCCGACGACGATCACCGTTACGGGCACGGCAAGGCTGAAGCCATGGCCGGCATGGCCCAGGCGATGTTTGTCGCCGTGAGTGGGGTAATGATCTGCGTGCAGGCGGTCGAACGGCTCCGGCATCCGGAGCCGTTAGGCCAACCGGATATCGGCATTGCAGTGATGATCCTGTCATTGATCATGACCGTGGCGCTGCTGAGTATTCAGCACAAGGTGATCAAGGAAACCGGTTCGACGGCCATCCGCGCCGACTCGCTGCATTACCGCTCGGACCTGCTGCTGAACGCCAGCATCCTGGTTGCATTGGTGCTGGCGCGGTTTGGCTGGCAACAGCTCGATGCGTATTTCGGCCTGGGTATCGCGGTCTACATCCTGTGGAGCGCGGTGCACATCGCCCAAGAAAGCAGCGCCATCCTGATGGACAAAGAATTACCCGTGGACGTCAGCGAGCAGATGCTCGCCCTGGCCTGCAGCGTGCCCGGCGTGCTGGGGGCCCATGATCTGCGTACACGGATTTCGGGTAACCACTGGTTTGTGCAACTGCATCTGGAGTTGCCGGGGCAACTGACGTTGTCTGTCGCCCACGCCCTGTGCGACGAAGCAGCAGCGGCCATCAACGCCCAGTACCCACTGGCCGAAGTGCTGGTGCACGCCGACCCGCAGCAAGCCCCCATGACCGCAGTGCCGGCCAGCCTTTAAGCCCTATTCGACCTGATAACCGCGACCTGCCAGGCAGTTGCCCATGCTCTGCCTGAACAGATACGCCACCGATTCGGCCGGGGCGTAGGTGGCGGTAGCTGGGTCGAATCCGCTCTGCTGAACGGCATAGCGTTGGCACTCGTAGCGATCGCGCTCCATTTGCGAGGGGCTCTGGTTGTTGACCGGGTAAAAGGTCACCTCCAGCCCGTCACCCTGCTCGACCGGCTGGGGCTGCGAGGCTTGCACCCCTTGCGGCGGATTGACCACCACGTAGTCCTGGCTGTCGTCCATGTACTGGTAGTAGGTACCGGCTGCCAGAAAGAACATTGCCCCACCGATCCACATGCGTGTGGCGTAGTCGGGCAGTGCTCGGGTACGGATACCATAAGGCGGCGCGACGACCACATAGCGCGGGCCCTGAGGGCGGTACCAATAGCCGCCGGAATAGAAGAAATCCTGGCCGCGATACGGCACACGGTATTCATGGCCCGGGAAGCGATCAATCGTGTACCCCGGGCGATACTGCGGGCCTGGACCCCAGCCGCTGCCATGGTTGCCGGGGCCACGGCGATCATCCGGCCCCCAGCGGTCATCGCCCCGACCCGGGCCGTAGTTGCCCCGTGGGCCTTCGCTGTTGCCGCGAATCGGCGGCTGCGTCTGCCAGACCACACCTGGCTTGCCTTGGATGGCCGGGCCGTCGTGACGCCCTCCGTTCGGGTCCTGGCCCTGCGGCTGTGGCAAGCCCCGAGCACGGTTGGCATCAAAACTCTGGCGCTGTTCGTTGACCCTATCCGCCTGACGCTGATTGAATTCCTGCTGGCGCTGCTGCAGTTGGTTCTGCTGAGGCTGGCCGCGAAGCTCCTGCTGCTGAGCACGTTGTTGCTGCTGCATCTGCTGTTGCATCTGTTGTTGCTGGCCACGTTGCTCTTGCTGTTGCGCCCGCTGTTGCTGCTGCATTTCCTGTTGCACTTGCTGGCCGCGTTGCTCCTGCTGTTGGCCGCGGTTCTGCCCGCCACCGTCGGGGCGATTCTGCGGGCCGCGCTGATCGTTATCGTCGGCCAACGTTTGAGCACTCACGCTCAGGCACAGCAGACCAAGGCCTGCCAGGCGCCAGATAGGCGAATTCATGGATTCCTCACGGGATAGGACGGTACAGATAAGACTGGAAAACCGGGGAGCGGTTCGCGCCGCCCGATCCAGATGGCAAAAATAATATCGGCCGCGTATCGGCTTTGAATAATGAAATCGACACGAAAAAAAAGGGCAGGCCCGTCGGCCTACCCTTTATGACTGCAGTCCTGGCGCGATGCTTGTGGCATCGGCTCACATCACCCCGTCTTCTGGACAGTGTGCAGCCCGGGGGCCTGCCCGACCCGGTGGGATCGGCGGCCGCGGCTAGCCTGCTTGGGCCAGCTGCTGTGGACTCATGTCCGGGCAGTGATTCTGTGTATAAGCATAGAGGGGTACGACTGGAGATCGATTGCTAAATGTGCTCGCAAAATCACCTCTTGCGCAATTTTTCGCTGCGGATAGATAATCCCACGCAATCGCCATTGATCAGGGCCGTGTAATGAGCAAGCTGGACCGCTATGACTTGAGCATTCTTGCTGAACTGCAGCGAGATGCGCGCATCTCCAATCAGGAATTGGCCGAACGCATCGGCCTGTCACCTTCCCCTTGCTCGCGCCGGGTCAAGCAGCTGGAAGATGACGGCTATATCTCGCGCCAGGTGGCGTTGCTCGATCGCAAGAAGCTGGGTTTGAGTCTGACGGCCTATGTGCTGATTGGCATGGACCGCCACACGCCAGAGCGTTTCGAGCACTTTGAAGCGACCATCCGCAACCTCCCCCAGGTGATGGAGTGCAGCCTGGTTACCGGCATGGATGCCGATTATCAGCTCAAGGTGGTAGTGCCCGACATGGACCACTATCAAAAGCTATTGCTGGGGCACTTGACCCGCATCGATGGCGTTACCAGCGTGCGCTCAAGCTTTGTGCTCAATCAGGTACTGGCCAGCACTGAGTTGCCGTTACTGCACTTGCGCGGGTAGGTTTTGCACTGGCTGTACCGGCCTCTTCGCGAGCAAGCTCGGCTCCCACAAGTGCACCACTCAAGCCCTGACCACATCGTAGGAGCACAGCTTGCTGGCGAAGGCGTCGGCACAGCTTGCACATCACCATGGCGAGGGGGTCGGCGCCTTTTACAGCGTGGCGGGGACCTCGCGCCATTGCCCCTGATCCAGACCTTCCAACGTCCAGGGGCCGATGGCGACGCGCACCAGACGCAAGGTTGGCAGCCCGACCGCTGCTGTCATCCGCCGCACCTGGCGGTTGCGCCCTTCCTTGATGACCAGCTCCAGCCAATGGGTAGGAATGCTCTGGCGAAAGCGCACGGGCGGGTCGCGTGGCCACAACGCAGGCTCTGCCAGCAACCGCGCTTGGGCCGGTAGCGTCATGCCGTCGTTCAACTCGACGCCGTCGCACAATCGCTGCAACTGCTCAGGTGTGGGTGAGCCTTCGACCTGCACCCAGTAGGTTTTGGCCAGCTTGTGCCTGGGGTCAGCGATCCGCGCCTGCAACTGACCGTCGTTGGTCAGCAGCAGCAAGCCTTCGCTGTCGCGGTCCAGGCGCCCTGCGGGGTACACGCCCGTGACGTCGATAAAGTCCTTGAGCGTTGCCCGCCCCTGGTCGTCGCTGAACTGCGTGAGCACATCGTAGGGCTTGTTGAACAACAACAAGCGGGGGTCGGCGGGCGGCGCCTTGGCAATGCGACGATTGGCAGCCGCAGGCGCACCCGGACCACGGGCAGCAGGCCGTTTGGAGGCTGGGCGAGAAGGCTTGGGCATGGGCAGCGGTTCACGGGCGGCAGGGCCGACTATGCTAGTGGGCTGGCGGGGATTGGGCAAATGCGGGGGTGTCAGTGAGGCCCCTTCGCGGGCAGAGCCCGGCTCCCACAGAGTTAAAGTGCAACTGTGGGAGCGGGCAATGCCCGCGAAGACGCCGCTGGGCCAATTACCGAAACGGCGGCTCGTCGAAGCTGCGCAGCTTGCGCGAGTGCAGCGAGTTGAGCTGGTTGCGCAGCAGATCGAGGGCGGCGATGCCGATGTTCAAGTGCTGGCTGACGGCACGGTTATAAAACGCGTTGGCCGAGCCTGGCAACTTGATCTCGCTGTGCAGCGGCTTGTCGGACACACACAGCAACGTGCCATATGGCACCCGCAAGCGGTAACCCTGAGCGGCAATGGTGCCGCTCTCCATGTCCACCGCGACCGCGCGCGAGAGGTTGATCAGCGGCCGTTCCTGGGCCCAGCGCAGCTCCCAGTTGCGATCGTCGTAGGTGAGCACAGTGCCGGTACGCAGGCGCTTTTTCAGCTCGTCGCCACGTTCGCCTGTCACCTGCGCGGCCGCTTCCTGCAGGGCCATCTGCACTTCGGCAAGCGCCGGGATTGGAATATTGGGCGGCAATACACGGTCCAGAATGCCGTCTTGACGCATATAAGCATGGGCCAGCACATAGTCGCCAATGGTCTGCGACTGCCGCAGGCCGCCGCAGTGGCCGATCATCAGCCAGCAGTGCGGGCGCAATACAGCGAGGTGGTCGGTGATATTCTTGGCGTTGGAGGGGCCCACACCGATGTTGACCAGCGTGACACCGTCGCCATCGGCAGCAATCAGGTGATAGGCCGGCATCTGATACCGATGCCAGACTACCGTGTCGACCAAGGCCTGCGCCTCGCCGTTGTCCATGCTTTTTTCAATGATCACGTTGCCCGGCATCACCAAGCGCACAAAGCGCGGATCGCTGCGCAACTGTTCAAGGCCATGGGCGACGAACTGGTCGACATAGCGATGGTAGTTGGTCAGCAAGATCCAAGGCTGCACATGGCGCCAGTCGCTGCCGGTGTAATGCACCAAACGGCGCAAGGAGAAGTCCACCCGCGCGCCGTCGAACAGTGCTAGCGGCAGCGGGTCGACGTTGGCCCAGTCGTACAGGCCGTCTGCAATGCCGTCGGTGGCAGCAGACAAGTCGGTGCTCGGAAATACCCGCGCCAGGGCAGCCGCAGTCACGCCGCTGCCAGCCAGCTCATCACCTTGGTCCACTACATACGGGTAAGGAATGTTCTGCGCACTGACTCCGACCTCGACCTTGACCTCGAAATCACGCATCAGCGGACGCAACTGCTCGACCAGGTATTTACGATAGGCAGCAGGTTGCGTCACGGTGACCGAATAAACCCCCGGTGCCTGCAGCTTGGCGTAAGCCCGAGTGGTGCTGGGTACCTCGCCGTGGAATTCGTAGGTGATGCGCAGCTCGGGATAGCGAAACAACGCACGCTGGGCGGCGTCGGGCTCGCTGCGGTCCTTGAGGTAGCGCTTGAGCGCCTGGCTCAGAGACTGGGTCGCCTGATCATGCAGCAGAGCGAGCTGATCGACGGCTTGCTCGGCGGTTTCAACGATAACGAAAGCTGGGGCAGTTTGGGTCACGGTGCACGTCCTTTCTCATCTTGCAGACGTGTATCTTGCCTGTATCGCGTTGAAGTGTCGCGGGTTTCGGCAAGGGGCTCAGGTGTGTGCCGGCTTTGCGGACCCCTTGCCCGGCAGAGCCCGGCCCCACAGGTAACGCCTGCTTTGTAGGCCTAGGTGCTGCCTGGGAAGGAGCCGGCGCAGCTGGCCTGAAACCAGCGCCAGGCACCTAGCTGCCGACGTGCTCGCCCTGTTTACTGGCCAGCAACCAGCCGTGCAACAGGCTCTGCAGCTCTTCGAAGCGCACTGGGCGGTGCATGCACTCGGTCATGCCGGCAGCCAGGTAGCGTTCGCGATCACCACGCTGCGCCGTGGAAATGATCCCCAGCAGCGGAATATCCTGAGCACCGGGCACTTCGCGCAGGCATTGGCACACCGCAAGGCCATGGTGCAGCGGTGACTCGCAATCGAGCAACACGGCGTCGAACTGCTCGCGCTCCAGCTGCTCGATAGCACAGGCAGCGTCTTCAGCTGTACGCACCCGGTAACCAAGCTTGAGCAGCATGCCGCGCAACACCAACTGATTGATGCTGTTGTCATCGATCAGCAGCAACGTGCATTCATGGGCCGAGCGCCGAGTGCCGCCTTGCAGGCTGCGGGGGGTGTCTAGTGACGCGGGCAATGGCTCTGCCACCCCAACCTTGACGGTGAGTGTGAAGCAACTGCCGCGACCCGGCTCCGACTGATGGTGCAACTGGCCACCGATCAGCTCCGTCAACTGGCGACAGATCGCCAGGCCAATACCCAGGCCGCCGTACTCGCGGGTCATGGAACTGTCGACCTGATAGAAACGCTGGTACAGGGTGTCTTCATCCAGAAAACTGAAGCCAATGCCGGTGTCGATCACCTTGAAGGTCAGCGCCAGGTTGTGATCGATGTCGATCTCGCCCAGCACCTGCAGGCGCACGGCGCCTTGGCGGGTAAACTTGACCGCGTTGTCGAGCAGGCAGTTAAGACACAACGCCAGCTTGCGCGAGTCGCCAACAAGCTTGTCGGGCAACTGGCTGAGAATATCCAGGGCGAATGCCAGCCCCTTGTTGTGTGCCTGGCGAGCGAACTGCAGGTGCACAGCGTCGAGCAGGCTCTGCAGGCGGAAAGGCTCATGCCGCGGGTACAGCTTGCCGGCCTGCAATTCGGTGAGGATGAGGATGTCATCGACCATGTGCATCATGTCCCGCGCCGACATGGCGGCGGTCTGCTGGTACTGCTCCAGCTCAAGGTTCATCGGGACGGTCTGCATCAACTCCAGCGAACCGATGACGCCATTCATGGGGGTGCGCAGTTCATGGGTAACGGTGGCGAGGAACTCATCCTTCAAGCGGTTGCTGTTGGACAGCTGCTGATTGAGCAGTTCGAGCTTGTGCCCTGCTTCGACCAGGATTTGCGACTGCTCCTCGCGCATGGCGTTGATGCGGTCGGCCAAGGCCAGGGACAGCAAACCGACTTCGAGCGCCGACCCCAGTTGGCTGGAATACATGGTAATGAATACGTTGGGCAGATAGCCCAGCACCATCAGGGTATTGACCACCCCACCGGCCAGAAAGGCTGTCCAGGCGATCATGAAGTACCGCGCCTGACGCTGCCCGCGCCACCAGGCCTTGACCCCGGCGCAGAAGATCACCACGGTAAACAGCAGGGCCAGCAACGTCGCCAGGCGCAAGGCCAGGCCGTAGCTGGCACTGAGTGACATCAGCACCACCACCGCACCATAGAGCATCAGGAGCTTGAGCAGCCAGTCGAAGATCCGACTGTGCTCGCGGGTCTGCAGAAAGCTGCGCGAGAACTGGCAACCGAAAAACGCGGCCGCGCCGATCAGCAAGGGCGTAGCCGCATTGGCCCACCATGGGTTCTCGGGCCACAGGAACTCGACGCCCGCGCCATTCACCGACACCTGATAGAGGCCGAACGAGGCGATATAGAGGATGTAGTAGAGGTAGCTGGTATCACGCACGCTCAGATAGATGAACAGGTTATAGACCAGCATTCCCAAGAGCACGCCATAGATCATGCCCAGCACATAAAGGCGCTCGGGCTGCGCTTCGAGATAGGCGTTGCTTGACCACAGCGTGAGCGGCACCTGTACCGAGCCCTCGCTTTGCACGCGCAGGTAAAGCGTTTGAGACTGCTGGGGGACGAAGGGGATATCAAACACGAAGTTGTTCTGACGGATCACCCGGTGCGAATAGGGCAAGGTGTCGCCGGTTACCTGGGAGCGAAAGAAGTGGCCATCGGCGCCAGCCTGGTACAGCTCGACGTGGTCCATGGGCGGATAGGCCAGCTCGAGCAACCAGTTGCGCAGCGCAGCGTTTTGCCGAGGCGCATAACGCAGGTCAAGACGAATCCAGAACGCCGACTTTGAATAGCCGGCATTGAGCACGTCATTATTGTTGACATGGAACTTGCCTTCGGCGGCAGGCGCGCTCACCTCATCGATGGTCGCGAGGCCAGTCGGATCTTCGAAGACCTGCATGGCGCGGCCAAGAGGCAGGCTACGCGTGGTCTCATCGAAATCGACGGCGCCGGCCAGCAACGGGAGCAAGGCCAAAATTAATAACAGCAAATAGCGCATACAGCCCCAGCGTAGCGTGTCAGGTGTCGACGGGGAGCCTCCTTTCCCTATCAGACGGCGTCACCTGCGGTGCCTGTGTTCAATATTGGAGCATCCTAGCATAGCTTCCAAATCCTGTAGGCAGGTTATGAAAATATCCACGTGGAGGCTCTAGCACGCATGTTTTAGGCTAGATCAGGGTATTTTTTACAGCGGCATTCCGACCAATAGATGGCTATGCGCTAGTAACCGCACCCCTCCTCCCCCACGCGCGGCTCGTGATAAGCTCGCCGCCCATGAATATTTATAGCTCCCGCCCTGTAGTTCTCTGCCTGTCCGGCCACGACCCAAGTGGTGGTGCCGGGCTGCAGGCAGACATCGAAGCGCTGATCGCTCAAGGCTGTCACGCAGCTCCCGCCGTCACGGCGTTGACCGTGCAAGATACCGTCAACGTCAGCGACTTCAGGGTGCTGGACCGCGAGTGGGTCTTGGCGCAAGCCAATGCCGTGCTCAACGACTCCACCGTGGCGGCTGTCAAGCTGGGCATGCTTGGGTCTGTGGAAATGGTCGACACCGTAGTGGAGTTGCTGCTCGCCAATGCGCATCTGCCGATGGTTTGCGACCCAGTGCTGCGCGCTGGTGGCGGCGGTTGCCTGGGCAAGGATGAAGTGGGTTATGCCATGCGCGAGCGCTTGCTGCCGCTGGCTACCATCGCCACCCCCAATCTGCCTGAGGCTCGGATTCTGGCGGAGCTGCCCGAGGGCACCGCTGACGAGTGCGCCGAGAAGCTACTGCCTTTTGTGCGCCACCTGCTGATTACCGGCGGGCATGGCGACGAGCAGCAGATTCACAATCGGCTATACAGCCGCGACGGCACTCGGCAGACCTACACCTGCGAGCGCTTGCCCGGTGGCTATCACGGCTCGGGCTGCACCCTGGCGAGTGCGCTGGCGGGACGTCTGGCATTGGGCGAACAGCTCGCCAGCGCAGTCAAATCTGCACTCGACTACACTTGGCGCACGCTGCGCGACGCCGAACAACTGGGCAAAGGCCAGTTCGTGCCGCGCCGCCTGCCATTGGATTTCTGTTCCTGATCGGTGTGTCGTGCCCTGAGTCCTCGACGGACTCACCGCTCCTGACCGGACTGCCATGCAAGAGGCTTGCTGCATGAAACTACGTGGCCTTTATGCCATTACCGACGGCCAGTTGCTGGCCGGGAAATTTCTCGCCTACGTGCAGGCCGCCCTCGACGGCGGGGTCACGTTGTTGCAGTACCGCGATAAAAGCACTGATGAGGCACGGCGTCTGCGAGAAGCCGAAACCCTGCTCAAGCTGTGCGAACGCTATAAAACTCGGCTGATCATCAACGATGATGCCGAACTGGCCGCGCGTCTTGGCGTTGGCGTGCACCTGGGGCAAACCGACGGCCCACTCACGCCGGCACGCGCCCTGCTGGGCCACCGGGCGATCGTGGGTGCCACCTGCCATGGCAGCCTCGATATGGCCCGCCAAGCGGCCCGTGAAGGTGCCAGCTATGTGGCGTTCGGCGCGTTTTTTCCGTCATCGACCAAGCCTGAGGCCCAGGTGGTCAGCCTGGATGTGCTGGCCCAGGCCCGCGCCGAGCTGAAACTGCCCATTTGCGTGATTGGCGGCATCACCCTTGCCAACGCCCCCGCCCTGGTCGCCAACGGCGCCAGCCTCCTGGCGGTGATCGGCGACCTGTTCGGGGTCGACACCCCAGCAGAGGTCACCCGCCGCGCCCGCGCCTTCAACGATTTGTATACGTCAGCCTGACTCGCCTCGCGACGCTCAGCCACCTGCCTACCAAGAGTATTTGCCATGTCCCGCTCCGAAACGCTGTTCGCCAATGCCCAGAAGCACATCCCCGGTGGCGTCAACTCGCCCGTGCGCGCCTTCAAGAGCGTGGGCGGCACGCCGCTGTTCTTCAAGCACGCTGCCGGTGCGTATGTCACCGACGAAGACGACAAGCGCTACGTCGATTACGTTGGCTCCTGGGGGCCGATGATTCTGGGCCACAGCCATCCCGACGTGCTCGACGCGGTACGCCGCCAGCTTGAACACGGCTTGTCTTACGGCGCCCCGACCGAGCTGGAAACCCTGATGGCCGAGCGCGTATGCGAGATCGTGCCTTCGATGGAAATGGTCCGCATGGTCAGCTCCGGTACCGAGGCCACCATGAGCGCAATCCGTCTGGCACGCGGGTTTACCGGGCGCGACAGCATCATCAAGTTCGAAGGCTGCTACCACGGCCATTCCGACAGCCTGCTGGTCAAGGCCGGTTCCGGCGCCCTGACTCTCGGCGTGCCCAGCTCGCCCGGCGTGCCCGCAGCGTTTGCCAAACACACCTTGACCCTGCCGTTCAACGATATCGCTGCGGTGGAGCAAATGCTCAGCGAGGTCGGCACCGAAGTGGCGTGCATCATCGTCGAACCGGTGGCCGGCAACATGAACTGCGTACCGCCTGCCCCAGGCTATCTGCAGGGCCTGCGCCGCCTGTGTGATCAACACGGTGTGGTCTTGATTTTCGACGAAGTGATGACCGGTTTCCGTGTGGCCTTGGGCGGTGCGCAGGCTTACTACGATGTGAAGCCGGACCTGAGCACTTTCGGCAAGATCATCGGGGGCGGCATGCCGGTCGGCTGCTTCGGCGGCAAGCGCGAGATCATGTCGCACATTGCACCGCTGGGGCCGGTCTACCAGGCGGGCACTCTATCGGGCAACCCGCTAGCCATGGCCGCCGGCTTGACGACCTTGGCGCTGATCAGCCGCCCGGGCTTCCATGCGGAGCTGAGCGACTACACTACACGCATGCTGGCTGGCTTGCAGGAGCGCGCAGACGCCGCCGGTATTCCGTTCGTGACCACTCAGGCGGGTGGCATGTTCGGCCTGTATTTCAGCGGTGCCGATGACATCGTGACCTTTGAAGATGTAATGTCCAGCGACGCCGACCGCTTCAAGCGCTTCTTCCACCTTATGCTGGAGGGCGGAGTGTATCTGGCGCCGAGCGCATTCGAGGCCGGCTTCACTTCGATCGCTCACGGTGAAACCGAGTTGAAGATCACTCTGGACGCCGCCGAGCGGGCGTTTGCGCAGCTGAAAAACTGATTCGCCGGGGGAGCTCAACCCTGCAGGAGTAAGCTCTGCCCACGAAGCTGCTGCGGGTATATTGGCTATTCGCAGGCAGAGCCCGCTCCCGCAGTGATATCAGGGGCTGCGGGGGATTTCGCTCATTTTCAGAAAAATCAGCAAAGACTTTGTAACCAAGCCCCTGCTTATTTCATAATGCACCCACAGTATTTACAGGACGGGCTGGCCCGCATCCTCGGAGAGGTAAGTCGATCCCCATGAACCGCACCGGCCGCGCCCTTGCTTTGGGCTGCCTGTTGCTCCTTCAACCTCTGCTGGCGCAGGCAGGGGGGAACTCGTTGCTGATCCCGGCAGCGGGTCGGTGCACCCTCAATACCCAGCCCGAGAATCTCCCGCAGGCGCTTTCGGCATGCCAGCAAGTGGCCAAATCCGGAGACGCGCAGGCGCAATACGAGCTCGGCGAGTTCTACTACGACGGCAAGAACGCCCCGCGCGACCTCACTCAGGCCCTCAATTACTTCGAGCAAGCGTCGCTGCAAGGCCATGCCGATGCGCAATATCATCTAGGCATGATGTTCTTTCGGGGTGAAGGTGTGCCGGCCAACAACATCCAGGCCTATATCGTGCTGAAAATGGCGGCGGTCAACGGTCAGGAAGATGCGCTGGATACAGCGGATCAGGTGTCGGCACAGATGAAGCGCGAAGAGCTCGAAGTCGCGACCCAGGTACTGGGGCAGATCTTCCGCAAGTACCTGCTGGAACTGCAGACGGCCGACGGGCGCACTCCGTTCGCGCCGCTACCATGACGCCGCAAGAGCTACGCCGCCCGATTCACGGCGCCCTTCTGCACTGAGCGCAGTTCACGGGCTGGGCATTACCCGCGAAGCTTATAGTGCCGGCAATCTATTTTTCAGGCATCGGCATCGGGAACGGCATCACATTGCTCACGCCCCTGGCCTCGCTTATCTTGGGGGTACCCAGGCGCTCGACTTCATCGATGCGCACGATCGAATGCATCGGCACAAAGCTGCGCACCACACCCTCGAACTGCGCCTTGAGCTTCTCCTCGCTAGGATCGACCACCAGTTGGCTACGCTCGCCAAACACGAACTCTTCGACTTCGAGAAAACCCCACAGATCGCTTTGATAGATCTGCTTGGCATACATCTCGAACACTTGGCCCTGGTTCAGGAAAATCACTTTGTAGATTGGAGCTTCGCGTTTGGTCATCGTGGGCAGGTAACGGCATGGGGACTGGAAAGAGGGCGCAAACTATAGCACAGCCGTCCGGCAGGCAATCCCCGATGCACCGCACGCCCCCTATCAAGTGTGCCCACGCGCCCTTATAATGTGCGGTTCTTTGAATGACCTGATGATCCAGCATGGCCAAGAAGCTTTATATCGAAACCCACGGTTGCCAGATGAACGAGTACGACAGCTCGCGCATGGTCGACTTGCTGGGTGAACATCAAGGGCTGGAAGTCACTGCTCGCGCTGAAGACGCCGACGTCATCCTGCTCAACACCTGCTCGATTCGCGAGCGCGCGCAAGATCGTGTGTTCTCGCAGCTGGGTCGCTGGCGTGAACTGAAGCTCGAGAAACCCGACATGGTCATCGCCGTCGGTGGTTGCGTAGCCAGCCAGGAAGGTCATGCCATACGGGATCGCGCGCCCTATGTCGACGTAGTGTTTGGCCCTCAGACCCTGCATCGTCTGCCAGAAATGATCGACGCCGCGCGGGCGACCAAACTGCCGCAGGTCGACATTTCGTTCCCCGAGATCGAAAAATTCGATCACCTGCCTGAGCCGCGCATCGACGGGCCCACCGCTTACGTGTCGATCATGGAAGGCTGCAGCAAGTACTGCACCTTTTGCGTAGTGCCGTATACGCGCGGCGAAGAAGTCAGTCGACCGTTTGACGACGTGCTGGGCGAGATCATTCACCTGGCCGACAACGGCGTGCGGGAAGTGACCCTGCTGGGCCAGAACGTCAACGGCTATCGAGGTCTGACCGAAGACGGACGGCTCGCCGATCTTGCCGAGTTGATCCGTACCGTGGCAACCATCGAAGGTATCGAGCGCATTCGCTATACCACCTCGCACCCGCTGGAATTCTCCGACAGCCTGATCCAGGCACATGCCGATGTGCCGCAGCTGGTCAAACACCTGCACTTGCCGGTTCAGTCGGGTTCCGATCGCATTCTGGCGGCGATGAAGCGCAATCACACGGCGCTGGAATACAAGTCGCGCATTCGCAAGCTGCGCGCGGCCGTGCCGGATATCTGCATCAGCTCGGACTTCATCATCGGTTTCCCTGGCGAGACCGAGAAAGACTTCGAGCAGACCATGAAACTGGTAGCCGACGTGGGTTTTGACTTTTCGTACTCGTTCGTCTACAGCCAGCGGCCCGGCACCCCTGCCGCCGACCTGGCCGACGAGACCACCGACGAAGTAAAAAAACAGCGCCTGAATGCCCTGCAGCATCGTCTCAACCAGCAAGGTTTCGAGATCAGCCGACAGATGGTCGGCAGCACACAGCGCATTCTGGTCACCGACTATTCGCGCAAGGACCCGGGGCAATTGCAGGGGCGTACCGAGAACAATCGGATCGTCAACTTTACCTGCAGCGACGCACGGCTGATCGGCCAATTCGTCGACGTGCACATCGATGACGCCCAGCCGCACTCGCTGCGCGGTTCATTGCGCTAAAACGGCTTCGTGGGCACAGCCCACTCCCACGATGGATAGCGTTCATCCATTGTGGGCAAAGAGGCCCGGATATATCACGCAAATGAACGGTCAGAACACTTTGCCCCTGCCGCAGCGAGCCAGCAATTAACCGCTTTCGCGCACAAGCTGCAGGGTTTATCCTTGAGTCCATCTAAATTGCCGTCGGGCGGCCATAAACGACCTTGAACGCACCCATAGAACCTCATCGCTTCATCCTCGAGCCTTTCGAGGCTCGCCGATTCGCCAACCTTTGCGGCCAGTTCGACGAACATCTGCGCCTGATCGAACAACGTCTCGACATCGAGATCCGCAACCGCGGCAACCAGTTCGAACTCATTGGCGAGCCCTCCACTACTGCCTCTGCCGAGCAACTGCTACGACGCCTGTACCGGGAAACCAAAGGCAGCGAGCTGTCGCCCGATACCGTGCACCTGTTCTTGCAGGAGTCTGCCGTCGAGGAGCTGGCCAACCCAGCCCAGAATGAAGTGGCCGTGGCCTTGCGTACTCGCAAGGGCATGATTCGTCCGCGCGGGCTGAACCAGCAGCGCTACGTGAAGGAAATCCTCGCCAACGACATCAACTTCGGCATTGGCCCGGCCGGTACCGGCAAGACCTACCTGGCCGTGGCCTGTGCGGTCGATGCGCTGGAGCGTGAGCAAGTGCGGCGCATCCTGCTGGTGCGTCCGGCGGTCGAGGCAGGCGAAAAACTTGGCTTTCTGCCCGGCGATCTGGCGCAAAAGATCGACCCGTACCTGCGACCGCTCTACGACGCCCTGTACGAGATGTTCGGCTTCGAGCACGTGACCAAGTTGATCGAGCGCCAAGTGATCGAAATCGCCCCCCTCGCCTACATGCGCGGGCGTACGCTGAACAACAGTTTCATCATTCTCGACGAAAGCCAGAACACTACCGTCGAGCAGATGAAGATGTTCCTCACGCGCATCGGTTTTGGCTCTACGGCCGTGATCACCGGCGACGTCACCCAGGTCGACCTGCCCAAGGGCACCAAATCCGGCCTGGCGCACGTCATCGAAGTGCTGGACGGTGTACCCGGTATCAGCTTTACCCATTTCAAGCCCAAGGACGTGGTTCGCCACCCCTTGGTACAGCGGATTGTCGAGGCCTACGAGCGCTTCGAGAACCGCCCTGTCGAGGCCGGCAAAGCCACACATGGTTGAAATTGACCTGCAACGGGCCAGCCAACGCGCTGGCCCCAGCGATGCCGACTTTCGCCAGTGGTGCGAGCTAGCCTTGCGCCATCGCAGCGCCGACTCTGAATTGACCATTCGCCTGGTCGATGAGGTCGAAGGTCGCGAGCTGAACAATACTTATCGGCACAAGGACTACGCGACCAACGTGTTGTCTTTCCCGGCCGACGTCCCTGACGACATGCTCGATATCCCGCTGCTGGGTGACTTGGTCATCTGTGTGCCGGTCGTCGAGCGCGAAGCCAGCGAACAAGGCAAGACGCTTGAAAGCCACTGGGCCCACCTGGTGATTCACGGCTGCCTGCATTTACTCGGCTACGATCATATCGATGACGATGAAGCCGAAGAGATGGAAGCGCTGGAACGGACGTTGCTTGCTGAACTGGGTCACCCGGATCCTTATGCCGACGATGAAGACGATTTCCCACCCCACGTAACGACAAAGGAACACGAGTAAGCGCCATGAGCGAAGACCGATCGAGCAACGGGCAAAAGTCCTGGCTGGGTAAACTCACCCAAGCTTTTGCCCATGAGCCGAAAAACCGCCAGGAGCTGCTTGAGCTGCTGCGCGAGGCGCATCAGAACAAGCTGCTGGACAGCGAAGCGTTGACCATCGTCGAAGGCGCGATCCAGGTCGCCGACCTGCAGGTACGCGACATCATGGTGCCGCGCTCGCAGGTCATGAGCATCCGCGCGACCCAGACGCCGCGCGAATTCCTGCCCGCTATCATCGACGCTGCCCACTCGCGGTACCCAGTCATTGGCGAGAGCCACGACGATGTCCTTGGCGTGCTGCTGGCCAAAGACCTGCTGCCGTTGATCCTCAAGGAGAACGGCGACAGCTTCAACATCAAGGACCTGCTGCGCCCGGCCACTTTCGTGCCCGAATCCAAGCGCCTCAATGTGTTGCTGCGCGAGTTCCGCGCCAACCATAACCACATGGCCATCGTCATCGACGAATACGGTGGTGTGGCCGGGTTGGTGACCATCGAAGACGTGCTGGAACAGATCGTCGGCGATATCGAAGACGAGCATGACGTCGAAGAAGACAGCTACATCAAGCCACTGCCCAGCGGTGACTTCTTGATCAAGGCCCTGACGCCTATCGAGAACTTCAACGAGTTTTTCGACAGCGAATTTTCCGATGACGAGTTCGATACCGTTGGCGGGCTCGTGATGAGCGCCTTTGGTCATCTTCCCAAGCGCAACGAGACGACCGAAATCGGGGATTACCGTTTCCGTATTCTCAACGCCGATAGCCGCCGCATTCACTTGCTGCGCATCTCACCTCTTTCTCGCCAGGTTTGACCCTTAAGGATCATGATGCACTGGATCACCCGCCCCGGCTGGCCCGGTAACCTGCTGGCCGTGGTGGCCGGCGCGCTGACCACGCTAGCCCTGGCCCCGTACGACATCTGGCCGCTGGCCATGGTCTCGCTGGCGATGCTCTACCTTGGCTTGCGCGACCTGACACCCCGTCAGGCGCTGGGCCGCGGTTGGTGTTATGGCTTTGGTATCTTTGGCGCCGGCACCAGCTGGATTTACGTCAGCATCCACAGCTTCGGTGGCGCCTCGGTGTTACTGGCCGGCTTTTTGATGCTGTTGTTCAGCGCCGCCGTGGCGCTGTTCTTTGCCTTGGCTGCCTGGCTGTGGGTGCGCTGGCTGCGCCGCAACGAGGCGCCCTTGGCCGATGCCTTGGCCTTCGCGGCGCTATGGATGGCCCAGGAAGCCTTTCGTGGCTGGTTCTTGACCGGATTCCCGTGGATGTATTCTGGCTACAGCCAGCTCGATGGTCCACTGGCAGGCTTGGCGCCGGTGGGGGGCGTGTGGCTGATTTCGTTCGTGCTGGCCCTGAGCGCCGCGTTGCTGTGTAACTTGCCCGGCACGCGATTGCGCCAGCGCAAGAGCTTTATGGCCGCCGGTGTGGTGCTGCTGCTGGCGCCTTGGGCAGCGGGTTTGGCGCTCAAGAGTTACGCCTGGACCGAGCCTGCGGGTGCACCGCTAAGCGTTGCAGCCATGCAGGGCAATATCGAACAAAGCATGAAATGGGATCCGGACCAGGTTAACGCGCAGCTGGCGCTGTACCGCGACATGACCTTTACGGCGCGGCGCACCGACCTGGTGATCTGGCCAGAAACCGCCGTGCCGATTCTGCTCGACCAAGCTACCGGCTACCTGGACATGATGGGGCGGTTTGCCTCCGAGCGGCACTCTGCGCTGATTACCGGCGTACCGATCCGTCAGGAATCCAATGGTGAGCGGCGGTTTTATAACGGCATCACGGTCACAGGGGACGGCGAAGGCACCTACCTGAAGCAGAAACTGGTGCCGTTTGGCGAGTATGTGCCGTTGCAGGACATACTGCGTGGCTTGATATCGTTTTTTGATCTGCCAATGTCGGACTTCGCTCGTGGCCCTGCCGACCAGACCCTGCTCAACGCGAAAGGCAATTCGATTGCGACCTTTAT
>LIDZ01006725.1_pt32 | contig 27406 bp, 24 predicted proteins | sample 644651 | NCBI WGS metagenome assembly LIDZ01 (sample SAMN03856242, study PRJNA289617) | food metagenome | isolation source: wine grapes on drying loft during traditional withering process | host: Vitis vinifera cv. Corvina | place: Italy: Gargagnago di S. Ambrogio di Valpolicella | collected 2014-01 | reverse complement strand
TAGAGCAGTTGACTTTTAATCAATTGGTCGCAGGTTCGAATCCTGCACGACCCACCAATGTACGAAGGCGCCCTAAAGGCGCCTTTTTGCTATCTGCGATTCGTGTAGGATTTGAACCTGCAGCAGGTCGAGTCGAGCGAAGTGAGACAGCGTTGCGACAGCAACGACCCGAAGGGCGAGGCGAAGCCGAGTCATCCTGCACGACCCACCAATGTACGAAGGCGCCCTAAAGGCGCCTTTTTGCTATGTAAAAATCGTGAAGGATTTGAACCTGCAGCAGGTCGAGTCGAGCGAAGTGAGACAGCCCCCCTTTTTCCTTTTCGATTTCTTAGCGCTTCTTTTACGATTATTCTCATCAAGTCTTCCGCTACTTCAACCGATAACCGTATTGGTCTATTACACAGGAGAAAGCGATGACTACAATCAGTTCCAACTCCCTATCCTCTATTGGCTCTGGAAGTTCAGGCGGCGGCTCGGCCTCTCAGGTTGCCACCCTCAACAAACAGATCACCCAACTGCAGGCGCAGTTAAAAGATTTGGGCAACGACACGACGCTGACGGATGAACAAAAGTCTGAACAACAGCAGTTGATCGAAGGCCAGATTCAGATGATTGAAGCGCAGATTGCTCAGGTTGAGCAGCAGCAGGCTGAGAAGGCGCAGGAAAAGCAGAGCAGCGCGAAAGATGACACTGCCAACACCATTTCCAAAGCGGCAGACGGCGTAAACCGTCCTACCGCCACCAACACGCTGAACGTCTTTATCTAAAACGCCGGGGTTTTCTCGCGTTGTTGCGTCAGCAGGAGTGCCTGCTGGCGTACTTCCTGCCAGATCGCCTCTGCTGCGGGCGTTAGCGAGCGGTTTTTACGCCGTACCAGCACAATGGTGCGGTTAATCTCCGGCACCATACGCCTGACCAGCAACGGCCTGCCTTCAGGCAACGGCAATGCCAGTGCCGGAAGAATACTGATACCAATTCCCGCTTCCACCATCGGATAAAGCGTGGCCGGATGACCAATCTCCTGCACGATCTCCGCCTGCACCTGCTGGACGCGTAACGCCTCATCGATAAGAACCCGACTGCCGGAGGCATAATCCTGCAGCACCAGCTGCCGCTGGTTAAGCATCTGCCAGTGAATGGTTTGCTGAGCCGCCAGCGGATCGTCCTTGCGGCATAACAGCAAAAAAGGTTCATCGAGGATCGCTTCCGTTTCGAAATCCTCTTCCGGCAGCGGCCCGACAACAATACCGAAGTCCACTTCGGCATTACGAATGCTTTGCAGCACCCATTGCTGAGGACGATCGCGCAGCATCACTTTGATATCGGGAAAATGCTCCGAGCTGGCCGCAAGACACTGCGGCATCAAATGTGCGGCGATGGTCTGGCTGGCCGCCACGCGCACCGTACCGCTTCTCTGCTGCCCGTAGGTTCGCACATCCAGCAAGGTGGTATTCAACTCTTCCAGTAGCCGCTCAAGCCGGCTGGAGAGTTGTACTCCGGCTTCGGTCAGCAACACTTCCCGCGTGGTGCGATCCAGCAACCGGATGCCCATCTCCCCTTCCAGCTCTTTAATGCTGTGGCTGACCGCCGACTGGCTCAGTCCGATCTGTTGCCCGGCCTGGCTAAAACTCCCCTGCTGGGCCACGGCGACAAAGACACGAAGTTGACGAAGGGTATAATTCATCTGTTTTATTCATATATGTATTCAATAAATCAATTTTATTTCTAAAACCGCCCGGCGCACAATAGCCCCCATCATTTTTTTAACCAGGCATTAACAATGGGCATCTTCCGTATCGATCCACTGATGTTGAAACTGATTATTACCGTGCTGCTGGCAACCTTCCTGCCTGCGCGTGGGCATTTTGTGGAGTTTTTTGAATACCTGACCACGGCGGCGATTGCGCTGTTGTTCTTTATGCACGGCGCCAAGCTGTCTAAAGAGAAAATCATTGCCGGTGGCAGCCATTGGCGTCTGCATCTGTGGGTGATGTGCAGTACCTTCGTGCTGTTTCCCATCCTCGGCCTGCTGTTCGTCTGGTGGCACCCACTGCCGGTAAGTGCGGAAATCTACACCGGCTTCCTGTACCTGTGTATTCTGCCGGCCACCGTCCAGTCAGCCATTGCCCTGACCTCACTGGCAGGAGGCAATGTGGCGGCAGCGGTGTGTAGCGCCTCGGCGTCCAGCCTGCTGGGCGTATTTATCTCGCCAATGCTGGTTGGCCTGGTGATGAACGTGCATAGCGATGCCGCCGGTGGCAGTTTTGAGCAGATCGGTAAAATTATGCTCCAGCTGTTAGTACCGTTCGTTATTGGTCACCTTTCACGCCGCTGGATTGCAGGCTGGGTGGAAAGAAATCGCGGGCTGATTGGTAAAACCGATCAGGCGTCGATTCTGCTGGTGGTCTATTCCGCGTTTAGTGAAGCGGTGGTAAACGGCATCTGGCATCGCGTGGGCGCATCTACGCTGCTGTATATCGTTACCGGTAGTCTGGGGATCCTGTTTGTGGCGCTGGTAATCAACCTGCTGGTCGCACGACTGTTCCGCTTTAACCGTGCGGATGAAATCACCATCCTGTTCTGCGGCTCGAAAAAGAGTCTGGCGAACGGTGTACCGATGGCCAACATTCTGTTCCCGTCAGCCTCGGTGGGCATCATCGTCCTGCCGCTGATGATTTTCCACCAGGTACAGTTGATGGTCTGCTCGATGCTGGCGCAACGCTATAAAAAATCTGGCGAGAAGCTGGCAGCCAAACAGCAGCAGGAAGTAAAACCGGCGGTGGTTGAATCGCAGAAGTAATGCCGATTGGGCTGGTGATTATCCGCGCTTCAGCGGTTTTACCAGCCCATCAAGTCCTTCGATTTTTATCGCCAGGGTGAGCTGCAACAGCTCACCCAGATGACCCGCCGGAAATTCGCCTTTACGCTCAAACCACAACAGATACTCTTCCGGTAAATCAATCAGCGCCCTGCCCTTATATTTACCGAAAGGCATGATGCTGTTGGCGATTTCAATCAAATGCTCTTTTTCCATTTCACTCCCCCAGTAAACGGATCATCTCAGCTTCGTCGATCACGTCGATACCCAATTCCTGAGCCCTGGTCAGCTTGGAGCCGGCCGCTTCTCCGGCAATCACCAGATCCGTTTTCTTTGATACGCTGCCGCTGACCTTGGCGCCTAACGCCGTCAGGCGGTCTTTCGCTTCATCGCGCGACAATATTGTCAGTGAACCGGTCAGGACCACGGTTTTTCCGGCAAACGGGCTGTCGATCTCAGCCGCATTGACCACTTCAACGGCCGGCCAGTTGATACCCGCTTCTTCCACCAGCTGACGGATAACCTCGCGGTTGCTCTCTTCATCCATAAAGTTACGCAGATGGCTGGCCACCACGGTGCCGACATCCTGTACCGCGATAAGCGCGTCCAGATCGGCAGCCATGATCTTCTCCAGCGAGCCAAAGTGTGCGGCAAGGTTAGCGGCTGTCGCTTCACCCACTTCGCTGATGCCAAGGGAATAGAGGAAACGCGCCAGCGTGGTGGTCTTCGCCTTCTCCAGCGAGTTCACCACGTTTTGCGCTGACTTTGGCCCCATCCGATCCAGCCCGGTGAGTTTACCTGCGGTGAGCCTGAACAGGTCGGCTGGCGTATGGACGTACTCTTTCTCCACCAGCTGATCGATAATCTTGTCGCCCATGCCATCAACATCCAGCGCGCGGCGGGAAACGAAATGCTTCAATGCCCCTTTGCGCTGAGCACCGCAGATCAGGCCGCCGGTACAGCGTGCAACGACTTCGCCTTCTACCCGCTCGACATCGGAGCCACAGACCGGGCAGTGCGTTGGGAACACCACTTCGCGGGCATCATCCGGGCGTTCAGACTCAATCACCCCGACCACCTGTGGGATTACGTCACCGGCGCGACGGATAATCACCCGGTCGCCGATACGCAGCCCCAGACGCTCGATCTCATCGGCGTTATGCAGCGTGGCGTTGCTGACAATCACGCCAGCCACCTGCACCGGCTCCAGTCGGGCAACCGGGGTGATAGCGCCCGTCCGTCCCACCTGAAACTCGACATCACGCACGGTGGTCATCTGCTCCTGCGCCGGGAACTTAAACGCCACCGCCCAACGCGGAGCTCTGGCGACAAACCCTAACTGCTCCTGCAGATCCTGTGAATCCACCTTGATGACCACACCATCAATATCAAAGCCTAACGTCGGGCGATCCTGCTCAACCTGGCGATAGAAGGCCAAAACTTCCTCGGCAGTATGGCAAAGCTTGATGCGGTCGCTGACCGGCAGGCCCCAGGCCTTAAACTGCTGCAAACGCGCCATATGGCTGCGCGGCATCTCGCCACCTTCCAGCAGGCCAAAGCCGTAACAGAAAAAGGTCAGCGGGCGTTTGGCGGTGATGCGGGGATCAAGCTGACGCAGCGAGCCTGCGGCGGCATTGCGCGGGTTGGCAAAAACTTTGTTACCTGTCCGGCGCGCTTCATTATTTAACGCTTCAAATCCTGCCAGCGGCATAAAGACTTCACCGCGCACTTCCACCCGAGCCGGAATGTTTTCGCCGTGCAAACGCAGGGGAATGGCGCGGATCGTGCGCACGTTGGCGGTAATGTTCTCGCCTGTCGTGCCATCGCCACGCGTCGCTGCGCGTACCAGCAGGCCATCTTCATACAGCAGGCTGACCGCCAGCCCATCCAACTTTAGCTCGCAGCAGAAGGTGATGTCATCCGTATTCTTTAACCGATCCTGCACCCGCTTATAGAAGGCCATGTAGCTCTCTTCATCAAAGGCGTTATCCAGTGACAGCATCGGCACTTCGTGACGCACCTGCTCAAAAGCGCCAAGCGGTGCCGCACCAACGCGTTGAGTCGGCGAATCGGCGGTGACCAGTTCCGGGTGCGCTTGCTCCAGCTCGCGCAGTTCGCGCATCAGCCGATCGTATTCCGCATCGGGAACTTCAGGATCGTCCATCACGTGATATTGATATTCGTGATGGCGGAGAGTGGTTTGCAGCGCGGTGATTTTGTCTTGTACGGATTCCATAGCGGCACCATAGCGATAAAAAACCCCCGACTGGCGGGGGTTTTGGAAAAACGGGAAGTCAGGCGGTTGCCTTCCTGCTCAGTGAGTCAGGCGTTGGCCTCGATCACATCACGAATACGGTTTTTATAGGTTTCCAGCTTCTGCGGCGTCATCATGCGGCGCTCATCATCCAGTACAACACCGCCCACATCATCGGCGATTCGCTGGGCAGATTGCAGCATCAGCTTGAAGTTCTGATTCGCATCGCCGTAAGACGGCACCATCATAAAGATGGAAATACCCGGCGTAGTGAAATCACCCATATCATCCGGGTTAAACGACCCCGGTTTCACCATGTTCGCCAGGCTGAACAGCACAGGGCCGCTTCCGGCCGGGCTCAGGTGACGGTGGAAGATGTTCATCTCACCGAACTGGAAGCCCGCCTGCAACACGCCCTGTAACAGCGCTTCGCCGTTCAGCGTGCCGCCAGCGTGGGCGCCGACATGCAGAACCAGCACGGTTTCCTTCGCGCGTTCTGGCTTCGGTGCAGCTGCAGGGGCTTCTGGCTCAGCAACTGCAGGTTCAGCTTTAACCTCGGCAACCAGCGGACGGGCTGCGGCTTCCGGTTTGGTCGCTGGCTGCGGCTGGCGAACAGGCTGCTGCTGAACAACAGGCTCTGGTTCATCGTCGTAATCAGGTTCAGGTGCATGCGGCAGCTCGCCACCGAACAGCGGATCGAGTTCCGGCTGCTCATCAATCTGCGGCTGATGACGTACCGGTTCAGGCTGGGCACGAACGGGACGCGGTGGCGCTTGATCAGTGCCAAAAGCGGCTGGAGGAGCGACATCATCGTCTTCATCATCCGCTCGCGACCGTTTCACCCGCACTTCACCTACGCCATCATCGACGTCGTCAAATGTCTCTTCTCTTTCCTGTTTTAAACGCTTGTGAGGGCGATCGCGAAAAACGGATGAGCGCTCTTTACGGCTGGTCCAGAGGCCGTGCAGTAAAAGCGCTATTATGGCGATCGCGCCAACAACGATTAATATCAGACGCAAATCCTGCATCATTGTATTCTCTGTTGTTCCAATACCTTGCCACCGCGGCAAACTTTATCCTCTAACTGTATTTGCCCTGGTTAACAAGTGCAAGTCCGTGCAGTATTTTCTGACAAATAAGCGTGCATCAACACGGTTTTTTGCTGTTTTTTCGTTCAAAAGCGCACTGGTCAGCGCAAATAGCTGAGTTATGCCAGCGTTGCAACACCGTCTGTAAGGAGAAAATCAGACATGTCCCCGACAAATTCCGCATCTTCAACTAACGGTATCCACTATTTTTCACAGGGCTGGAAGCTGATCCGCTTGCCAGGCATCCGCCGCTTCGTGATCGTGCCATTGGTCATTAACGTCCTGCTGATGGGCGGTGCTTTTATCTGGCTGTTCTGGCAACTTGGCCAGTGGCTTCCGGCCCTGATGGCTAAAGTTCCCGACTGGCTGCAATGGCTGAGCTATTTGCTCTGGCCGCTGACCGTTATTTCAATCGTGCTGGTGTTCAGTTATTTCTTCTCCACTATCGCCAACTGGATAGCCGCGCCGTTCTGTGGCCTGCTGGCCGAGCAGCTCGAAGCCAGGTTAACCGGCAAGCCGCTGCCAGACAGTGGCTGGGCCGGTCTGGTGAAAGACCTTCCACGCATCATGAAGCGTGAATGGCAAAAACTGGCTTACTACCTGCCTCGCGCGATTGTGCTGTTAATCCTTTACTTTGTGCCGGGCTTTGGCCAGACCGTGGCGCCGGTGCTGTGGTTCCTGTTCAGCGCGTGGATGTTGTCGATTCAGTACTGTGACTATCCATTCGATAACCATAAAGTCAGCTTCCAACAGATGCGCATGGCGTTGCGTATGAACAAAACCGACAACATGCAGTTTGGCGCGCTGGTCAGCCTGTTCACCATGGTCCCTATTCTGAATTTAGCGATTATGCCGGTGGCGGTTTGCGGGGCCACGGCGATGTGGGTTGACCGCTATCGCACGACGCTTGGGCGGGTGGCGTAGGGCCTTATGCCTTTTCCATTGCCCTTATTTCTGCATAACATATATATATACGATTTCTTCACTTCCTTGAGAAACTGAAGCGGGTATGCTTTCTGCGTTCCCAATTTTTCATACAGTTAAGGACGGGCTATGAGTAAGATTTATGAAGACAACTCTTTAACAATCGGTCATACACCGTTGGTTCGTCTGAACCGCATCGGTAACGGTCGCATTCTGGTAAAAGTGGAATCCCGTAATCCGAGCTTCAGCGTGAAATGCCGTATCGGTGCCAATATGATTTGGGACGCAGAGAAACGTGGCATTCTGAAGCCTGGTGTTGAACTGGTTGAACCCACCAGCGGTAACACCGGTATTGCGCTGGCGTATGTCGCCGCTGCACGCGGTTATAAGCTGACGTTGACCATGCCGGAAACGATGAGCGTTGAGCGCCGTAAGCTGCTTAAAGCGCTGGGTGCAAACCTGATCCTGACCGAAGGCGCAAAAGGCATGAAAGGTGCCATTGCCAAAGCTGAAGAAGTGGTTGCCGCCAATCCGGACAAATTCGTGCTGTTGCAGCAGTTCAGCAACCCAGCCAACCCAGAAATTCACGAAAAAACCACCGGTCCTGAAATCTGGGAAGATACCGATGGCAATGTAGATGTGTTTATCGCGGGTGTCGGTACCGGCGGAACCCTGACCGGCGTTAGCCGTTATCTGAAAAATACCAAAGGCAAAAAGGATTTGATTACCGTTGCAGTAGAGCCAACGGATTCTCCTGTTATCGCTCAGGCGTTAGCGGGCGAAGAGATCAAGCCTGGCCCGCACAAAATTCAGGGTATCGGTGCCGGATTTATTCCGGGCAACCTCGACCTGAACCTGATCGACCGCGTGGTGGCGATTACCAATGAAGAATCCATTTCTACTGCCCGTCGACTGATGGAAGAAGAAGGCATTCTGGCCGGCATCTCTTCCGGTGCGGCGGTTGCTGCAGCACTCAAGCTGCAGGAAGAAGAAGCCTTCGCCAATAAGACGATTGTGGTGATTTTGCCGTCCTCCGGCGAACGCTATTTGAGTACCGCGCTGTTTGCCGATCTCTTCACCGAGAAAGAATTGCAGCAGTAACGCTGCAGCAGGCGGATTTGTCTAAAAAAGCACCCAAACGGGTGCTTTTTTGTGGAGCGCGTCAAAGTTTTGCCATCCTGCAGATTGCTTTTACCTGTCAGTGTCTGGTATCTAAGCTGCCATTATTTCGATCCACAAAATTAATCGCCGCGTGAGATGGATCAAGCTGAATCGATTTACTGGTTTGGCGCTTCGGTACAATTCGCGGCATAATGGGAACAGGTAAGTGATGGCGGGTAACAGGTTTTACTGCGCCTCCACCCTACCCTTAAACAGCGCATTTTTTGGCGCGTCTCCGTACGCAGGCCAGCGCGACACATCCAGGCTAAAGTCCGGTCACCAGGCTAGACTTTAGGTCGATAACATCAAACAAAATAAGTTGGGGAAAAAGCATGTTCCAGCAAGAAGTTACCATCACCGCACCTAACGGCCTCCATACCCGCCCTGCTGCACAGTTCGTGAAAGAAGCGAAAGCCTTTGCATCAGATATCACCGTGACTTCTAACGGCAAATCAGCCAGCGCAAAAAGCCTGTTCAAGCTGCAGACTCTGGGCCTGACTCAGGGAACTGTGGTGATGCTGTCTGCTGAAGGTGAAGACGAGCAGAAAGCGGTTGAGCATCTGGTCAAGCTGATGGCAGAGCTCGAATAAGCGCCTCTTCTCACGCTGAGCCAGTAAAATTAGTGCAAACATATTGATCGCGGACAGCATGTCCGCGTTGTTGCTTTCGTAAAGTACGTTTCTGTGCAAACCGGGAGCAGCCAGCGTGTTACGCTGTCGCCTACATAGAGGCTGGCTCGCTGAGGTGATTGACCCACAGATTCTGGGTTGTTCGCCCCGGGTGATTACTAGTAATTAAAAAGGTAGGGTTATGATTTCAGGTATTTTAGCATCACCGGGTATCGCTTTTGGCAAAGCGCTTCTGCTGAAAGAAGATGAGATAGTCATCAACCGGAAAAAAATTGCTGCCGACCAGGTTGAGCAAGAAGTTCAGCGTTTTCTCGACGGTCGCACCAAGGCTGCAAGCCAGCTGGAAGCGATCCGCATCAAAGCCGGCGAATCGCTGGGCGAAGAGAAAGCGGCCATCTTCGAAGGGCATATCATGCTGCTGGAAGATGAAGAGCTGGAACAGGAAATCATAGCCCTGATTAAAGACGATCTGTCTTCTGCCGACTCGGCCGCTCACTCGGTGATTGAAGGTCAGGCGAAAGCGTTAGAAGAGCTGGATGATGAATACCTGAAAGAGCGTGCGGCTGACGTGCGCGACATCGGTAAGCGTCTGCTGCAGAATATTTTGGGTTTGCATATCGTCGATCTCAGCGCCATCGCTGATGAAGTGCTGCTGGTTGCCAAGGATCTGACGCCGTCAGAGACCGCACAGCTGAACCTCGACAAGGTGCTGGGCTTTATTACCGATCTGGGTGGCCGTACCTCGCACACCTCGATTATGGCGCGCTCGCTTGAGATCCCTGCCATCGTCGGGACCGGCAATGTCACCACTCAGGTGAAGAACGACGACTATCTGATTCTGGACGGCGTGAACAACCAGATTTACGTCAATCCAACCGCAGAAAAAATTGAAGAGCTGAAGGCGATTCACGCGCAGTACGTGGGCGAGAAAAACGACCTGGCGAAGCTGAAAGATCTGCCGGCGATTACGCTTGATGGCCATCAGGTTGAAGTGTGCGCCAACATCGGTACCGTGCGCGACGTCGCCGGCGCTGAGCGTAACGGCGCAGAAGGTGTCGGCCTGTACCGCACCGAATTCCTGTTTATGGACCGTGACTCCCTGCCTACCGAAGAAGAGCAGTTCCAGGCTTACAAAGCCGTGGCTGAAGCGATGGGCTCACAGGCCGTAATCGTCCGTACCATGGATATCGGCGGCGACAAAGATCTGCCGTACATGAACCTGCCAAAAGAAGACAACCCATTCCTCGGCTGGCGCGCTATCCGTATCGCGATGGACCGTCCGGAAATCCTGCATGCTCAGCTGCGCGCTATCCTGCGTGCTTCTGCCTTCGGCAAGCTGCGCATCATGTTCCCGATGATCATTTCCGTCGAAGAAGTTCGCACCCTGAAAGGCGAGCTGGAAACGCTGAAAGCGCAGCTGCGCGAAGAAGGCAAAGCCTTTGATGAGACCATTGAAGTAGGCATTATGGTGGAAACACCGGCTTCAGCGGCAATTGCGCATCATCTGGCGAAAGAAGTCGATTTCTTCAGTATCGGTACCAACGACCTGACCCAGTACACGCTGGCGGTTGACCGTGGTAACGATCTGATCTCGCATCTGTACAACCCGATGACTCCTTCTGTACTGACACTTATCAAGCAAGTTATTGATGCGTCTCATGCTGAAGGCAAATGGACAGGGATGTGTGGTGAGCTGGCTGGCGATGAACGTGCTACACTGTTGTTATTGGGAATGGGGCTGGACGAATTCAGCATGAGTGCCATTTCTATCCCACGCATCAAGAAAATTATTCGTAATACGAATTTTGAAGATGCGAAGGCATTAGCAGAGCAGGCTATGGCTCAACCGACAGCGGATGAGTTGATGAACCTGGTTAACAAGTTCATTGAAGAAAAAACACTCTGCTAAGATGTGTAGACGCTGGCCCAATATTACTGCTTAGGAGAAGATCATGGGTTTGTTTTCAAAACTTTTTGGCGATAAGTCAGATACCGCATCTGGAGCCATTGAGATCGTAGCGCCGCTGTCTGGTGAAATCGTCAATATCGAAGACGTACCGGACGTAGTGTTTGCGGAGAAAATTGTTGGCGACGGTATCGCTATCAAACCTACTGGCAATAAAATGGTTGCGCCGGTTGATGGCACCATCGGTAAAATTTTCGAAACCAATCATGCATTTTCCATCGAGTCAGACAACGGCATCGAGCTGTTCGTCCACTTCGGAATTGATACGGTTGAACTGAAGGGTGAAGGCTTTAAGCGCATCGCTGAAGAAGGCCAGAAAGTGAAAAAAGGCGACGTCGTTATCGAGTTCGACCTGGCACTTTTGGAAGAAAAAGCGAAATCAACGCTGACGCCGGTCGTCATCTCCAACATGGATGAGATCAAAGAGCTGGTTAAACTGACAGGTTCTGTGGTCGTGGGTGAAACACCTGTGATCCGTATCCGTAAGTAATCGGTTTTGCGTCTAAAACAGAGCCCCCTGAGCAATCAGGGGGCTTTTTTTATGGCTGCTCGCCGCGTCGGATGGGGAACGAAGAGGGAAAGATCTCGCTGACCTCAGGATGCTGCCAGCTTCGCGGTTGCGTCAGTCTTGTCTTTCAGAGAGCGTCAGCGCCTGGCGCAGGCTCAGGGAATCTGGCGAGGTGTCATTCAGATCCAGCTGCTGCTCCAGCTCATTAAGATGGGCAATCATAATCGCCTGCGCACGGGCCAGATCGCCCTCTTTCAGCGAGCTGACAATCGCGCTGTGCTCGTCGCACTGGCAGGATGGAATATCGTTACGCTGGTAAAGCGCCACAATCAGCGAGCTGCGCACCATCAGGTTGGCGAGAATTTCACTGAGCACCTGATTGCCACTGACTTTGCCTAACAGCAAATGAAACTGACTCAGCTCGCGGACAATTTCCCGGCGGTCATCAAGCTTAGTTGCATTCATTTCAGCCAGCTGCTGGGCTTCCAGCTCAGCCAGATGGGCAGCCATATTTTCAGGCGTGATGCAGGCAATGATGGCACTTTCGATGGCGCGGCGGGCAGTAAAAATCTCGCGCGCTTCACGGGCTTCAGGCTGCGCAACCATCGCGCCACGGTTAGGCTCAATGGTGACGATATGCTGCAACGCCATGCGTTGCAGGGCCGACTGAACGTGGTTGCGATTGGCATCCAGCACGTCCACAATTTGCGCTTCCACCAGTCGCGTTCCCGGCTTTAAACGATGCTGAGCGATGGCAATGGACAACGCTTCAACGATCCGCTGGACTTCCTGTTGCTTGCTGGTCGCAACTTTACTCATCCCTTACCTCATGAACGTGATTGCTAACGATTTAAGCCGACAATCATAGCACCGTGCGGCACAATTAAACCACCCAGTGTGGCAAACGTAACGTAAGTTCCAGTCCGCCATTCTTGCCGTTGACTGCGCTGACCTCGCCCTGATGGGCCAGCAGCACTTTGCGCACGATCGACAGCCCCAGTCCGTAGCCTTTTCCCGATAGCGGCGAATTCACCCGCACAAAGGGATCGAAGATGCTGGAGAGCTTATCGGCATCCACCCCCGGCCCCTGATCGATCACGCTGATATTCAGCCAGCCCTGCTCCTGACGCAGATTGATCACCACCCGCTGTCCCTGCAATGAGTAGCGAAGCGCGTTACGCACCACGTTTTCCACCGCCGAACGGATCAGCTTGGCATCCCCTTTAACGGTGTAGTCGCCGCTCTTGTCAGCAAACAGCAGGATTTCCACGCCGGGGATTTGCGCTTCATAGCGGGCGTCGTTTGCTACCGCCTCCAGCAGGCCCAGCAAATCAAAGTACTGCTCGTCAGGCATGGCTTCATGTTCAGCCCGGGAGAGGGTCAGCAGTTCGCCAATCATCTTATCCAGACGACGCGCCTCTTCATCGATGCGATCCAGCGACTGGCCAACGGATTCCGGCGTCTGGCGGGCCAGTCCGGTCGCGAGCTGCAAACGTGCCAGCGGGGAGCGTAATTCGTGGGAGACATCATGCAACAGCTCTTCGCGCGCCTTCACCAGTACCGAAAGGCGCTCAACCATTGCATCGAAATCCTGCGCCACCACCGACAGCTCATCGTAACGACGTCGCATTACCGGGAACAGGCGCACCGAAAGATCGCCTTTGGAGACGCGGTCAAACCCGGCGCGCAGCTGGCGCATCGGTCGGGTCAGGTTCCATGCCAGTATCAGGCTGAAGAGTAAACCGCCGCCGCCGGCCAAAAATAGCATCGGCTCGGGGATATTGAGGAAGCTGCGGCGCGGGCCGCCCATATGGCTGTCTTCACGCAGGCCCTGCACATCGTAGCGCAGCTGATACTGCTGGCCGTCGGCACCGGTCACCCACTCAATTACTTCTTTAGGAAACTCACCCGGACGCAGGTCACGATTCAAATCACCGCGCGGAATTTCCTGCGGCGGCTTTTGCATCACCTGCACCGAGAAGAAGCGGCGGTCGCTGTCAGACCAGTCGGCCATCATATCATTCAGCGCGTCCATACCACCGCGCTGCAGGACCGACACCGCAGAGGTCATCTGCAGATTGACGATGCGCCGGGCCGCGAGGCTTTCCGGCGGCTCATGGTGCTTGCCGTAAAAGGAAAAGCTCAGCCACAGAAACTGGCTCATGATCAAAAAGGTCAGCCAGAAGCCCAGCAATATTTTCCAGAACAACAGCCCGCGAAACCCTGCTTTCATCGGATTCGGTAGCCAATGCTGCGCACGGTTTCGATGTTGATCGTCTCGTTGGTTAATGCGGCCAGCTTCTGGCGGATGTTGCTGATATGCACATCGACGCTGCGGTCGTAGGCTTCGCGCGGGCGTCCCAGGCCTTTCTCCGACAGCTCGTCCTTTGAGACCACGCGGTCAGGAGAACGCAGCAGCAGATCGAGCAAGTTGAACTCCGAGGCCGTTAAATCAAACGCCTGTTTTTTCCATTCGCTGATGCGCGTGGCCGGATTCAGCGTCAGATCGCCCCAGGTTGCCAGCTCTTTGCTTTCGACAACTACCGGCTGCTCTTCAACGCGGCGCAGCACGGCGCGCAGTCGGGCGACCAGCTCGCGCGGATAACAAGGTTTCGGCACGTAGTCATCGGCCCCCATTTCCAGGCCAATCACCCGGTCAATGTTGTCGCCTTTGGCGGTCAGCATGATCACCGGCAGGCGGCAGTTCTGGCGGACCTGGCGCAGCACATCAATACCGCTCATATCGGGCAGCATAATGTCGAGGATCATCGCGTTGTACTCGCCTGACATCGCGCCTTCCACGCCCGCTTTGCCGGTTAGCACCAGCGAAGCGTCGAAGCCTTCAGCAATCAGGTACTGGCTGAGCATGGTGCCCAGTTCGAGGTCGTCGTCGACCAGTAAAATTTTCATACAGCATCTCTCAGTGAGTCAGCCGCTATATTCACCTGTCGGTGACTTAATAGCAGCAGGTTTTACCTAATCCTTACAGTGTATCAGCAGGAATTAGTAAACGCCGGTAGAGAGATAACGGTCGCCGCGATCGCACACTATCGCCACCACGATACTGCCCGGCTGCTCTTCCGCAATGCGCAGTGCGCCGGCAACCGCACCGCCGGAGCTGACGCCGCAGAAAATGCCTTCACGGCGGGCCAGCATACGCATGGTTTGCTCGGCTTCGGCCTGCGCCATATCGATCACCCGGTCCACCAGCTCCGGGCGGTAAATGCCCGGCAAATAGGCCTCGGGCCAGCGGCGGATGCCAGGAATGCTGCTGCCTTCAGCAGGCTGCAAACCGACGATTTGCACGCTGGCGCTCTGCTCTTTCAGATAGCGACCCACGCCGGTAATGGTGCCGGTGGTGCCCATGCTGGAGACGAAATGGGTTAATCGTCCGGCAGACTGCTGCCAGATTTCCGGTGCGGTGGTGGTGTAATGTCCCAGCGGGTTGTCCGGGTTGTTGAACTGGTCGAGGACCTTGCCCTCGCCTCTGGCTTCCATCTCCTTCGCCAGATCGCGTGCGCCTTCCATCCCGAGGGTTTTGCTGACCAGAATCAGCTCGGCACCGTAGGCCTGCATCGCCATCTGGCGTTCTACGCTCATGTTCTCAGGCATCAACAGCTTCAGCGCATAGCCTTTCATCGCGGCGATCATCGCCAGCGCGATTCCGGTGTTGCCACTGGTGGCCTCGATCAGCACGTCGCCCGGCTGGATCTCACCGCGACGCTCGGCCCGATCGATCATCGAGAAAGCGGCACGATCCTTTACCGAGCCTGCCGGGTTGTTGCCTTCCAGCTTCAGCCAGATTTCGCTGCCGTTGGCGGGCGTCATGCGCTGAAGCTTGATCAGGGGCGTGTTGCCGATGGTATTTTCTAGTGTTGTCACTGTGCGATTCCTGGAAGGAGCCAGAAAAGCTGGCAAAAAAAAGGGTCAGGAAGACCTGACCCTGTTCGACTAGAAAATATCAGGCACTTTGCGCAAAGGCAACCTGTCGCAACGGCGTTTCACCTTTGTATAAGCGAGCCTGTTGCAGGCCAACAAACAGCTGCTCGCCACGAACCGGCGCAGTCTGCGTCCCTTCCACCACCAGCGTAATCGGATCCAGGCCCCATCCGGCTGGCTGCGCAACCAGCTGCCAGTAGTGTCCACGCGGGCTGACTTCCAGCACCTGCACCGGTAACGGCGTTTCCAGGCTGCTGTGGCGGCTGACGTCGATTTCCCATGGACGCAGGAACAACTCGACGCGGCCCTGATGCGCAGGCGTATAGCCCAGCGGCCAGTGATGCGCGCCGACATGGAACTGAGAACCATGCACTTCGGCTTCAAAGCGGTTTACTTCACCGAGGAACTCCAGCACAAACCGGGTAGCCGGATCGCGCCAGACGTCGTCCGGTGTGCCGACCTGTTCGATGTTACCCTGGCTCATCACCACCACGCGATCGGCCACTTCCATCGCTTCTTCCTGGTCGTGGGTCACGAACACGCTGGTGAACTTCAATTCTTCATGCAGCTGACGCAACCAGCGGCGCAGCTCTTTACGTACCTGGGCATCCAGCGCACCGAACGGCTCATCAAGCAGCAGGATCTGCGGTTCAACCGCCAGCGCACGCGCCAGCGCCACACGCTGTTTCTGACCGCCCGAAAGCTGTGCCGGGAAGCGGGTAGCCAGATGGCTTAACTGCACCATCTCCAGCAGCTTGGTGACTTTCTGCTTAATCACCGCCGCAGAAGGACGTTCGCGGCGTGGCAGCACGGTCAGGCCGAAGGCGATGTTATCGAACACCGTCATATGGCGGAACAAAGCGTAGTGCTGGAACACAAAGCCGACCTGACGATCGCGCGCGTGCAGCTGCGTCACATCCTTGCCATTAAAGCTCAGGCGGCCACTGTTCTGGCTTTCCAGCCCGGCAATGATGCGCAGCAGCGTGGTTTTCCCTGAACCGGAAGGCCCAAGCAACGCCACCATCTGACCGGAAGGGATATCCAGTGAAATATCGTTCAGGACCTTAGTACGGCCGAAAGATTTGTTAATTTTGCTGATATCAATGCTCATGGTTCCCCTCCTGTTGCAAACGCTTGTTCTGGTGTTCTAAACGCCATTGCAGCGCGCTCTTCAGAAACAGTGTGACTATCGCCATCAGGGTCAACAGCCCGGCCGCCGTAAAGGCCCCGACGGTGTTGTAATCCTGATGCAGTAATTCAACTTGTAATGGCAGCGTGTAGGTCTCGCCGCGAATCGATCCCGATACCACCGAGACCGCACCGAACTCGCCAATCGCACGGGCGTTGGTTAACACCAGACCGTACAACAGCGCCCAGCGGATATTGGGCAGGGTCACACGCCAGAACATTTTCCAGCCTGACGCACCTAACAGCACCGCCGCTTCATCTTCATTGCTGCCCTGACTCAACATCACCGGCACCAGCTCACGGACCACAAACGGACAGGTGACGAAAATGGTCACCATCGCCATCCCCGGCCAGGAGAACATCAGCTGGATATTGTGCGCGTCCAGCCAGCCGCCGGCCGGGCCGTTGACGCCCCAGAACAGCAGATACATCAGCCCCGCCACCACCGGCGACACGGCAAAAGGAATATCAAACAGGGTCAACAGCAGCTGGCGGCCGGGGAAATCAAAGCGCGTAACCAGCCAGGCCAGAAGCGTCCCGAACACCAGATTGACCGGCACGGTAATCAGCGCCATCAGGACGGTCAGCCAGATTGAGTGCAGCATGTCGCCATCTTTCAGGTTGCTGAACGCCGCCATAAGGCCGTTGGAGAAGGCGCTGGTAAAAATCGCCACCATCGGCACCACCAGCAACCCAAAGGAGATCAGCATGCCCAGCGCAATCAGGATCCATTTACCCCAGTTGATGCGGCTGCGGCTGGCCCCTTTTAATTCGGTGATATCAGCCATTAATGACCTCCAATACGACGGCCAAAGCGGCTCTGTAAGGTGTTAATCGCGAACAGCAGCAGCAGCGATGCCGCGAGGATCACTGACGCAATGGCGCTGGCGGCAGGATAATCGAACTCCTGCAAACGGACGAAAATCATCAGCGAGGTCACTTCGGTTTTCCAGGCAATGTTGCCAGCGATAAAGATCACCGCACCAAACTCACCCAGACTGCGGGTAAAGGACAAGGCGGTGCCGGCCAGCAAGGCCGGCGCCACTTCCGGCAGCACCACGCGACGGAAGCTCTGCCACGGCGTTGCGCCCAGCGTTTCCGCCGCTTCTTCGTATTCCGGGCCCAGTTCTTCAAGCACCGGCTGAACGGTACGCACCACAAACGGAATGCTGGTAAACGCCATGGCGACGGCAATGCCCAGCCAGGTGTAAGACACTTTAATGTCGAACTGCGCCAGCCATTGACCATACCAGCCGTTCACCGAGAACAGGCCGGCCAGCGTCAAGCCCGCCACCGCCGTCGGTAAAGCAAACGGCAGGTCCATTAAGCCATCCAGCAACGTGCGGCCGGGAAAACGGTAGCGGGTAAGGATCCACGCCATCAGCATGCCGAACACGGCATTGAACAGCGAGGCCACGCCGGCTGAAATCAGGGTAACTTTGTAGGCGGCCATCACCTGTGGGTTGGTCACGACTTCCCAGTACTGTGACAGCGTCATTTGCGACAGCTGCATCAGCAGTGCACTGATCGGCAACAGCAGGATCAGGCAGGTGAAGAACAGGCTGCTACCGAGGCTGATACCAAAGCCTGGCAGCACGCGCTTACTTTTAGTGGCAAACATTACTGATGTCCTGCGGCTAACAATTTATCCAGCTCACCACCGCTGGAGAACTGGGTTTTCATTACCTGGTCCCAGCTGCCGAAGGCCTCTTCCACGCGGAAAAGGTCAACCGCCGGGAAACGATCTTTCTGCTGCGCCATCAGCTCAGGATTGTTCACGCGGTAGTAATACTGCGTGATAATTTTCTGCGCCGCTGGCGAGTAGAGATAGCCCAGGTAGGCTTTAGCGGCTTTCGCGGTGTTATTGGCCTCGACGTTTTTATCGACCCAGGTCACCGGGAACTCCGCCAGGATATTGGTTTTTGGCACCACCACTTCGTAGCCATCTTTGGCGTACTGGTTGCGGATATTGTTCACTTCCGACTCGAAGCTGATCAGCACATCGCCCTGTCCACGCTCGACAAAGGTGGTGGTGGCACCACGACCGCCGGTATCAAAGACCTCGACGTTTTTCAGGAACTGAGTCATAAACTGCTCGGTTTTAGCCCGATCTTTACCGTCCGCTTTATCGGCGGCGCCCCAGGCAGCAAGGTAGGTGTAACGCCCGTTGCCTGACGTTTTAGGATTGGGGAACACCAGCTTCACATCAGTTTTCACCAGGTCGTCCCAACTGTGGATGTTCCTGGGGTTGCCCTTGCGCACAAGGAACGCCATGGTCGAATAGAACGGTGAGCTGTTATTTGGGAAACGTTTTTGCCAGTCGGCCGGGATCAGATTGCCGCGATCGTGCAAAATCTGCACGTCAGTCACCTGGTTGTAGGTCACCACATCGGCTTTCAGACCCTGCAAAATGGCCAGCGCCTGCTTGGATGAGCCAGCGTGTGACTGTCTGATAGTCAGCTTGTCACCGTTATTTTGCCCGGCCCACTGTTTTTCAAAAGGCGCATTCAGGGCGACAAACAGCTCGCGCGAGACGTCGTAGGAGCTGTTCAACAGCTCGGTAGCCTGAGCGGACCCGGCTAACAGCAACGAGAAAGCGGCACTGCTCATTATTTTTTTAACCGTCGGTAACGTCATTATGCACCCTGGGAAACAGTCGGCTCGCGCCCTGAAGTATCCTCAGTTTATTTATAACCACACTAAAAGCAGTAACGATTTCATATACCGTTTGGTGATTTGGAAGTTTAAAACGCTATAAGCGAATGGAATTGTTTATGCAGGGGATGGGAAAGCGAACGATCAGCACAGCACCTCACCGTACTTATCGCGATGCTCTTTCGGCGTCATATCGTAATCTTTACGGAATACAGAATAGAAGTACTGTAAGGAAGGATAGCCGCACATCTGTGAGATCTCATTGATCGACAGCGAGCTGGAAATTAACAGGTTACGCGCCCTCTCCAGCTTCTCGCCGTGGATCATATTGTGAATGGTCTGACCGGTCTCATCCTTGAAGCGCTTCTCCAGATTGGAGCGCGACATGCCGACCGATTCCAGCACCTGCTCCACCTTAATCCCTTTGCAGGCGTGATGGCGTATATAGTGCATCGCCTGAATTACCGCCGGGTCGCGCAGCGAGCGGAAGTCGGTTGAGCGTCGTTCCACCACCTTTACCGGCGGCACAAGAATGCGTTGCAGCGGCATTTCCCGATCGTTTAACAGTTGATGCAGCAGCTTTGCCGCGCGGTAGCCCATTTGCCGCGTGCCCTGCGCCACCGAAGAGAGCGCCACGCGCGATAAATAGCGCGTCAGCTCTTCGTTATCGATGCCAATCACGCTGAGCTTTTCCGGCACGGCAATGTCCAGATGTTCACACACCTGCAGCAGATGACGGGCGCGGGCATCGGTGACCGCAATAATTCCGGTCTGCTGCGGCAGCGTTTGCACCCAGTCCGCCAGCCGGTTTTGCGCGTATTGCCAGTTCTCCGGCGCGGTTTCCATTCCCTGATACACCACGCCCTGATACTGCTCGGCTGAAACCAGATTGCGGAAAGCCTGTTCCCGCTCCTGCGCCCAGCGCTTGCCGCCCTCCGGGGGTAAGCCGTAAAAGGCAAAGCGGTTCAGGCCCTTTTCCTTGAGGTGCATAAAGGCCGCTTCGACCAACGCATGGTTATCCGTGGCGATGTAATGTACCGGCGGGTAATCTTCTTTTTGCAGATACGAGCCGCCCACGCCAACGATAGGCACCTTAACGTTATGCAGCAGCCTGGCGATTTCACCGTCGTCAAAATCCGCAATTACCCCATCGCCCAGCCAGTCGCGGATATTGTCGATGCGGCAGCGGAAATCTTCTTCGATAAAGATGTCCCAGTCGCACTGTGAAGCCTGCAGATATTCGCCGACGCCTTCCACTACCTGACGGTCATAGACTTTATTGGCGTTAAACAACAAGGTGATGCGAAAGCGTTTGCCGAACATACGGGTTCCCCTGAAATCATGCTGCTCTCTGGATAGCACAGCCATCAACCGAGCAGTGAAAATGCCGCCAGATTTGTGAGGCAACGCGAAGCCTTTCGTGGGGCTGGCACATTCTGGCGGAATTCCAGGCGGTTCACACGCGGCGCTTGGTGGCGGAATCCATCCACACCGCCAGCAGCAAAATCGCCCCTTTAACGATGTACTGCCAGAAAGTCGGCACGTCCAGCATGCTCATGCCGTTATCCAGCGACGCCATAATAAAGGCCCCCATCACCGCCCCGGCGACGCTGCCGATGCCGCCCGCCAGGCTGGTTCCGCCGATCACACAGGCCGCGATTGCATCCAGCTCGGCGATGTTACCGGCCGAAGGGGAACCGGCACCCAGCCGGGAACTGAGGATCAGCCCGGCAATCGCCACCATCAATCCATTGATGGCGAATACCGCCATCTTGGTACGCTCAACGTTTACGCCCGACAGACGCGCGGCATCAATGTTGCCGCCGATGGCATAAATACGTCGGCCAAAGGCGGTGCGGGTGGCCATAAACATCCCGGCCAGCATCAGCGCGGTCAGGATCAAGACCGGCGTGGGCACCCCGCGATAATCATTCAGCAGATACACCGCGCCCAGCACGATAATCGCCATGATGCTTTGGCGCGTAACGTCGCCGCTGGCACTGGCCACCGGCAGTCCCATTTGTGCCCGACGGGCGCGACGTCGCCACTGCCAGGCGACAAACAGCATCAGCCCCACCGCCCCGATACCAAAGCCCAGCCCGCCGGGCAGATAGCTTTGCCCCATCAGCGACATCGCATCGCTGGTCGGCGCCACCGTGGTGCCGTTGGTAATGCCGATCAGCACGCCGCGAAACGCCAGCATGCCGGCAAGGGTGACGATAAATGACGGAACCTTGCGGTAAGCCACCCACCAGCCATTCCACGCGCCCAACACCACCCCGGCCAGCAGCGTCACCACAATGGTCAGCGGCAGCGGCCAGCCGAGCCAGACATCGAAGATCGCCGCCGCACCGCCCAGCAATCCCATCATCGAGCCCACCGACAGATCGATTTCGGCAGAGACAATCACGAACACCATGCCCACCGCCAGAATGCCGGTGATCGCCGTCTGGCGCAGCAGGTTGGAGATATTACGGGCGCTGAGGTAGGCACCTTCGGTAGTGAAGGTGAAAAACAGCATGATCACCACAATGGCAGCCAGCATCACGAAGACTTGCAGATTGAGAGACTTCAACCGCAGGCCGCGTGGCGTGACGGGCGGCAAACTCACTTCAGATTGCGTGCTTTTCGACATCAGTTTCACTCCTTAACGCGGCTTCCATAATCTGTTCCTGGGTCAGATTGCGGTTCGGCAGATCGGCTTTGATTCGCCCTTCATGCATCACCAGCACCCGGTCGCTCAGCCCCAGCACTTCGGGCAGTTCAGAAGACACCACAATCACTGCGATGCCCTGCTGAACCAGCTGATTAATCAATTTGTAGATTTCGTATTTCGCCCCGATATCAATGCCGCGCGTGGGCTCATCAAGGATCAGAATCTGCGGGTCCAGCAACAGACAGCGCGCCAGAATCGCTTTTTGCTGATTGCCACCGCTCAGCCGGCCAATCGCCAGTAAGGGCGAAGACGTTTTGACCTTCAGCCGCGCCAGCGAGTGCTGAATGGTCGCCTGCTCTTTGGCTTCATCCAGTAGCGAGAAGCGCCCGCTGTACTGGCCCAACGCCGCAAGGGTGATATTCGACCCCACGCTCATCACCGGCACGATGCCGTCACGCTTACGATCTTCCGGCACCATCGCAATGCCCTGCGCCATCGCATGGCGACAGTGCTCAATGGTCACCGGTCGACCGTTCACCGCGATGTTTCCCTGCCAGCGGCCGGCATAGACGCCAAAGATGCACTGCATGGTTTCGGTACGGCCCGACCCCACCAGCCCGGCAACGCCGAGGATTTCACCGCGTCGCAGAGTGAAGGAAACGTTATCGACGCGGCGAATATGGCGGTTAACCGGATGCCAGGCGGTGAGATTGTCCACCTGCAGAACCACCTCACCAATCTGGTGCTGCTCCTGCGGATAAAGTTCGGTTAACTCACGACCGACCATCATCGCAATGATGTCGTCTTCGTTAATGCCTGCGGCTGAGCGCGTGGCAATATGCCGCCCATCACGGATCACACAAATCAAATCCGAGATGGCTTTCACCTCGTTCAGCTTGTGCGAAATGTAGATGCAGGCAATATCGTGATCGCGCAGATCGCTGATGATCTCCAGCAGAGTGGCAGTTTCGCTTTCGGTGAGCGAAGCGGTGGGCTCATCCAGCACCAGCAGGCGCACCTGCTTATTCAGCGCTTTGGCAATTTCCACCAACTGCTGCTGGCCCAGGCCAAGCTCACCCACCCGCGTGTTCGGGTCGATGTTCAGCTTGACCTGCGCCAGCATTCGCTGGCAGCGCAGATACATCGACTCATAATCCATCAGGCCAAAGCGGCCCCATTCGCTGCCGAGAAACATGTTCTCCAGCACGGTCATCTGTTTCACCAGCGCCAGCTCCTGGTGAATAATGGCAATGCCTTTTTGTTCGGTTTCACGAATGGTTTTCGCGGTAATCAGATCGCCTGAAAAATAGATCTCGCCCGAATAACTGCCGTGCGGATATATTCCGCACAGCACTTTCATCAGCGTTGATTTTCCTGAGCCATTTTCACCGCAGAGTGATAATACCTGGCCTGCTTCAAGTTGCAGACTGATATTATCGACGGCTTTAACCACGCCGAATTGCTTAGTGATATTTTTCATCTCTAAGAGAATCGCCATTATGTCCTCCTGTTATTTCGCTCTGGAGGGATCAATTTAATTCGGCTTTTTTATGGAATCCGTCAGCGACAATGGTGCTGTCGATATTCGATTTATCGACCGAAATTGGCGTTAATAACCAGGACTTCACCTCTTTAGCACCATTATTTAATGTGGCATTACTTTCCGGCTGCTGGCCTGAACCTAATTGCACCGCAATTTTCGCCGCATCATCGGCCAGCTTGCTGATCGGTTTATACACCGTCATGGTTTGGGTGCCTGCTTCAATACGCTTCACCGCCGCCAGGTCAGCATCCTGCCCTGAGATCGCCACTTTCCCCGCCAGCCCCTGGGCCGATAACGCCTGAATCGCGCCGCCCGCGGTGGCATCATTCGACGCGACTACCGCATCAATGTGGTTATTGTTGGCGGTCAGCGCATTCTCCATAATCTTCAGCGCGTTCTCTGGCAGCCAGCCGTCGACCCACTGATCGCCCACCACTTTGATTTTCCCGCTATCGATCAGCGGCTTCAGCACGGTCATCTGCCCCTGACGGAACAGCTTGGCGTTGTTATCCACCGGCGAGCCGCCCATCAGGAAGTAATTCCCCGTAGGCACGCGCTGTACCAGGCTTTGCGCCTGCAGCTTCCCGACCTTTTCGTTATCGAAAGAGATATAAAAATCGATGTCGGCGTTGTTGATCATCCGGTCATACGCCAGCACCTTGATGCCTTCACGCTTGGCTTCCTTGATCACATTGCTCAGCACCTGGCCGTTGTAAGGGATGATCACCAGTACATCGACCCCGCGATTGATCATGTTCTCAATCTGCGCCATCTGCGTCTCTTCGTTGCCGTTGGCAGACTGCACAAACACATTTGCGCCCAGCGACTCGGCCTTCTTCACAAAAATATCGCGATCTTTCTGCCAGCGCTCCAGACGGAGATCGTCAATCGCCATCCCGATTTTGATTTCTTTACTGACGCCGGGCTGGCTGGCCAGCACTAACAATGCACAGGCAGAGAGTAAGAGGTGCTTGAATTTCATTTTTATTACCCTTTTTATTGATGGTGTCGGGGAAATAGGGGTCACGAAACGTCCAGCGGATTGTTGTCAATTGCTTCCGGTTGAGCAATTACTGATTCTTACCCGTTGATTACGATTTTTGGTTTAGTTTTTGTTTTATGACCACGGTCATGTTTTGCTATGGGAATGCACCTCAAGCGCATTAAAAAATGCGGCAGCGGCTGAAGTTAACATTTACCACTAAATAATGAGATCTCACGCACAGTTAATAATTCTCTGAATTTGAGTGTGAAATAACGTAATTGAGGTTCGGCCAGTGAACTCCGAAGATGCCCCTATCCCGCCAGACGGGCCAGCTACCCAGGAGTCAACCATGCAATCCTATTTTGATCAGCTTGAACAGGTTCGCTTTGAAGGAACCGGCAGTAAAAATCCGCTGGCGTTTCGCCATTACAATCCCGACGAGATCGTCCTCGGCAAACGGATGGATGAACATCTGCGTTTCGCTGCCTGTTACTGGCACACCTTCTGCTGGACCGGGGCGGATATGTTTGGCGTCGGGGCGTTCGAGCGGCCGTGGCAACAGGCAGGGGATCAGCTGGCGCTGGCGAAGCGTAAGGCCGATGTCGCCTTCGAATTCTTCCAGAAACTGAACGTGCCCTACTACTGCTTCCACGACGTGGACGTCTCGCCGGAAGGCGACTCGCTGAAGACCTACCTGAATAACTTTGCGGTGATGAGCGATGTGCTGGCGGAAAAACAGCAGTCCACCGGCGTCAAGCTGTTGTGGGGCACCGCCAACTGCTTTACCCATCCACGCTATGGCGCGGGCGCGGCCACCAGCCCCGACCCGGAAGTGTTTAGCTGGGCAGCGACTCAGGTGTTCACCGCGATGAACGCGACGAAAAAACTCGGCGGTGAAAACTACGTGCTGTGGGGCGGACGCGAGGGCTATGAAACCCTGCTTAACACCGATTTACGTCAGGAGCGCGAGCAGATCGGCCGCTTTATGCAGATGGTAGTTGAGCATAAGCATAAAATTGGCTTCCAGGGCTCGCTGCTGATTGAGCCGAAGCCGCAGGAGCCGACCAAGCATCAGTATGATTACGACGTGGCGACGGTGTATGGCTTCCTGAAGCAGTTCGGCCTGGAAAAAGAGATCAAGGTGAATATTGAGGCGAACCACGCCACCCTCGGCGGCCACTCCTTCCATCATGAGATTGCCACGGCAATTGCGCTGGGGATCTTTGGCTCGGTCGATGCCAACCGTGGCGATCCTCAGCTCGGCTGGGATACCGATCAGTTCCCGAACAGCGTGGAAGAGAACGCGCTGGTGATGTTTGAAATTCTTAAAGCGGGCGGCTTCACCACCGGCGGCCTTAATTTTGATGCCAAAGTTCGCCGTCAGAGCACCGATAAATACGATCTGTTCTATGGTCATATTGGTGGCATGGATACCATGGCGCTGGCGCTGAAGGTGGCGGCGAAGATGATTGAAGAGGGTGAACTGCATCAGCTGGTGGCCAAACGCTATGCCAACTGGAACGGCGAGCTGGGCCAGCAGATCCTGCAAGGCAAGCTGTCGCTGGATGCGCTGGCGAAATACGCCGGCGATCATAATCTGGCACCCCAACATCAGAGCGGCCATCAGGAAAAGCTGGAGAATCTGGTGAATCGCTATCTGTTTGGTTAATACAAGGACACGCCCTATGTATATCGGCATCGATCTCGGCACCTCCGGGGTGAAGGCAATCCTGCTCAGTGAAAGCGGGCAGCTGCTGGCCACGCACGGTGAGCCGCTGACGATTTCACGCCCGCAGCCATTATGGTCGGAGCAGTCGCCTGCTGAATGGTGGCAGGCAACGGATAAGGCGATGCAGGCGCTGGCGAAACAACAGGATTTGCAGCAGGTGAAGGCCATCGGCCTGACCGGACAAATGCACGGCGCCACGCTGCTGGATGCGCGCCAGCAGATCTTACGTCCGGCGATCCTGTGGAATGACGGCAGAAGCGCGGCGCAGTGTCGGCAACTGGAACAGGCGGTTCCGGCCTCGCGCGACATCACCGGCAACGTGATGATGCCGGGCTTCACCGCCCCCAAGCTGCTGTGGGTGAAGCAGCACGAGCCGGAGATTTTCAGCCAGATCGACAAAGTGCTGCTGCCGAAGGATTACCTGCGCTGGCAGCTGACCGGCGAATTCGCCAGCGATATGTCGGATGCGGCGGGAACGATGTGGCTGAACGTCAGCCAGCGTGACTGGAGTGATGAACTGCTGTCCGCCTGCGGCCTGTCACGCAACGCCATGCCTGCGCTGTTTGAGGGCAACCAGATAACCGGCACGCTGCACGCCGATTTGGCCGAGCGTTGGGGCCTGGCGGGTCGCTTACCGGTGGTGGCGGGCGGTGGCGATAATGCCGCCGGCGCGATCGGCGTCGGGCTGTATCAACCGGGCCAGGCCATGCTGTCGCTGGGCACCTCGGGGGTTTATTTCGCGGTGAGCGACGGCTTCAGGAGCAATCCGGAAAGTGCGGTGCACAGCTTCTGCCATGCGCTGCCGGAAACCTGGCACCTGATGTCGGTCATGCTGAGCGCCGCATCCTGCCTGGACTGGGCCTGCAAGCTGACCAATATTCGCGATGTGCCGACGCTCCTTACCTTGGCAGAGCAGGCCGAACTGGTTGATGCGCCGTTGTGGTTCCTGCCCTACCTCTCCGGTGAGCGCACGCCGCATAACAATCCGCAGGCGAAAGGCGCTTTCTGGGGGCTGACGCATCAGCACGGGGCCGAACACCTGGCGCGCGCCGTGCTGGAAGGGGTGGGTTTTGCACTGGCGGACGGCATGGATGCGCTGCATGCCAGCGGCCTGCAACCGCGCAGCATTACGCTGATCGGCGGCGGTGCGCGAAGTGCCTGGTGGCGGCAGATGCTGGCGGATATTTGCGGACATCCACTGGAGTACCGCACCGGCGGTGACGTGGGTCCTGCGCTGGGTGCGGCCAGGCTGGCGCAAATCGCAATCAATCCTCACAAGCCGCTCAGCGAGATGTTGCCCGAGCTGCCGTTGGAACAACGCCATACGCCGGATGCGGAAAATCATCAGCATTATGCCCAACAG
>LIDZ01011925.1_pt1 | contig 27483 bp, 27 predicted proteins | sample 644651 | NCBI WGS metagenome assembly LIDZ01 (sample SAMN03856242, study PRJNA289617) | food metagenome | isolation source: wine grapes on drying loft during traditional withering process | host: Vitis vinifera cv. Corvina | place: Italy: Gargagnago di S. Ambrogio di Valpolicella | collected 2014-01 | reverse complement strand
ATGTCTCACCAGCAACTCTTATAATATATCATATTCAATCGTGTAATGCAAGTACTTTTTTTATTTCTTTTTCGTGCACGGCGTTGATGTCTCTCGGCCGGACTTAGAATATATCATGATTGGAGATTCATTGCAAGCATTATTTAAAATTTGTTTTCAAAAAAATAGCTGTACTTATCCATTGCCGCTTGCTCGCCAGCAATCATTGATAAAGTACAGCTATTTATGGGATATCTCTATAGAAGCATCAAGCAATAATCTCCTGAATATGTAACTCACGTTCCTGTGCTAAGTTAACAATCTTACCTTCTACTTGTACCATAGGCCGCGTGGGGTTGTTACGATCAGTGAATATGATTTCCGCATGACGGCCGTCACTTAGACGTATTCTGGTTCCATTATAGAACTCCGTCGTTTTTTGAATAAAGGTTTGAACAATAACCGGGTCTAATTTACCGAAGCTCTCTGTCAATAACTGCTCCAATACCAAGTAAGGTGACTTAGCCTTTCTGTACGCTCTTTCCAGAGTCATGGCATGGAATATATCCGCTACTGCAACTACCTTGGCATAGAAATGAATCTGATTGCCTTCAAGCCTAAGCGGATAACCGGAACCGTCCACCTTCTCATGGTGCTGAAGAGCTGCGAGTCTCACTCCCTCGTTGATTGCCGTAACATTACGCAACAATTGATATCCATAGGTAGTATGTCTGCGCACTTCTTCTATTTCACCACTGTTGAGACTGTCTGGCTTTTGCAGAAGCGAGGCATCCACCTTTGCATTCCCAATATCATGCAGTAAGCCTCCGAAAGCAATCTGCATCCAGTCTTTCTGTGGGTATCCACACCACTGGGCAATTTTATATGAGGTTAATGCCGAAAGCACTGCATTGTGATAGTTATAGTCCTGATCATTTAACGTACGAGGCGCAAACTTCAGAATATTATAATCCTTTAAATGACTAATTAATATTTCCAATTGGCTTCGCAATTCAAAAATGGGAAGAGACGCAGCTGCAACGGAAAGATAACTTTTTTTAATGAGCGCTAACATTTTGTCGTATTCATCATGAAGCGGGGAATTGCTTTTAGCCAGTACTGACTCATTTATTATGGACCCTGCTTTAGGCGGTGCTGGTTTGGTAGCTGCTTTTAGAGGATCGGAAGCTTTCGTCTCACTTTCACTGCCCTCGATCTCCACCTGTTGAATCAAGAAGGCTTGCAATATATCCAAATCCCGCGGTAGCAACACTTTTCCTTTAGTGAACAAAGTTCCTCCCAAAGGTGTTATTACATCTTTTATTATCTTTGAACCTGGTTTAACTTCTCCAACCGTTATGTTTGGCATATGCTCAGCCCCCATAGTGCTCTATGTATTCAATTATAGTACGGATAAATGCAAGCGACTAGTATGGAGTAGAGCTATCCTTAAAATTATTAATAAACGTTCTAGCAATATTCAAAAAAAAAAAACGGAAGCTTCTAATAAGAAACTTCCGTTTAGCATTATTTATTGTTATTCCAGGTTATCCTCTTCACTCTCAGTGCCTGTCTCAGGCTGTTCAGTATCCCCTGCGTCTTCAGTTACACTTTGAACCTCTTCGCCTTCCACTAAGTCGGACAATTCGTCCTCCTCATTCTTATCGGCTCTGCAAAGGGTAGCCACTGCATCATCCTCACGGATGTTAATCAGCTTAACACCTTGAGCATAACGGCCCATTGTAGAGATACCGTCCATACTTGTACGGATCAAGGTACCACTAGTCGTAATAATCATCAGATCCTCATCATTTTTAACAACCTTCAGACCAACAACTGGACCATTCTTTTCAGTAAGATTAATCGTCTTAATCCCTTTACCTCCACGAGTCTGGGAGCGATAATCACCGGCTGGTGTCCGTTTGCCATAACCCTTGGAAGTAACGATCAGGACCTCAAGATCTTTATCCACACAGTCCATGCCTATAACGTGATCGCGGCTGTCAAGCGTGATGCCTTTGACACCAGTCGCACTGCGACCCATAGACCGCACATCGTTCTCGGAGAACGTAATTGACATCCCGCGTGCAGTACCAATAATCAAGTTCTGCTGGCCATCGGTCAGCTTAACCTCAATTAGTGAATCCTCTTCACGAAGATTAATGGCAATCAGTCCACCCTTACGGATGTTATTATAGTCTTCAAGAGGAGTCTTCTTGACAATACCTTCACGGGTAGAAAAGAATAGATACTTATCTTTATCCTCTTCCTGTACCTGAATCACGGCACTAATCTTCTCTCCCTGCTCAATTTGAATCAGGTTGATGATTGGCGTACCGCGTGCAGTACGACCAAGCTCCGGAATCTCATAGGCTTTAATCCGGTAAACCTTTCCCTTATCCGTAAAGAACAACAGATAATTATGAGAGTTACTTACGAAGAGATGCTCCACAAAATCCGTATCCTTCGTATCCATACCAATAACACCTCGGCCACCACGCTTCTGGCTGCGGTAAGTGCTAACTGGCAATCGTTTGATGTAACCTGTATGCGTGATAGTAATAATAACCTCTTCACGTGGAATAAGGTCTTCATCAAGAATGCTTTCTTCCCCCACGGTGATTTCTGTCCGACGGTCATCACTATATCTATCACGAATTTCTTGCAGCTCGCCGCTGATAATATCCAATACAAGATGTTCATTAGCTAATATTTCACGATATTCCGCAATTTTGATCATCAACTCGTTATACTCATTCTCAATCTTTTCGCGTTCCAGACCAGTCAGACGCTGCATCCGCATATCTAGGATAGCTTGAGCCTGCTCCTGACTAAGACTAAATGTTTCCATTAACCCTTCGCGGGCGATATCTGCCGTACGGGAGCTACGGATCAAGGCAATTACCTGATCTAAATGATCCAGCGCAATCCGCAGACCTTCCAAAATATGTGCTCTTGCTTCTGCCTTCTTCAAATCAAATATCGTACGACGACGGATAACTTCAATTTGATGCTGCAAATAATGATAAAGCACATCACGCAAATTGAGTATCTTTGGCTCCTTGTTAACAATAGCCAACATATTAATGCCAAACGTCGACTGCATTGAAGTATGTTTATACAGATTATTTAGTACAACACTAGGATTGACGTCGCGTCTTAATTCAACAACAACCCGCATCCCATTACGGTCTGATTCATCACGAAGGTCTGTAATGCCCTCTATCCGCTTCTCGCGTACTAATTCTGCAATCTTCTCCACTAATCTTGCTTTGTTTACCTGATAAGGCAGCTCATGCACTAGTATGCGTGCTTTGCCGTTATTCTCTTCAATCGTCGCCTTTGCACGCATTGTAACTGATCCGCGCCCCGTATTATACGCTTGACGAATTCCCTCACGACCCAAAATAAATCCGGCTGTAGGAAAATCTGGACCTTGAATAAATTCCATTAGCTCCATAGGTGTAATATCAGGATTCTTGATCATTGCCTGCACACCATCAATAACCTCACCCAAATTATGCGGCGGAATATTAGTAGCCATACCTACAGCGATACCAGATACCCCATTCACAAGCAAATTGGGATAACGAGACGGCAATACTACAGGTTCATTTTCTTCACCATCATAGTTGGGTTCAAAATCAACAGTTTCTTTATTTAAATCACGAAGCATTTCACCGGCAATTTTGGACAACCGAGCCTCTGTATACCGCATTGCTGCAGCCATGTCTCCATCAACAGAACCAAAGTTCCCATGTCCGTCTACAAGCATATAACGCATCGAGAAATCCTGAGCCATCCGTACCATTGTTTCATAAACCGCGGAGTCACCGTGAGGATGGTACTTACCAATAACTTCCCCAACGATTCTTGCCGATTTTTTGTGAGGTTTGTCCGAAGACATTCCAAGTTCCGACATTGCAAACAATATGCGTCGGTGAACCGGCTTCAAGCCGTCCCGCACATCTGGCAAAGCCCGGCTAACAATGATGCTCATCGCGTAATCCATAAAGGATTCACGCATTTCCTCACCAATGTCCCGATCTTTGACTTGCGGATTATTTTGTTCAGCCATGAGTTGCTGGACCTCCTTCAGTTAAAAACCGCTACCCCTAATTATATTACTTTCACAAAAGTAGCACAATTAAACCTGATAGCCTTCTATCTTCTAATATTAATTTCTTTTACCGTGATAAGGGTATATGCCCTTTCCGCAAATATCCGCAGTACATAGACTATACAGATAAGCAGAAACGTCTGCACTATACCTCTACGGATGGCATCCGTTCCCCGGCAAAAATATAAGGATAAAGGATAACTTGAAAATTAAATTTTAAAATTTTTCAAGTATATCATCCTAAAATCGTCTCATAAGACATAGCCCCACATCCTCATATTATACCATTGTTTAAGTAGCTTGTCCTAAAATTTCAGCTACAAAAAATTATGCTTACGAAGTAAGTTTTGTACGAAGAAACTAAGGAGGAAAAATAATGAGGATTCAACGGGTCTCCAGTAAATGGGCTAAAACAAAGGTTATTCTACAAAACCAATCTTTATCCGCATATGTCCCAGATACCCGTCAATACAATTTGGCTTTCCTTAAGGAACTGCTTGGATTATATACAACGGTCTACATCAAACCAGACCGTGGAACCTACGGCAACGGTGTAATGAGAGCTGAACAAAGGTCTGTAGCCCTAAAACCGAACAATCAACAAGACATCAGTGCTCCCGATCCCGTTCAAGGCATAGAGGAACAGATTATGTATATTCTAAGATACGGTAAAGCAGCTGATGTCTTCACCTCACTTGAAGATATGCACAAAGCTTTGCTTAATCGATTTCAAGGAAGACCCTACTTAATTCAAAAGGGAATTGATCTGCTGCATTACCACAACCGGCCTTTTGATCTAAGGGTGCTTACTCAGATGAGTCCGACAGGTGCATGGGAAACGACAGGAATGCTCGGCCGAGTGGCTGCTCCCCAAAAAATCGTCACTAATTATCATAGTGGGGGCACTATCCTTTCCGTAAACAAGTTGTTCAAGGAACATATGAATGCTATTGAAACCGATACAATGATTAACCAATTGAGAATATTAGGTGTTCAAATTGCCGGGCAATTGCAAAAGGTCTACCCGGGAATCAGAGAAATTGGCCTGGATGTTGCTATAGATCAGCACCATGATATGTGGATCTTAGAGGTCAACACCCTGCCCGCAATTTTTGTATTCAAAATGTTTCCCAACAAATCTATTTATCGTAAAATCCATCGTTATGCTCTAGCCTACGGACGCCTGAAAGGAATTAAAGCCACTTATTCTTCGCATCGGAGAAAAACTACACGAATGTGCAAATAATATTAAAAAAGAACCTCCTGCAATACTATTCCGTTAGGAACAGAAGCGGAGGCTCTTTTGGGATTTAATCTAAACTGCTATATCAATTACACATCAAGGTTCTTTACAGACTTAGCATGCTCATGGATAAATTCGCGGCGTGGCTCGACATTATCACCCATAAGAGTGTCAAAAATACCGTCAGCCAAAATCGCATCTTCAATCGTTACCTGCAGCATCATCCGAGTCTCAGGATCCATAGTCGTATCCCAAAGCTGGGTCGCATTCATCTCACCCAAACCTTTGTAGCGCTGAACATTTACTTTAACGTTCTCGCCGAATGAAGCAATGATCTCATCGCGTTCTCTCTCCGAGTTCGCATAGCGGATCACCTTGTTACGTTCTACCTTGAATAGTGGCGGTTGGGCAATATAGATATAACCCGCATCTACCAGCTTACGCATGTACCGGTAAAAGAACGTCAATAACAGTGTTCTAATATGTGCGCCATCTACGTCAGCATCTGTCATAATAACAATCTTATGGTAACGAGCTTTAGCAAGATCGAAGTCTTCACTGATGCCCGTACCCAGTGCTGTAATGATATTCCGAATTTCAGCATTGGACAAAATACGATCAAGACGCGCTTTCTCTACGTTCAGAATCTTGCCACGCAGCGGTAGAATCGCCTGAAAATGGCGGTCGCGCCCTTGCTTGGCCGATCCTCCGGCAGAGTCACCTTCGACGATATACAATTCACTGATCGAGGCATCCTTGGATGAACAGTCAGCCAGCTTTCCGGGTAAAGCACTGACCTCAAGCGCACTCTTACGCCGAGTTAGCTCACGTGCTTTGCGTGCAGCCTCTCGAGCGCGTGAAGCCGATAAAGATTTATCCAGCACCTTGCGCGAAACCGCTGGGTTCTCCTCCAAAAATTGCTGCAGTTTCTCTCCAAATAACGATTCTACAATACCACGCACTTCACTGTTACCCAGCTTAGTTTTGGTCTGTCCTTCGAATTGTGGCTCTGGAATTTTGACGGAAATGATAGCCGTCAGACCTTCACGAACATCATCACCGGTCAAGTTGGAGTTACTGTCCTTGATTACACCTGTCTTACGAGCATAATCGTTGATGATACGTGTTAATGCACTTTTGAAGCCAGACTCATGGGTTCCGCCTTCATGTGTATTAATGTTATTCGCAAAAGAATATATATTCTCTGTATAGGAATCATTATACTGTAGCGCTACTTCAACTTGTATCGTATCACGTGACCCTTCTACGTAGATCGGATCATCATGCAGGGCTTCTTTGTTCTCGTTCAAATACTTAACGTACTCAACAATACCGCCTTCGTATCTGAAAACATTAGAGACTCCTGTTCGTTCGTCCATTAACGAAATCTCTATTCCTTTGTTAAGAAATGCCAACTCACGAATACGGGTAAGCAGTGTTGAATATTCTATAACTCTGGTTTCGGTGAATATCTCAGGATCAGAATGAAAAGTTATAGCAGTACCTGTCTCATCTGTTTCACCGATAGTTTTGATCTCATACTCTGGTGCACCGCGTTTGTACTCTTGTTGATAGATAAAACCCTCGCGTTTAACCGTAACCACGAGTTTCTCAGACAAGGCGTTAACTACAGATATACCTACACCATGCAAACCGCCTGATACTTTATATCCACCCCCGCCGAACTTTCCTCCGGCATGCAGGACAGTCATAACGACTTCCAGCGTCGACTTCTTCAACTTCTCATTCTCACCTACAGGGATACCGCGGCCATTATCAATAACCGTTACGCTGTTATCCTCATGTATGATCACATCAATCCGGTCGCAATAACCAGCTAGTGCTTCATCGATACTATTATCGACGACCTCCCAGACCAAATGATGCAGACCTTTGGCACTAGTGGAACCAATATACATGCCCGGACGTTTCCGGACCGCTTCCAGCCCTTCCAGTACCTGAATCTGGCTCTCATCATATTTGGGTTGATTCATTGACATGCCTTCACCTACTTCTTTCAGATTATCTTTTAGTTCTTAATGAATTCTATATTTCTAACAATATTTTGGCTCTCTTTTTGAGGGTGGAGGAAGAAATGGGGGAGTAGTACACGATATTTTTCGTTACGACTATAGATTTTGCTTCCTCTTCACCAATCCGTTCCAGCTTTTTGTCTTGCTGTGACTGAATTACGAACTGTTTTGACACCTTAGAAGATTTCTCAATCGATATATCAAATATAGCGATCAACTCAGAGGATCGAATAATCTTTTCCCCACCCAAATGAATATACATGGTCTTCCTCCGCTCTTTATAACTCGACTTTTCCATCATGAACATGGTAAAGGTTGGCGCCCTTTAATTTATCGGCATTCAGACCCTCAATACCGGTTGCGGTAATGAATGTCTGTACCTTGCTTTGAAAGGTTTCGATAAGCTGAGTCTGGCGGTAAGGATCAAGTTCGGACAAAACATCGTCAAGAAGCAGCACAGGATACTCCCCGATTTCCTCATGGATCAGCTCGATTTCCGCCAGCTTGAGTGATAACGCTGTCGTACGCTGCTGTCCTTGAGAACCGTAGACCTGAGCTTCTCTTCCGTTGATAAAAAAGGACAGGTCATCCCTATGGGGACCCGTCAGCGTCATGCCGCGCCTGATTTCTTGTTCTCTTGTTTGTGATAACTTTAACATAAAATTGTCTAATAAGACAGCTTCATCTTCCTCATCTCTCTCCCCGAAAGAGGGAACATAAAGCAATTTCAGCTCTTCTCCGCCGTTCGTAATCCCTCGGTGAATGCTTTCAGCCCATATTTGCAGCTTCTTTATGAATTGTTTCCTTTTTTTGACGATTTTAACACCATGCTCCACAAGTTGAATATCCCAAATCTCCAAAAGCTCTTTTTGTGCCGCATCTTTACCCCATAATTGCTTCAGCAAATTGCCTCTTTGAAGCAACACCTTCTGGTATTGCTGCAGATGAAACAGATAGCTAGGCTGCACTTGTCCAATCTCCATATCGAGAAAGCGCCGTCTAATGCCGGGTGTTCCTTTAACAATCTCCAGATCTTCGGGAGCAAACATTACCACATTGAGTGAGCCGATAAATTCACTGAGTCGCCGTTGCTCTAATCCATTAATCTTAGCCTTTTTACCTTGAGCTGATAATAACAGTTCAAGTTTCAGATCGCCGTATTTTCGTTCTACCTCGGCATAAATTTGTGCAGAGCCTCCGGGAGCATCAAAAGAGATGAGCTCGCGGTCTTTGGAGGTACGGTGGCTTTTGGTCATCGCCAGGACGAACAATGCCTCCATGAGGTTTGTTTTGCCTTGGGCATTCTGACCGAGAATCAGATTCACATCGCCCAAGCTCTCAAGACGCAGCAGCTCATAATTGCGATAATGCTGCATACCGATATTTTTAACAAACACGAAATAGTTCCTCCTCGGATGCCCTACTCTTTAACTCCGCCGCCTTCAACCTCAAAAGCTCCGTTATCCTGAACCTCTATTTTATCCCCAGGGTAGAGTTTTCTGCCGCGGCGTTCTTCTACTTCTCCGTTAACAAGAACATGTCCTTCTTGCAGCAGAGCCTTGGCCATACCGCCTGTGGATACACATTCAGACAGCTTTAAAAATTGGTCAAGCTTAATGTATCCACTGTGGATAACTATTTTTTTCATGTTTTTTATCCTTTCCACCACTTATCCACAGGCCGTGAACGATGGCGTTAATTTGTCGTGCGGTAAGGCAAAATGACATATAAGCTGCGGCTTTCATCAAGTGGTCTTAGGATAATTGGGCTCATCATTCCTGTAAAGGCAATGACCAACTGCTCACTTTCTACGACCTTTAATACATCGAGCATGTATTTGGAGTTGAAGGAGATCTTCAACGGTTCACCTTTAAAATCAAGAACCTCAAGCTCCTCGCGGACCTTACCAAGCTCTGACGAGCTTGAAGATATCTCAATACTGCCATTCTCAAGCGTTTGCATCCGTACAATATTCGTTTTTTCTTCACGAGACAGCAAATAAGCGCGGTCAATCGATTCACTGAGCTTTTTTGTATCTAAAGTTAGTTCTGTTTTGTAGGCTGTCGGAATAATCCTAGAAGTATCCGGATAAATTCCATCCAAGATCCGTGAATAGAACAGCACCTTGTCAATTTTGAAGAGAACCTGATTATCGGCTACAACAATATCGACCAACATATTCTGGTCCGGAATAATCTTGCTAAGTTCATTAAGTGTTTTGCCGGCTATAACGACGTTAGCAAATTGAACACTTTCGGTACCTTCTAACCGAGCAGCTCGTGTAGCCAGACGGTGGCGGTCAGTCGCTGTAAACTTAAATTCATTATCAGCCAGATTCCACAGTATACCTGTGAGGATTGGCGTTGTTTCTTGAGTGGAGATAGAGAAAGCCGTTTGTTTAATCATATTTTTAAGCAAATCACCTGGTATAGAGATCGTCTCATTCTCTTCAATACTCGGCAGTACAGGAAATTCTTCAGGGTCAAGTCCTACGATCTGGATCTCTGTTGATCCGGAGGAAATATAGGTTTGAAAACCTTCCTTTACCTCCATCTGAATCTCTTTGGATGGCAATTTCTTGATAATTTCAACAAAAAATTTAGCGGGTAGGACAACGCTGCCTGGTTGTTCGACTTTCACGATAGTAAGACTGTCATTCTCCAGAGGAATAAAGGATTGAATGGAAATATCAGTATCGCTTGCGGTTAATGTCACTCCTTGGTGGGTGACTTCTAGCTTAATACCTGTAAGGATAGGGATCGTTGTTCTGCTGGAGATAGCTTTTGATACATGTTGTATCGATTCGTTGAGTTCATTTTTAAGAATGCTTATTTTCATGATTTCACTCCTAGCTGAAAAATGGGAAATTGTGATGTTGTTAGTGTCTTGAAAACGCGCTTGTAGATGATGAATTATTATAGTTATTTAGTAGTATTAGTAGTAGGGGCACTGAATATGTGGATAACCCTCTTAAACCGCATGAAACTAAGCCTATTCACATGTGTATAGATTGTGCATAGGCTCATTCTTCATTTAGGAAGGATTTTTGATTTTCTCCGCAAGATTATTTACCACTTTGTACAACTCCTGATCGACCTTTAATTGCTGCGTTATCTTGTCATGGGCATGTATGACTGTTGTATGGTCACGTCCCCCAAATGCTTCGCCAATCTTAGGGAGGGAATAATCCGTTAATTCACGGGATAGATACATTGCGATCTGTCGCGGAAATGCTACGGCTTTAGTACGCTTGCGTGCTTTGAAATCTTCAAGGCGCAAATTGTAATATTCGCCGACTTTTTGCTGAATGTCTCCCATTGTAATCATTTTGGGGCGGCTGGACGGGATGATGTCCTTCAATGCTTCAGCTGCCAAATGAGTAGTTACATCCTGGTTCGTTAGAGATGAGTAGGCAACAACCCGGATCAAAGCACCCTCCAGCTCACGAATATTTGTATCGATCTGGTTGGCGATGTACATCATAGCCTCATTAGGGATATCAAGATTCTCCGCTTTAGCCTTCTTGCGCAAAATGGCAATCCGGGTCTCCAAATCAGGAGGTTGAATATCTGTAATCAGACCCCATTCGAACCGGGAGCGCAACCGTTCTTCCAGTGTGGGAATTTCCTTTGGAGGCCGGTCGCTGGAGATGATAATTTGCTTGCGTTCTTCATGGAGCGCATTGAACGTATGGAAGAATTCCTCCTGTGTTGACTCTTTGCCGGCGAGGAATTGGATATCATCAATAAGCAAAATGTCAACGCTGCGATACTTGTTACGGAAGCTTTCGCCGCGGTTATCACGGATAGAATTAATGAATTCATTCGTGAATTTCTCAGACGAAATGTAAATAACCTTGTTGTTTGGGTTATGTTCCAGCACATAGTGCCCAATGGCATGCATTAAATGGGTCTTCCCCAGACCTACTCCGCCATATAAAAACAAAGGATTATATGCTTTGGCTGGTGCTTCGGCAACGGCCAGCGAAGCTGCGTGCGCGAAACGATTGCCTGAGCCAATTACAAAGGTGTCAAAAGTATACTTGGGATTGAGCAGATGCGTTTGGGCTTCTTCGCGTGATACTGCGGGAAATGGCGCAGATTGTTGAATTACAAGCTCTGAAGGCTTGTTCTCCTCAATAACAAATTTGACGTCTACCTGTTTGCCGGTGACCTCGTAAACCGTAGCTCCTACCAGTTTGGTGTAACGACTTTCCAGCCATTCGACTGCAAATGTTGTAGGTGCCGAGATGATTAGAACCTGTGTGCTGAAAGTGATCGCTTTCGTAGCCTTAAACCAGGTATCAAAGCTCGGCTTGCTTAATTTGGTCTGAATAATCGATAAAATTTGCTGCCATAATTCGGAAGTATGGCTGTCCACAGACTGTCACTCCTTTAAATCTTCCAAATGTGGCATCAGCCATGAGTGGAAATGTCGAAGAAAATAGGTTAATGATGAGTTTTATCCCCAGCATGCAATATGCAGAGACAAAAAAATATGGATAAATTTGAATTGTTCACAACGTTATCCACAACTTGTTGATAATATAGAGAACAAACAAATCTATTCACATTCAAAAGTAATACCATCATAGCAAAACTACCCTTGTTTTTCAATGATCAGGGCTATTTTATCCACAAATTCAAGCACTTGTGTATAATATTTAAGAACAACACTACATATTGTTGATAATTTGTTTATGGTTCGACAGTTTGCGTCAAGTCTCTATATTTTTTATACACAGGTTATTACCACTTGTAAATAGTCGGCTTAGTTTTTTAGTAACAGGTGGATAACTTTTTAAGCCTGTGGATTACTTTTTTTTTCGAACAGGGCTGTGGATAAACGTCGTAGCTTGAGGAAAGAAGCGGTGAGAGGTGTTAGGTTGACTTTTATCCGTAATATATGTTTTAATATATAAAGGTGTTTTCTGTGTGGATATGTCTCCAAATTATAATGATAATACTTGTAGATACTGTCCCTACTTAAAGGACGGCATAGTCCGTTTCTGCTTATAAGACAGTAATTTAGTACCTGTAAGGGAGGTGCAATACATGAGACCGACATTTAGACCTAATGTGAGCAAACGCAGCAAGGTGCATGGTTTTCGCAAAAGAATGAGCACGAAAAACGGCCGCAAAGTGCTGGCAGCCCGTCGCCTAAAAGGCAGAAAAGTTTTGAGTGCGTAAGTAAGGCCACCCGAGACCACTACGGTGGTCTTTTTTACTGTATTTTTAATTCCGGGGGCTCTGCAGAGGTTAGGATTACGCTTCAATGCGTTGGCTATACTTTGCGGGGCTATTTTACGTATATACTTATAAATATGAAACAACGAAGTTCAACCCCTATAGATGAAGTAGAGCAAAATGGGGTCAGCAGCCGTTTATGGCAGCTCAATAATGACTATACTAATTAGAAGGAAAAATTCCGGAGCGATCTTTGAGACCGGTCTTTTTAATAAGGAGATTCTCGTGCACAAAAGATTACGATTACGAAACCGTGCTGACTTCAGCCGCGTATACCGCCATGGGAAGTCATTTGCGAATCATCAGTTTGTAGTGTATTGGTTCAGCAGAAAAGAGGTGGAGCGGTTCCGACTTGGTGTATCAGTCAGTAAAAAGGTGGGAAATGCCGTTGTCCGCAACCGAATGAGGAGACTGGTGAAAGAAATTGTCCGTCATCACGAGCCTGAAATTGCAGGTGGACTAGACATGGTGTTTATCGTAAGAAAAGGAGCCCTTACTATGGAATACGGAGAGCTCGAAAAAAGTGTGCTCCATGTGCTGCGCAAAGCCAAGCTGCTAAAGGCTTCCCGTAAATAATGGAGCCCGAAGTGGCTTGTTTATTTGTATTCATAATTATGGTATGATTTACGGTGCAATGGAATGTTCAAGAGAGGGGTTTTGAAGTGTCTGTAATGAAGACTAGACGAGGAAAATGGTTTCTCCTCATCGCTATGTTGGTGCTGTCAATAACTGTTCTATCGGGGTGTTCATCTTCGACCACAGTTACGCACACTATGGAGGATTTGAAAAATGGAGGCTTCTGGCAAAGTAACGTAGTTTATTATTTCGCCTTAGCATTGGAAACGTTCGCCAAGTGGTTTAACGGAGAATATGGAATAGCCGTACTTGTGATGGTTATAATTGTCCGCACGTTGATTTTGCCGCTTACTATGAAACAGGTGAAGAGCTCGCGCGCAATGCAAGCCATACAGCCGGAACTCCAAAAGATCCAGAAAAAATATAAAGATACCCCTGAGAAAGTACAGCAGGAAACCATGCGTCTATTTCAGGAGAATAAGGTTAACCCAATGGCAGGTTGTTTGCCGTTGATTGTACAGATGCCCGTTTTTATTGCCCTTTACAACTCGATTTATTCTAATCCGCATTTGCGTGAGCATACCTTCTTGTGGCTGCAACTCGGTGAGCCGGACAAACTGTTTATTCTGCCAGCACTGGCTGCAATAACAACTTTCCTGCAAACGAGAATGATGACCAAGATGAATCCAACACAGATGCAAGGCCCGATGCAGTTTATGATGATGGTATATCCTGTACTGATCTTTATCATGTCCTACAACTTCCCGGCAGCACTTCCTCTGTACTGGTTCTATAGTAATCTTTACACTATTATTCAGAACTATTTCTTATACCGCAACAATGGTAAAAATAAGTTAGCTGTTGCAGGTGCCGGAATCATCGACGTTGGTCCTAATCTCGTGAAAAGTAAAGATGTCTCGAGCACTGGGAAAAACAAAAATGTTTCCAGCACTGTGAAAAATAATAGTGGCAAGGCATCGAAGGGGGCCAAAAAGTCAAAATGAGCAAAGTCGTCGCGACAGGGAAAACCATTGAAGAAGCTGTAGAACGTGGGCTTACACAGCTTGGAGTTCACCGGGATCGAGTTACGGTCAATGTACTTGAACAGCCATCAAGAGGATTCCTGGGATTGATCGGTGCGAAAGGTGCCAAGGTTGAATTAACCTTGCTAACCGAAGCCGCACCGGCATCAGCGGCGAGTGCTCCGTCATTGTCTCAGCAGTCAACAAGAGAGAGCAAACAGGAGGCTATTGGCGGTGTGCCGCGCCAAGATTCCGGACAGCCGGTAGAGGAAGCTTACCAAGAGGCCGTTCATTTCATTGTGGATGTCGCCAAGAGCATGGGGCTTGAGGTGGAAGTGGAGATCGTTCATACCAAGGATTCGAATATTCTGCAGATATCCGGTCCAGATCTCGGATTGTTGATTGGCAGAAGAGGACAAACTCTCGATGCTCTGCAGTATTTGGCTAATATCGTAGCTAACCGATACTCAGACAGCTTTATACGGTTAGTGCTTGATGCGGAGAATTTCCGTGAACGCCGCAAGAAGACACTAGAAGAACTGGCTGATCGATTAGCAGGCCGTGTTATTCGTACCCGTAAAGAGGTTGTGCTGGAGCCAATGTCTCCGCAAGAGCGTAAGATTATTCATTCCAGACTACAGGATCACCGGCAAGTGAATACCCTTAGTAAGGGTGAAGAGCCGAATCGCCGCGTCGTTATAACTTTGAAGTAAAGACCATATTGCCGCAATGACTCCTTGACCTATGAAAGGAGTCATTGTTTTTTAATATATAGAACATACAGAGCAGATAAGACGAGGTGAATAACAGCATGTTTAGTGACACCATAGCTGCCGTATCAACGGCATTAGGTGAGGGCGGGATTGCTATAATCCGGGTCAGCGGCCCGCAAGCTATAACCCAGGTGACACCATTATTTCGCAGTCGGATATCACTTGCGGATGCGGAGTCACATACCGTTCATTACGGACATATGATTAGTCCGGTTGATGGAGAAAAATTGGAGGAAGTACTTGTAACTGTAATGAAGGGACCGCGTTCTTTTACCACAGAGGATGTAGTGGAGATCAGTGCGCATGGTGGTATTATTTCGGTAAGAAGAGTAATGGATTTGCTGCTGCAGCAGGAGATTAGATTGGCAGAGCCAGGTGAGTTCACCAAACGCGCATTTTTGGGCGGACGAATAGATTTATCACAGGCAGAAGCCGTCATTGATCTTATCCGTTCTAAATCAGATCGGGCCTTCTCGGTAGCTTTGAAGCAGGTGAGTGGTTCACTATCCGAACAGATCCATCTGTTGCGTCATTCGCTTATTGAAATGCTGGCTCATATTGAAGTGAATATTGATTACCCTGAACATGATGTGGAATCAGTAACTGCTGAATTTATTAAAGATAAAAGTACTGAGGTTATGGAAGGCATCAATAAGCTGCTGAAGACTTCTAATGAAGGTAAAATTCTACGTGAAGGTATTACTACAGCCATTATAGGCCGTCCAAATGTGGGCAAATCATCGCTGCTTAATGCGCTCGCGCGTGATAATAAAGCGATTGTAACAGATATTCCAGGCACAACACGTGATGTCATAGAAGAGTATGTAACAATTAATAATATTCCACTTAAACTGCTCGATACTGCTGGTATTCGCGAAACAATGGATGTGGTGGAGAAAATCGGCGTTGAACGTTCCCGAGCTGCGGTTGTTGATGCGGATCTAATTCTGCTTGTTCTAAATTCAAATGATGAGCTGCATGCAGATGAATTGGCATTAATGGAACAATTCAAGGGTAGACAATGTATATGTTTGATGAATAAAATGGACTTACCGTCTAAAGTTGATAAGGAAACGTTACTTTCTTTTTTTGAAGAGTCGAGCATTGTACCCATGTCCATTCTGGAAGAGAAAGGTTTGGACAAATTGGAAGAGGCCATTTCGACACTTTTTTTCGGCGGGAAGCTGGAATCTGGTGACTTGACATATGTGAGTAATGTAAGACATATTGCCTTGCTCAAAAAGGCACACAGATCGCTTATGGATGCTTACGAGGCTGCAGAGCAGCGTGTCCCGATAGATCTGATCCAAATCGATGTGCGGCTGGCCTGGGAGCAGCTAGGCGAGATCATAGGCGATACAGCAGCCGACTCGTTGCTAGACCAGATTTTTTCACAGTTTTGTTTAGGTAAATAGGTTCTATAGGGGGAAACAAGATATGAGTTATGATGGAGGCAGTTATGACGTGATCGTCATTGGTGCTGGTCATGCCGGCTGTGAAGCTGCGCTAGCCTCAGCCAGAATGGGTTGTAGCACGTTAATGATTACGATTAACCTGGATATGGTAGCGTTTATGCCTTGTAATCCTTCCATTGGCGGACCCGCCAAGGGACATGTGGTGCGTGAAATCGATGCGCTCGGTGGAGAAATGGGCCGTAATATAGATAAGACTTTCATACAATTAAGAATGCTTAATACAGGTAAGGGACCAGCTGTTCATGCCTTGCGAGCTCAAGCGGATAAGTTCCAGTATCAACATGCGATGAAGGAAACAATGGAAAAGACGCCGAAGCTGACACTTCGTCAAGGCATGGTGGAGCGCTTAATCGTAGAGGATGGACATTGCGTAGGTGTGATTACAAAGACAGGAACATCCTACCGCAGCAAGTCTGTTATTCTGACCACAGGTACTTATTTGCGTGGCAAGGTCATCATGGGTGAGTTGGCGTATGAGAGCGGACCGAATAATCAGCAGCCTTCAATTAAGCTGTCTGAGCATTTGCGTGAGTTGGGCTTTGAACTGGTACGCTTTAAGACAGGTACACCTCCACGTGTGCATAAGGATACGATTGATTTCTCCAAGACTGAGATTCAGCCTGGCGATAGTAAGCCCAAATTCTTTTCTTTTGAAACCAAGTCTTCACAAAATGAGCAGCTTCCTTGCTGGTTGACCTATACCTCTGAAGTAACTCATCAGATCATTAATGATAACCTGCATCGGGCACCTATGTTCACTGGAATAATTGAAGGAACAGGTCCACGTTATTGTCCTTCTATAGAGGATAAAGTCGTGCGGTTCAGCGATAAATCAAAACACCAGATCTTTTTGGAGCCAGAAGGAAAAAACACATCGGAATACTATGTACAGGGTTTGTCCACCAGTCTTCCTGAGGATGTACAGCTTGCGGTTCTCCGTTCTATACCAGGTATGGAAAAAGTAGAAATGATGCGCAATGGTTATGCCATAGAATACGATGCGATGGTCCCTACACAGTTGTGGCCTTCACTGGAAACAAAACGTCTTCCAGGCCTGTTCACCGCAGGACAGATCAATGGAACTTCTGGTTATGAGGAAGCAGCAGGACAAGGAGTTATGGCGGGTATTAACGCAGCGCGTAAAGTACAGGATAAAGAGCCGATAGTATTGGATCGCTCACAGGGATACATCGGAGTGTTAATTGATGATCTGGTGACAAAAGGGACGAATGAACCCTATCGTCTCTTGACCTCGCGTGCGGAATATCGCCTGTTGCTTCGTCATGATAATGCAGATCTACGTCTAACTCCTATTGGACATGAGATCGGTTTGATTCCTCAACAGCGTTATGAAACTTTTCTGGAAAAGAAAGAACTGGTGGAACGTGAAATTGCCCGTCTTCAGGAGACTAAGGTTAAGCCAGTAGAGGTTAATGAACTGCTTGCACAATATGAATCTGCACCTATTGTTGATGGCAGCAACCTACTTACACTAATGCGCCGTCCAGAGCTTACTTATAGCTTCGTTGATCAATTATCACCTTCTTCTGAAAATTTGGATGAAGACATGAAAGAACAAGTCGAAATTCAGATTAAATACGCAGGATATATTGAGAAGCAACTGCAGCATGTAGAAAAACTGCAAAAGATGGAAAAGAAGAAAATTCCTGATGGGATTAATTACTACGAAATTCATGGATTGGCGATTGAAGCCCGACAGAAGCTTACTAAGATTGTCCCTATCTCTATCGGCCAGGCTTCTCGGATATCCGGAGTGACGCCAGCAGATATTTCCATTCTTCTCGTACATCTGGAGCATTACAACCGGGTGACGGCGGCGAGAGGATAATTCATGGACAATATAACGACCCAATTCACAGAGCTTTTACAGCAACAGGGGATTACTCTTACACGAGAACAATTGGAGCAGTTCGAACTTTATTATCAGGAACTAGTATCCTGGAATGAAAAAATGAACTTAACCGGTATAACCGAGCGTGAGCAGGTATATATGAAACATTTTTATGACTCACTCTCGCTGGCCTTTTATCTGGATATGAATGATGTGAAAAGCATGGCGGATATTGGTTCGGGAGCAGGGTTTCCAGGAATCCCTCTGAAGATATGTTTTCCGCATCTGAAACTGACCATTATCGATTCGTTAAGCAAAAGAATAACTTTTCTCCAGCATGTATGCACTGCGCTTAAGTTAAGTGAGGTACAGTTGATCCATGGCCGTGCAGAGGATATGGCCAGACAATTTATTCATCGTGATGTTTATGATTTGGTCACTGCACGTGCAGTTGCCCGGTTATCATTGCTTAATGAGTTTTGTCTTCCATTCACTCGTAAGGATGGAATCTTCGCTGCGATGAAAGGCAATGATCCTTCTGAGGAATTAAATGAAGCTAAACACAGCTTGAAAGAGCTTCGTGCTCAATTAGAGAAAGTGGAGTCCTTCAGTCTTCCTGTAGAAGAATCGGTTCGTCATATTATTAGGATTCGAAAGACAGGAGCTACTCCTGCCAAATATCCACGCAAAGCCGGAATTCCTGCAAAAACACCACTGGTCTAAATGTTTCACGTGAAACATTTAGTGTCGTATATCAACAACTTAAAAGGATTATCCTCTGCTTTATGTAAGAGGGTAATCCTTTTTTTAATCCTCTATCCTTATATTTGGGCAATTTCAGAAATAGTATTGTCGAAAAATAGGTGGTATCTTCATTTTCACACACATCAGAGTAAAAATGTGAATTTTCGATCATAAATGCAGGAAAAATAGGTCTTTAAGGAGAATAGGATTATAAGCAAAAAAGTGATAGAATAATATAGTGAGACTTCGAATTTAGTTAGTTCCTTCTGATGCTGTTATTCCTTCGGAGGAGAGATTGTAATGCCTGGTGATTTGCAGGCTGGTTCATTGCTGTACGATATGCTTTCCCCTAAAGAAGGTCAAGAAGATCGTACTATAACGAAATTAGGTGGTTATGAACGGAATGAAAGAACAATTCACCAAGCTTTTTGGATTTACCGAGCGGAGCAGCGGAGAAGAGATCAAACAAATCCCGGTTCATGAGGTCATCAGCAGTCCGTATCAGCCTAGGACTATATTTGATGATGATAAGATAGATGAGCTATGTCAGACTATCAAAACTCATGGAGTTATCCAACCCATAGTTGTACGTTTGCGAGATTCACAGTACGAGATCATTGCAGGTGAACGGCGCTGGCGAGCAGTTAAAAAACTGGGTATGGAAACTATACCGGCTATTGTTCGCGAGTTTAATGATTCACAGGCTGCTTCAATTGCATTGATTGAAAATTTACAACGTGAAAATTTGACTTCTATTGAAGAAGCAATGGCTTATCAGAAATTGATTGATCTGCACCAATTGACTCAAGAAAGCTTGGCGCAGCGGCTTGGTAAAAGTCAGTCAACAATTGCTAATAAGATACGATTGCTGCATCTCCCCCAAGAAGTCAAGACAGCATTGATGGAGCGCAAGATTACAGAAAGACATGCACGCTCGTTACTGTCGCTGGACAGTGTGGAAATGCAATTAAAGGTTCTTACAGAAGTGATTACTAAGGGCTTAAATGTTAAGCAGACGGAAGCGCGTATAGCTTTCTATAAAGAAGTAACACATATAAAGAAGTCAAAACGGGTCTCCTATACTAAGGATGTTCGACTAGCACTTAATACAATTCGTCAATCCATTGATATGGTTTCAGGATCAGGAATGGAAATCAAGACTTCTGAGAATGATCGTGGGGACCATTACGAAATTCTGATTCAAATCCCAAAAAGATAATGTATTCAACAGCTGAAGGCGGCCCTGAAGGTGATTGGCCGTCTTTTTATGTGGCTTAAGCCCATATTATTAGCGAATTCCCTACACTTCTCGCAGAATGTGATGTCGCCCGATATGGGCGGCAACTTCATTCTTACTATCGGCCTACAAGAAGATTCTTCCTAACTATACGAGGTGAAATAAGTGTCCAAGATCATTGCCATAGCAAATCAAAAAGGCGGTGTCGGCAAAACAACAACCTCTGTGAACCTGGGTGCCGGCATGGCTGCTTTAGGGAAAAGAGTGCTTCTTGTCGATATTGATCCTCAAGGAAACACTACAAGCGGCGTTGGCATCAACAAAGCAGATGTAGCAGATTGTATTTATGATGTTCTTATTAATGAAGTAGATCCACAGGATACAATATTAGAAACTCAAAATGAAGGTCTGCATATTATTCCAGCTACGATTCAACTGGCCGGTGCAGAGATCGAGTTGGTTTCGATGATATCCAGAGAACTGAAGCTGAAAAAGGCATTGAATGCGGTTAAAGGAAATTATGATTATGTTATTATTGATTGCCCTCCATCACTTGGGATATTGACGATCAATTCGCTTACAGCTGCTGATTCCGTAATTATCCCAATTCAATGCGAATATTACGCCCTCGAGGGATTGAGTCAACTTCTGAACACAGTGCGTCTAGTTCAAAAAAATCTCAATCCTCATCTTAAAATAGAAGGGGTATTATTAACTATGCTTGACGCTCGTACAAATTTAGGGATCCAAGTTATTGAAGAGGTGAAAAAGTATTTCCAAGAAAAGGTTTATAAGACGATTATCCCACGTAATGTGCGACTTAGTGAGGCGCCGTCACACGGACAATCGATCATTACTTATGATCCTCGCTCTAAGGGAGCGGAAGTATATTTAGAGTTGGCAAAGGAAGTGATTTCTTATGAGTAAGCGTTTAGGAAAAGGGCTAGATGCATTAATTCCCTCCTTGTCTATTAATGAAGATGATAAGGTCGTAGAAATCCCTCTAGGACAATTACGAGCTAACCCTTATCAACCGCGTAAGGATTTTAATGAAGAAGCAATTCAAGAGTTGGCTGAATCTATTCGTCAGCACGGAGTAATTCAACCTATTATTGTTCGTAGTGTATTAAAGGGATTTGAGATTATTGCGGGTGAACGCAGATTCCGCGCTTCACAATATTGCGGTAAAGCTACTATTCCAGCTGTCGTGCGAAATTTAAGCGATCAACAAGTAATGGAGATTGCATTAATCGAGAACCTGCAAAGGGAAAATTTAAACGCAATGGAAATTGCTGTGGCATATCAAGGCCTGATGGATCAATTCTCACTAACCCAAGAGGAACTTTCACTGAAGGTTGGTAAATCAAGATCGCATATTGCTAATTTTCTGCGGTTGCTTTCTTTGCCCGATGAAGTTAAAGAGTATGTTTCACGTGGAACAATTTCAATGGGGCATGCGCGGGCAATTGTTGCTTTGAAGGATACGAACTTAGTATTACAACTTGCAGAGCAGTGTGTGGAGCAGCAATGGAGCGTAAGAGAATTAGAAGAAACCGTGAAGAATCTAGATCGAAAACCAGCCAATGGAATTAAGGCCAAGGTGGTAAAACGCGATCCTTATATTGATAATGTTGAGGAAACATTGCGCGAAAGATTCAAAACGACGGTTAAAATTAAGCAAGGTAAAGAAAAAGGGAAAATTGAACTGAACTATTACAGCGCCCAAGACTTGGAAAGATTACTGGAGTTATTAGGAAACTGATGGATATTTGCACCTAAAAACATATCCTGAGTTATCCCTAATCGGATAAGGAAGGATATGTTTTTTTAAAAAAATAGGGATTTATATGTTTCACACTATATGTTATCCTTATTTTTCTCGAAGAAACGGATGCCGTCCATATAAAGACAGCGAAGCCGTTTCTTCTTGTCGAAATGGATGTAAAGGATAAGGGGTGGAGGAATGGAAGAACTCGTATATCTAGATCATGCTGCAACTTCATGGCCGAAACCTCCAGAGGTGGCAACAGCCATGATGAATGCCTTGCAACATTCAGGGGCAAATGCTGGCCGAGGCAATCATTCAATGGCCATGGGAGCGGGGCGTGTATTGGTGAGAACGCGAGGAATGTTGGCTGAATTATTTGCTGTTGCCAATGCACAAGATATTGCCTTTACACACAATACTACTATGGCTTTGAATATGGGAATTAGAGGTACGCTACAAGCAGGGGATCATGCGATCGCGACCATGACAGAGCACAACTCTGTGCGTAGGCCTTTGGAATATTTACGAAGAACTCAGGGAATAACAATTGATTACCTACAAGTGAATAAAGAAGGACAATTGGATTTGCGTGAATTGCAGAATGCTTTTCGACATAATACTAAAATGGTTATATGTAGTCACAGTTCCAACTTACTTGGCAGCATTCTTCCAATCGGTGATATTGGTGATATAGCTAAATCAAAAGGTGCCGTGTTTATGGTGGATGCAGCTCAAAGTGCAGGCTCATTGGAAATAGATGTGGTGTCCATGAATATCGACCTGCTTGCCTTCCCGGGGCACAAGGGGTTGTTGGGTCCGCAAGGTACAGGTGGGCTTTATATATCGCCTCAACTGGACCTAGAGCCTCTGATGCATGGAGGGACGGGCAGTCAGTCTGAGAATAGTGAACAGCCTTCTGTTCGTCCGGACAGATATGAAGCGGGAACGCAAAACACGGTGGGCATTGCGGGTTTAATGGCTGGTGTTCAAAAGGTGAAGTCCATTGGAACGAACGTTATACATGAGCGCGAATGGGTTTTGACCCAATTGCTGATGGAGGGTTTGGCAGAAATTCCGGGCATTAGACTGCTAGGGCCAGACAAGGGTGCACCACGAACTGGAATAGTAGCTTTTGTTATCGCTGGACAGGAGTCGGCAGAAATTGCTCACCGTCTGGATCGAGAATATAATATTGCTGTACGAGCAGGGATGCACTGCACGCCACTAGCTCATAAAGCTGTTGATACATTGGAGAGCGGCGCTGTTAGGGCGAGTGTGGGGTATGATTCGACAGAGCATGATATAAGCAGAATGCTGGCAGCTATGGAAGAGCTTTATGGCAATGCCCGCAGCAGATAAATAAAAAGGATGGTCCATTTATGTCAGATATGAATCAATTCATTAGTGATCAATTGTTATGGTTTGTGGTTGCATTTGTTGTGATTGTATTAGTGTTGGCAATCATTGTTATTGTACAGGGAGCTAAGCTTCGTACCGTGCGACGGAGATACGAAGCAATGATGTCTGGTAGTGGTGTGGAGGATCTGGAGAGCCTGCTGATCGATCTTAAAAATCAAGGCGAAATGCTGGAGGACGGGCAACGTGAACATAAAGCAATACTTGAAGCTACAACACTTAAAATCAGCGGGATGAAATCCAATGTAGCGATGAAACGTTACAATGCTTTCGGCGAACGTGGAAATGATTTGAGCTTCTCGTTGGCAATTCTGGACGATAATAGTAACGGTGTAGTTCTTACCAGCTTGCATAACCGAGAAAATTCATATATTTATTCAAAGCCTTTGCAAAAGGGAGAGTCACAGTATCCTTTATCTCCTGAAGAGAAGGAAGTCGTTATTCTCGCGTTGCAGCAGACTTAGAGTGAAGATGCCACTGCTTTAGTGCCGAATAAAGGCTGGAAGCAATGATGTCCGATAATCTCATAACCAAACTCAACCTTGTATTTTGCAGTACGAAATATTCCATGAAGCCGCCGACATTAACGATACCCGTCAAATGGATATCGCCAACAGGCGGCAGTTGTTTGTTTACACCTGCGCCAGGCTTTAATGGACCCTCTACGACTTGAATACAGCCAACACTGGTAGAATGACCAAGACAAGCATCTATGCCAATAATGAAAGGATTGCTGTATCTTTCATTTATAAGTGATAAGGTCTCTTCGAGATTAATGGCGTGCACTGGTTCTTCAAGGGTGCCGTATATATGAAATAGAGGACTGTGGAAACGGGCCAATGAAGTGCCGACAAGCGGGCCAAGAGAGTCGCCAGTAGAACGATCCGTGCCAATGCAGACCACAATAATCTGTGTGTCCGGATGTGTGCATGAGAAGTGGAAAAGCAGTCTGTGAGTAATAGCAGAATAGATATTTGGATCTGTATGTGATATTTTTAAACAAGACATTTCAGGTATCGGAGAAGCTTTAGATGAAGAGTTCATACCATCTTCCTTTCTGAAACTGATTCTATTTGTTGCTATCTAGTATATGGATGAAAGAGGAATTTTATACTCAGTGCAGGAAGGTAAGGCGAGAAATCATAAGGAGGCGTGAGTATGGAAGAAGAACTGCTTATAGCATTTGATTCTACCCAGCAGGCGCTTCGCGCCGAGATGCTGCTTGAATATGCAGAAATAGAAATTGATATCTTTCCAACACCTAAGGAAATTACCGCCGGCTGTGCGATGTCGATCCAGTTTCCTCGTGATGCACTGAGTGATGTGCGGAAGATTGTGGCTGAGCAAAATATTGAAATCAGAGGGATCTACGGTAAGGACGACCACAAAGGTTATGAATTGATCGAGTGATAAGGAGGATTCTATGAATAAATGGATATTAGATGCTTCCCTCACTGATGATCCCGTTGAAAAAGCGCTCAAATTCAAGGATCAATTATGGAACTGGGTGTCAGATGCGGACATGTGGATGAATGTATTGTTCACAGGGGTGCGAATTGTTATAATTTTTATCTTGTCCCGGATTATTATTAAAGTCGTATATAATGTGATCGATCGATCCATGGCTCGCAAAACCGGAGGCAGACTGTTGGCGAATACGCGCCGATTTACTACTGTTGGTGAACTTCTAAAGAATGTCGTAACTGTCATCAGTAATTTTGTGATGATTATGCTGATTCTCTCCGAATTTCATTTTGATCTGGCACCGCTGTTGGCAGGGGCTGGTGTACTTGGCTTGGCAGTAGGGTTCGGGGCACAAAGTTTGGTGAAGGATATTATTACGGGTTTTTTCATCATTTTAGAAGATCAATTCGCGGTTGGTGATGTGATTCAGACTGGTATTTATAAAGGAACCGTTGAGGTAATCGGCCTGAGAACGACAAGATTACTTAGCAATACTGGTGAAGTGCATATCATCCCCAATGGTTCGATCATCAATGTAACGAACTATTCCCTTTCTAATGCTCTGGCCGTAGTGGATGTACCTGTGAAGATTGAACGCGGCTTGGAGGAGACCTTAGGTTTGATTGGTGAAGCTTTGCAGGGAATAGAGGATCGTAATCCAAGTGTTCTTGCTTACCCTGATATACTAGGCATCCAGTCCATGAGCACTTCTGAATTTGTTATACGAGTGGCAGCAAGTTGTATGCCTAATGCCAGAGACGCGGCGGAGCGGCAAATCCAGAGTGATATTAAAGAGGCCTTGGAGAAGCAAAGCAGCATGGAGGCAGCGGAGGCCGAACAACAGGCTCGTGAACGTGAGGAAGAGGAGTCCAGGATAGCTCAAGAGGCAGATGCAATGAATGTAGCGCAGGAGGTTCGCGGATCTACAGGAGCAGTGCCTAGACAGCAGGTGGCAGCCACACACGAGGGTGAAGAGGGGGAAGAATAAGTGGAACGCAAAGTATTTCAGCTCGGAGATGTCGTACAGATGAAAAAGCCGCATCCCTGCGGCACCAATGAGATGGAGATCATTCGTATGGGCATGGATATCCGAATTAAATGTACAGGTTGTCAGCACAGCGTCTTGGTTCCTCGTGCGAAGTTTGAGAAGAATTTAAAGAAGGTGCTGCGATCGGCTGCGGGCAGTGCGGACAGTAATTAAGCTTGCAAAAGGCAGTGCTGCGTGATATGATAATTCTTGCTGCGGAGAGGTACCCAAGAGGCCCAAGGGGGCTGACTCGAAATCAGTTAGGCGTGTCACAGCGTGCGTGGGTTCGAATCCCACCCTCTCCGCCACTCATTTTACATATGCGATTTTAAATCCTTCGTTCTATAACGGAGGTTTTTTTGTCTCTAAATTTGGATATAAAATAAGGCATACAAAAGGAAGGACCTTTGCAGGTCCTTCCCCAGGAGGCAGCACATCAATGATGTTGGAATCTCTCTGTCTAAAGCCGCTAAAGTGATAAAAGGCTTTGCTGCGGTCACTGCCTTTTTAAGGGCGGCAACCAGCTACTCTTCCTTGCTTACCATAGTTGCTGAATCAGAATCCCTGTGATTGTGTTCGTCTACGACGTCCAACGGAACCACACCTCTCTTTTGTACTGCCTGAGGATAGTATGGGTGATTTCCTGTTTTTCTATACACCTAATTTTAAAAATTAATGTACGCGTGCTTTCTCGACCTTTTTCCACTTGCGGTCCTTATTCGTGGTTTCAGGGAAGGTGTCTCCCTTCTCCATTTCAATTCGTTTGGGGTTCTGGATTTCCGTATGAAAGCTGCGTGCCTCGCCTACTTCTGTGTAGATGCCCGGATTAGGGGCTTTGTCACCTTTTTCATATTCGGTTTTCTCGCCCATGCGCTGTCCCTCCTTCCCTAAGGGAAATGAAATCAGTTATATTGTGCGCAGAGCAAGTATTTTATATAACTTGCTTTATGCATATCGTTTTGGTATATTAAAGTGGTGCGAGTTTATGTATGTGCTCGTTCCTTGCTCCTGACGTGATTAGGGGCCTCAGACCATAAGGAGGTGAAAATTATGCGCAAATATGAAGTGATGTATATTATTCGTCCTGATATTGAACCAGAAGCCGTTCAAGCAGCAGTCGAAAAATTCCAAGGCATCATCTCCAATGGCGGGGAAATTACAAAGCACGATGTGCAAGGTAAACGCCGTCTTGCGTATGAGATCAAGAAATTCCGTGATGGCGTCTATGTTTTGGTTAACTTTACTGCAGAACCTGCAGTAGTTACTGAATTAGAACGTCTCATGAAGATTTCCGACGAAGTTATTCGTTATCTCATTACGAACGACGTTGCTTAAGAACTTGTCCAAGCTTTGTAATAAATCGCTCTAAAGGAGGGGATTGAATTGTTGAACCGTATCATATTGATCGGTCGGTTGACCCGTGACCCGGAACTTCGTTATACTCCCGCTGGTGTTGCCGTAACACAGTTTACGCTTGCCGTAGACCGTAACTTTACGGGCCAGAACGG
>LIDZ01014738.1_pt6 | contig 27534 bp, 24 predicted proteins | sample 644651 | NCBI WGS metagenome assembly LIDZ01 (sample SAMN03856242, study PRJNA289617) | food metagenome | isolation source: wine grapes on drying loft during traditional withering process | host: Vitis vinifera cv. Corvina | place: Italy: Gargagnago di S. Ambrogio di Valpolicella | collected 2014-01 | reverse complement strand
ATGCGCCGCGGGTACCCGCCGAGCCGCGGGCGCTGCTGCGCCTGGTGTTGAAGGAAGTCGGTGCCTATTTTGCCGCCTGCCTCAAGGCCCGCGAACGGCTGGTAGCGCCCAAAGGCATGCTGATGACCATGGATCGTGCCCGTCGCGCCTTGAGTGTGCAGGGTGTCGCCAATGGCGGGGCCGATGCCCGCCCGCATCTGTTGCACGCACTGAGCGGTTTGCGTTTGGCGCTGCTGCCGGGTGTCGAAGTCGTGATCGATGCATCGGAAGCTGAAGAACAACCGCCGTATGGTATCGACGGAGCCCCCCTATGATTGGCGAACTGGATGTGGGCGGGGTGTTCCTGCCGACGCTGCTGGTGATCATGATCATCACCTATGGCGTCTTTTTGCTGGTGCATGGGGTCTTGAACCGCGTGCATTTCTATCGCTTGGTCTGGCACCGAGCGTTGTTCAACGTTGCTCTCTACGCTGTGCTGCTCGGCGCAGTAGACACCCTCTGCCGAAACCTGATGACATGAAAAAACCCCTGCTGACTTTAGGCCGTTTGATTCTTACCTTGCTGGTGGTGGCTTTGGCTGCCGTCGTGGTCTGGCGCATGGTGATGTACTACATGTACGCGCCCTGGACTCGCGACGGCCATACCCGCGCCGATGTGATCCAGGTGGCCCCGGATGTGTCCGGCTTGATCCAGGAGGTTGATGTGCGCGACAACCAACTGGTCAAGCGGGGCGACGTGCTGTTCACCATCGACCAGGACCGCTTCAAGCTGGCCGTGCGTCAGGCCCAGGCCACGCTGGCAGAGCGTCGGGAAACCCTGGCCCAGGCGCAGCGCGAGAGCAAGCGTAACCGCGGCCTGGGTAACCTGGTGGCCCGCGAAGAGCTGGAAGAGAGCCAGTCGCGCGAGGCCCGCGCGCAGTCGGCGCTCAACGAGCAGCAAGTTGCGGTCGACGCGGCGCAGCTCAACCTCGACCGCTCGGTGATCCGCAGCCCCGTCGACGGTTGGCTCAACGATCGCGCGCCGCGGGCCCACGAATTCGTCAGCGCTGGCCGCGCGGTACTGGCGATCGTGGACAGCACTTCGTTTCACATCGAGGGCTACTTCGAAGAGACCAAGCTGTCGAAGATCCACGTCGGGCAAAAGGTCGAGATCCGCATGATGGGTGATAACACGCTGCTGCACGGCCATGTGCAAAGCATCGTCGCCGGTATCGAAGACCGTGACCGCACCGCTGGCACCAACCTGCTGCCCAACGTCAATCCGGCGTTCAGCTGGGTACGCCTGGCCCAGCGGATTCCGGTGCGCATCGCCTTTGACGATTTGCCGGCGGACTTCCGTCTGATTGCGGGTCGTACCGCCACTGTGTCGATCGTCGGCGATGCCCCGGCGGCAGGGGCTGCACAATGAAAACGGCCGGCAGTTTAAGTGTTCTGTGCTTGAGCCTGATGCTGGCCGCGTGTGCTTCCGTCGGCCCGGATTACCAGTTGCCAAAGGATGCGGCCATCAACCGTGCCGATCTGCAGGGGGACCTGGCCGCGCAGAACAGCAACGTGATCTCGGCGCCGGTGCCCCAAGACTGGTGGCGCCTGTATAACGACCCACGTCTGGATCAGTTGGTGAATCAGGCCATGGCGTCCAATACCGACCTGCGCGTGGCTGCGGCCAACCTTAGCCGAGCGCAGTTTCAGGTCGATGAGGCCGACGCCGAAGGTGGCTTTACCACCACGGCAAGTGCCGAGGCCCAGCGCCTGCAGGAGTCGGGTCAGTCCTTTTTGCTGACCGAGAAGGTGCCGGTGTCAAACATTGGCGCGGTGGCCATTAAGACTTCGTATCAATTTGACCTGTGGGGCACGCTCAAGCGCGGCGTAGAAGCTGCGAACGCCAACCAGGATGCGGCGCAAGCTGCCGCCGATACCGCGCGCATTACCGTAGTGGCCGATGTGGTGCGGGCTTATATGCAGATTTGCGCGGCTAACGAGGAGCGCAATATCGCCCAGCATTCGTTGGATCTGCAGGAAGAAGGTGTGCGCCTGGCCACGCGTTTGCGTGATGCCGGCCGTGGTGACGAGACTCAGGTCACGCGCACGCAAACGCAATTCAAATCCTTGCGCGCCGATTTGCCCAAATATGAAGCAGCGCGTCAGACCGGTATGTTCCAACTATCCATGCTGCTGGCCAAGCCGCTGGCACAGTTGCCGGAGGGCACAGCAGATTGCGCCGAGCTGCCGCATATCGCCCAAGTATTGCCGGTGGGTGAGGGCGCCGAGCTGCTCAAGCGTCGCCCCGATGTGCGCCAGGCCGAGCGCAAGCTGGCGGCGGCGACGGCGAGCATTGGTGTGGCGACCGGGCAGTTGTACCCGAACATCAGCTTTGGCGGCACCGTGGGCACGGTAGGTATTCTCAAGGATCTGGGCGATCCGGCCACCAATCGTTGGGGCTTTGGTCCGCTGATCAGTTGGACCATCCCGAGCAATGGTGCGCGGGCACGCATTCACCTGACTGAAGCGAACACGCAGCTGGCACTGGCGAATTTTGACAAAACGGTGCTTAACGCCATCCGCGAGACCCAGACCGGGTTGGCGCAATACACTGCGCTGCTGGAGCGGCGTGACGCACTTGCCGATGCCGAAACGTCGGCACGCCAGGCGGCTGACCAGACGCATATGTTCTACAGGGCGGGGCGCGAGTCGTTTTTAGCGGACCTGCAGGCGACGCGCACGTACACCGATGTACGCGCTCAGCTTGCCGCGGCCAACACCCAGGTGGCTATGCAGCAGATCAATCTGTTCCTGGCGTTGGGTGGAGGTTGGCAGCAGGCTGTCAAACCTTAGTCGCCTGTGCGGGCCTATTCGCGGGCAGAGCCCGCTCCCACGGGTTGGAGCGCGTGGGGACCTGAGCCCGCACGCGCTAGCCCTGCCACAACGCAAACAAACCTTTGGCTGCCTTTTGCACCCGCTCGGCCTCCCGGCCCACCGAAAACTCCCCGGCCTCACGTCGACGCCTGTTGAGCTGCACATTCGCCGCGCTGTTATAGCCTTCCAGCAGCAACGCCTGGAGCGCCGGCAGATTTACCGGTGCCGGCATGATGCTAACGGCCACCACCTGCTGCAACCCCAATAACTCGCGATTGAATGCCACGGCCTCGGCAATGATCGGCGCGTCAGGGTCTGCGCTCAGTTTGTCGATCTGGCTCAGTACACCGATCACGGTCGGCGGGCGGTGATCGAGGTTTTTCGCCTGGGCAAACCAATCCTCCAGGCGCCGCCGCAACTGTTGATCCAGCGAGCGGGCCGGCTGGTTGGCCTTTAGTACCCACAGCAACAGATCACATTCGCGCACCTGCTCGAACAGCAGCTTTTCGGTCTTCGCCTCGCCATTCAGGCCCGGCAAGTCCACCAGCCGCAGAGCGGTATCGCCATCAATCGAGCAATCGTATGTCTGCACCCCATCGGTAGCCGGCAGCGCGCTGACCTCGGCGCGCATGCTGCCGATCAAGGCGTTGATCAACGACGATTTGCCTGCGCCCACTTGGCCAATCAAGCCGATGCGAATGGGCTCCAGCGGCGCTGCCATGCGTTGTGTGTCCTCGCGGGCCGCGTCGCTTACCTCCAGATCGGCATCGTCAAACCGGAAATGTCCGCCATACAAATCGATGGCGGCGCGTAGCACTTCGAGCATCAAGAGGTATTTGAGCCGCCCTTGCAGTTCGTCGCTCAGGCCATGGAACACCTCGCTGCGCAGGCGGCTGAGCATTTCAGCAACCAGGCCATCGGGCGTCACCAGGCGCAGGGCCCGGTAGGTGTTGAAGGCTCGCGCGGCCCATGGCCCGAAGCGGTCGATGTGTTCGTTGACGCTCATCAGCGTCGACAGACGCAAATGATCGACTCCCGGCACGTGGGTTTTGAGCACCCGCCGATAGCGGCGGCTGACCTGCTCGGTAATGGCCAGCAGTTCCGGGGCGGTGAACGCCCATTGCGCACGCTTGGTGCCCCCGCGATACAGCTCTGCCACCCTGCGTATCACTGTAAGGCCGTTATCGGGTAGTTGCTGCCATTCCGGTTTGGCCTTAAGTACTTCAACCAGTTCGGGGAGCATCTGGCCATGGATCTGGCGGTCGCGGTCGAGCCAGTAATCAGGAATCGCCGGGGCTTTTTGTGCGGCTTGCTCTACCGCTGGTGCCACTCGGGCGGTGACGCGACGGCGCGCCAGCCACAAGCCCAATGTGACGACTACGGTGCTGATCAGCAGCGCAAGCAAAAAAGCCAGCCAGTAGCCGTACCGAAACAGGCCGTAAAGGCCGAAACCGGCGAGTAACAGCAGTGGAACCGCCAGCGACAGCAAGGCGAAGGGCATCAGCCGATCGGACATCCGTGCCAGGGCGGTCAGGCCGGTGACGGTTCTTTTCATAAGGGTTTCTCATCCCGCGGATTTACATCCGCTGGCGTGGCGCTGGGTTTTTCGTCTCGCGCGACAGGCAGAATGTGTTCGAAGGCCTGCTTGAATTGCGCATTCATGGCCTCTGAGGTCACTGTCTCGCCGCGCTTGGCTCGGTAGAAATATAGGCAGGCGGCGCGCCCCAGTGCGTAGGTGTAGCAATAACTGGCCACTGCCGCCGAGGCGCCGCCTACCGTTTGCCCGTACACCGGAATCAGCTTGATCAACTGCCGCAGGCCCAGGCGCGAAGCGTATTGCAGGCCAAAGCCTGCGCCCATGGCCGTGCCGAACTCAGCCAGCAAGCGCTTACTCCATACCAGCCCGTAACGGTTGGCCAGGCTATGGAGCATCTTGAGCTGCAAGGCCGGCACCGACACCAAGCCAATGGCCGGTACCGCATCGCTGGCACCTGCCGCACCGGCGTACCACATGATTTCGCGCTTGAGCTGCTGAAAGTTCTGTTCTTCGACACTGGCGTGGCCCCGGTTGTTGAACAGCTCCGTGATGATCGGCAGACGCTCGCCGAGCTGCTCGGTCAATGCCGCCAGGCCCATAGGCTGGCCATTGCTGCCGATAAAATCGACGCTGACGCTATCGACCTTGCCCCAGAGCGCCTCCACCTGCTGCTGATTATGGCGGATGCAGCGCTGGCGTTCGGTGCTGTCTTCTATTTGCAGTACACCCGTGTGCACCAACAGCAGGTCGCGCACCTTGCCCGAGCGGCGGATCTGCTTGAGCGCGCGCAGCACTTGAGATTGTTCAGGGTCTTCGGCTTTCATGACCACGATCAGCGCGTGGCTGGCGGCCTCGCACGTGGCGATGTCCTCGCTGGCATCATAGTCGGCCTCGGCCAGCCCCCGGGTATCCATGAACGCCAGCACCGGGGTGTCCACTGGGAAGCGATACTGCTCTGAGGTGAGTGTGCAGGGACGAAAGCCTGAGCCGACTTCGATGCGATCGAGGCCGGTGAGCGCGCGGATCAGTGATGACTTGCCCGCGCCGGTCTTGCCCAGCAGCCACAAGGTTGGCAGGTGTTCGCCGCTGTGGGCGAAGGCCGCACCCAGGTTTGGGTCCTGAGTGGGGTTGAGGGTCCGGTAGAGGCGGTCGAACAAGCTCATCGGGTGTTTGTCCTGTCTCGGCGGTCGAGGGGCGTCATGGTGCGCTGGATCTTCCCGCAAGGTGCGGCGTTGACGCCACGGCTTGGGGGCTTGTAGCTTGGATCAACAGAAGCGCCAGAGGTGCCCGGCAATCAATTTGACGCTGCCGGCCTTGGGCGGGCGGGCCCAGTGGCCAAGACGTCCACATATTCATCCGCCTGGTCGGCGCCTCACAGCTTTATGATGCCGGGCTTTATGATACAGCCACGTGTTCTCTACTTTCCAAGTCGTCAGGAGCCCCATGTCTCAAGACAAGCCGCGCAGTGTGTACACCGATCTTGCCCAGGCGGGCCGCTATGCCGGCAGTGGCAGCGGGCTACCGGTCAACCCGCCCATCACGCGCTTGAGTACCGTGCTGTTCGAAGACCTCGAGGCCCTGCGGGCTGCGGAACGCGGGGTGGGCGGACCGACCCGCTCGTTGACCTACGGCGCCAACGGCAACCCCACCGCCTTTGCCCTGGAGGATGTAATCAATCGCCTCGAAGGCGCGCACGGCACCTGCCTGTACCCCACCGGCCTGGCCGCCGTCGCGCAGATGTTCCAGTCCTTTTTGCGTCCGGGCCAGCATGTGCTGATCACCGATGCCGTCTACACGCCGGTGCGGCGCCTTGCGCGCACGCTGCTTGAAGCCTTTGGCATCGAGTACGATTATTACGCTGCCGACGGCAGCAATATCGAAAGTCTGATCAAACCCAACACGCGCATGATCTACGCCGAAGTCCCCGGCTCGCTGGCATTCGAGATGTGCGACCTGCCGGCGTTATCGCAGCTGTGCAAGGCCCGCGGGCTGTTGCTGGCTGTGGATAACTCCTGGGGTTCGGGTGTGCTGTACCGGCCACTGGCGCTCGGCGCCGACATCTCGCTCATGGCTTTGACCAAGTACGTCGGCGGCCACTCGGACGTAATGATGGGCAGCATCAGCGTCACCGAGCCCCACTGGCGCACCCTTAAAACGATGTGTACCGCAGTGGGCAACACCGTCAGCCCGGACGACGCCTACCTCATCCTGCGCGGCGCGCGCACCTTGGCCGCTCGGCTGGCCATGCACCAGGCCCACGCCATGCACGTGGCGCTGTGGCTGCAACAGCAACCCCAAGTCGCGCGCGTGCTGTACCCAGCACTCCCCGACGACCCCGGCCACGCCCTGTGGAAGCGTGATTGCCATGGCTGCAACGGGCTGCTGAGCTTCGAGTTCACGGCTGCTGATCAAACCCAGGTGGACGAGTTCGTGAAAGCGCTGACGCTGTTTGGCGTGGGTTATTCGTGGGGTGGATACGAGAGCCTGATAACCCAGGTAGAACTGCACGGCACCCGCTCGGTCGCGGACTGGTCCAAGGGCGGGCTGATGCTGCGCCTGCACATTGGCCTGGAAAGCCCCGACGATTTGATCGCGGATCTGCAAGGTGGCTTTGCGGCGCTGACCTGACCCCAAAGCCCATGCCCATTACTGTGGGAGCGGGCTCTGCCCGCGAAGGCGCCATTGGATGACTCACATAACCTGACCATTGTGGCGATGCAAACGCCCCTTTCCCGGGCAGAGCCTGGTCCCACAAGGGAGCGTGCCCCTGTAGGAGCGGGCGCTGCCCGCGAAAAGGCCATCAGCCAAGACGGGGCTATAAGCCTTAGGAAGGTTTACAAAGCCCTGACGCCCAAGTGTGGCGGCGCACCAGAGTGCCAACAAGGCGCGCCGGGTCGAATTGCATCAATCAACGATTGCCTCTTCCTTGTACAGCTTGACCCTGGCGGGTTCAGCCGTGGAGGGCCTCGCGTCTGCGGCCTTGAGGTCCTTGCTGAAGGTGCCGTCGTTTTCGCCTTTGAAGAAGTTCTTGCCGTACACCAGCAGGCACAACACCACGCCGATGGCAAAGGCCCAGCTGGCGCCTTTGATTGCAAGTACGGCGGCAATCACCCCGGCAATGCCCAGGTCGCGCTGGCTGCGGGCTTCCAGAATACCCAGGCGTACGCTCACATAGCCCTGAATCAGCAGCGTCAGCGACAGCGCCACGCCCAGAATCGGCTGCACCAGCGTGACTACGGGCAGCAGCAGTAGCCCGGCGTTGGTGCCCCAGCGGAACGAGCCAAGGCCGCCGATGATCGATTTCATCGCCTTGGGGCCGCCCTTGAAGCGCTCGATCACCACCACCAGCATCGCTGCCCATTTTGGCCCGCACATGGCCACGTCCGGGCCGAAGATGCTCATCAGTGCGTTGCGTGCACCAAAAATCAGATGCGCGCGGTCGGGGTTGTAATCGACCACTTCATCGGTGCGCACTTTCTCGGCTTCATCCAGCAAGGATTTCGCGCTCAACACATCGCCAAACACGATGATGTACACCGCCAGCATGGTTGGCAGCGCCGAGATGAACATCGACAGCGGCGGCATACCCAGGCCGAACACAGTGTAATTGGCCCATAGCCCGGCAAAATCCGGCTGGCTGATGCCCCACTGAATGCTGGGCCACGGCGCCTCGCCAAACAACGGCGCGATGACCACGGCCAACAGAATGATCGGCAGGATCCCGAGTTTGGCGAAATTCCACCAAAAGCGATTGCGCTGCTTGAGCTCGTTGAAGTGTTGGGAAAAGATCAGATAAAACGCCAGGCCCACGGCAATCGAGATCGTCCAGGGCAGCACATTGAACTTGCCGCCTACCTGGAATACTGCAATGACCGCACTCAATCCAGCGCCAGCGATGATCCCCGCCTTGATGGCTGGCGGCACGTATTCGACCACCTTTTTCGCCATGCCCGTGGCCCCCAATCCAATCGAAAACACCCCAAGCATCAGTTGGAAGGCAATGAGCGCATGCACCCGCTCCGGGCCAATGGGGAACTGCGCACAGTAGGCCATCAACAGCGGCACTGCTGGCGTGATCCAACCCGGCACCGTCGGGTCGCCCAGCAGGTGATGAGTGAGGTACAGCAGGCCATTGAGCATCACCACAGCCAAGGCGACCTCAAACGGCATACCCAGCAGTTCGGTCATCAAGGGGATGGCGGCGAGGTCGACGGCGCACATCAGCAAGCCTTGAAGAAAGTCCGGCATCTCGAATTTATAGTGAATGAATGGCAGCCGGACTTTGAACGGACCAAGAGGGATATACGGGCTTTCGCGCCCCGCGTGCGAGAGGTCGGACATGAAGACACCTGTTTTATTGGTTTTGTGTTGGCGAGCGCCCGGCCTTGAATGGCCGGGCGATGTTGCTGGCTGAATCAGTAGGCGGCGCGGTAGATTTTCTCGATATCGGCGGCCGTCAACTTGCGCGGGTTGTTGCGCATCAATCGGTCGATCTTGCTGGCTTCTTCGGCCATTGCCGGGATGGCATCCTCCGGAACATTGAAGCTGCGCATGCCCGAGGGAATGTCCACTGCTGCGCACAGATCGGTCATCGCCTGCACGGCGGCGTCGGCGGCATCCTTGTCGCTCAACAGGGCCGTGCGCACGCCCATGGCTTCGGCAATGTCCCTGAAGCGCTCGACGCAAGCCATCTTGTTCCAGGCCATCACATAGGGCAGCAGCAATGCGTTGCTGACGCCGTGAGCGATGTTGAAGCGCCCGCCCAGCGGGTACGCCAAGGCGTGCACGGCGCCGACACCTGCATTACCAAAGGCCATGCCGGCCATCAGGCTGCCCGTGGCCATGTCTTCGCGGGCTTGCAGGTTGGCGGGGTTGGCAAACGCCTTGGGCAAGGCCTTGGCGATCAACTTGATGGCGCCCAGTGCGAGGGCGTCGGTGATCGGCGAGGCGTTGACCGACAGGTACGACTCGATGGCATGCACCAGCGCGTCGACGCCACTGGCGGCCGTCACGCTGCGCGGGCAGGTCAAGGTCATGATCGGGCTGACCAACGCCACATCCGGCAGCAGGTAATCGCTGACGATGCCTTTTTTCAGCTGTGCTTGCTTGTCGGAAAAAATCGCGACGTTGGTCACTTCCGAACCGGTGCCCGCAGTGGTCGGGATTGCAATCAGGGCCGGGCCTTTGCGCTTGACCAGATCGACACCGAACAACTCGGCCAGCGGGCCTTCGTGGTGAGCAAACGCGGCAACGCCCTTGGCGATATCGATGGCGCTGCCGCCACCCAGGCCGATCAAGCCATCATGGCCGCCCTCGCGAAAGGCGCGGGTGCAATCCTCGACGACCGAGATCTCGGGCTCCGGTTTTACCTGATCGAAGATGCCGTAACGGCGCTCGCCGAGTTGCGCCAGCGCCAGGTCGACCGTGCCGGACTTGACCAGAATGGCATCGGTGACGATCAGTGGGTTGTGTATGTTCAGGCGGGTCAGCTCGGCAGCCAGTTGCTCGATGGCAGCTGGGCCGGTGATCAGTTTATTGGCAATCTTGAAGGCAGAAATACTCATCGGCTCGTCCCGTTTACGTTGTTTTTGAGGAAGACGTAACAGAGGAGATAGCGAAAGCTGTGCCAAAGTGCGCAAAGCCCCAGCGGGCGGGGCTTTGGCAGCAAATTGCGGATTAATCAGAGCACTTTTGATCAGTTTTTTGATCGGCAAGGTGCACGTTGATTGAAATGCTAATCAGAGCGTTCCCAGCGCTTCATTTTCTGCACCACCGTCGCTTGGCTCACTCCCAGTGCCTGCGCGGCCTTGCGAGTGGTTTTGTGCAACTGCAGCGCGCTGCGAATGGCGACCCGCTCGGCGTTTTCCAGAATTTTGCGCAGCGGCAGGCGGCTGTCATCAATGCCGTGCTGATCGAGGTTGAGGATTTCTTCGGGCAAATCGAGTGCTTCGATGGTGCCGCTCATATTGGTGACCACCATGCGCTCGACGATGTTGATCAACTCTCGAATATTGCCCGGCCAGGCGTATTCACACAGCAGGTCGAGGGCTTCGAGGCTCCACTGCACCTGGCGCTCGTAGCGGGTGTTGCACTGGTCGAGGTAGTAATGCAGTAGCGGGGGGATTTCTTCGCTGCGTTCACGCAGCGCCGGGATATGGATGGGCACTACGTTGAGACGATAGAACAGGTCGGCGCGAAAGTGCCCCTCCTGCACCCGTTGCCTGAGGTTGTGGTGGCTGGCGCTGATGATCCGCACGTCGACCTCCTTGAGCTCAAGGCCGCCAACCGGAATAAAGCGGTTTTCTTCAATGACCTTGAGCAGTTTGATCTGCACTGCCAGCGGCAGATCGCCGATCTCATCCAAAAACAATGTGCCGTTATGCGCCAGCTCCAATAGCCCGCGCTTGCCTTTGGCGCCGGCGCCGGTAAAGGCCCCGGGCGCGTAACCGAACAGCTCGGCCTCGATCAGGTTTTCGGGCAGGGCGCCGCAGTTGAGCGCCAGAAACGGCTCCTTGGCGCGCGGGCTGACACTGTGGATGTATTGCGCTACCAGCGTCTTGCCGACACCCGTCTCACCTTGCAGCAGTACCTTTACCGAACTGGCCGCCACTTGGCGAGCCAGCGCGAAGATGCGCCCCGAGACTTCATGATCGGCCATCAAGGGCGAGTGCAGCAGGTTGGCGTGCTGACCGGCGTGCAGCTTGGCCGTGCTGTTGCGCAACTGTTTGAGCTGCTGCAGCTCATCGCGCTCGTGCTTCATGCGCAGCAGTTCGGTCATGTCGCGCACGGTGCTGACCACGTACCGAATGCGCCGCTGCTCATCGAGAATCGGCGTGGCGCTCACCAGCAGCTTCTTGCCCTGGCTCAGGCTCTGCATCACCGACACCGGCTGCCCTTCCTGCAATACCCGCAGCGAGGCCGATTGCGAGATGACGCCGTCCTTTACCAGCTCCTGCATGGTGCGGCCGATCAGATCGGCGCCGCTCAGGCCCGTCAGCCGCTCGTATGCACGGTTGATCTTGAGGGTCTTGCCGTCGCCATCGGTGATGTACACCCCGTCGTGCAAGGCGTTGAGCAGTTCTTCGAAACTGGCGTCGTTGACATTCACCGGGGTGGCTTCCTGCAGGGGACACAAAGGGGAGGGCTGCGAAGCGCACGTTCAGCTATTGCCCGTCGCTCGCTCACGGTCTTGATGAACATGCGCGGCATCGACGATCAATTGTGCCTGCAGCGCCCGAACGCGTGGGGCCACGTGATAGGCGCCATCATCGTTGTGCCGCAGGTACAGCCGCTGGCAACTGCGGCACTGCCACACCGTTGACTGGTTGTAGGGGTAAAACTGCGGGGCGATCGGGGCGCTCGCGGCCCAGTAGCTGGTGCCCGATGGATGATACTCATCCAGGGTGGAATCCTCGGGATAACAGGTCGCCAGCGTGCCAAACAGCGCAAAGTCGTCCTCTCGATAACCCACCGGCCAGTTCTCCCAGGCCGTCAGATCTCGGTTTTTACAGCTGCACGTAGAGCGGATGGCTGCGGATTGAACGGCCAGTTTGTGCAGTGTTGGCGTATCGATAATCGTGTCCATGACAGGTCTCGGTGCGGGGGCTGGCTCGCGGCAAGATCATGTGCCGCAGGTTGGGCGTACTGCTGCAGGTTGAGATTGCCCCCCGACAATATGACGCCGACCCGTTTCCCTTTTAATTGAGCTTGGACCATAAACGAAATGCCCGGAGTAATGAAACTGTCGCCCGAGACCAGGGATGGTTGTGACGGCGACCCATTGCCGAAGTGCGGCACTTTTTTGCCTGTGCCTTGCTGAAAAATGCCTCTCACAAAAACTGTGTATATGCACCTCAGCCGCCAGAATCGGGGGCCGCAAGGCGGTGTCAGGCGTTGGCACACTGCTTGCTGGTGCCCGTAGCAAGCGTACAACAAGGCATCAGGTAATTCAGCTACGCACAATGATGGGCAACCATTCAATTACGGACGAATGACTGGAGATACGATGAAGATTGAAAACGGTCTGCCCTCAGTGGTCACGGCCATTGGGCAAGGCAAAAAAGCGGATAGCATCCTGCCCGCCAGCACGGGCCTCAACTTCGCCGAAGTACTGGCATCGAGCGATGCAAAGCAGTTCGAGACTCGCCCAACGGCCGACACTGAAGTACCTGCGGCCAATGATGCCGGCGACTTCAAAACCTCAATATTATCCGCGGCGAGCAAAAGTGACGCCCATGCAGAAAACCTGCTGGGGCAGTTCTCCAGCGCTGGCTATGATCAGTTAGTGGACGTGTCTAATTGGCCCACCGTTCGCTACAGCGCCTCCGGCGAGTTGCAAACACCTGAGTCCACCGCCTACTTCAGGAAGGTGAGCGCGGAGGCCGTGCAGGGGCGCACGGAATTACTGAACGCTGAAAGGGCGAAAGGCACGGCGGCAGCAGAGCTACTGGACAAAGTCCTGGCCTTCAATAGCGAACTGCCCCAGCGCTTTAAAAACATGGCTAGCATCGCGTACTGAGGGCACGGTTCTAGAGATGTTCAAAAGAGTCAAATACAATGACAAACGATCGCCATCAACGGATGGCGAAGCGCGCTTGCGTTTAAGTCGTGAATTCAGTGCTCTACAGAAAGGACTCGTGATGAAGTATCCCGCCAGACTGTTGTCGATTCCCCTCCTAGCGCTCACCGTCGCATTGCCGGCAGCCGCCGTTGAACCCGCCCAGCGCCTGCAACGTGCTTCGGGCCTTTGGCAAGTCACGCCAGCCACCTCGCCGTTTTCCTGGGAAATTTGCGTCGACCAAGCGAAGGACCGCCTGATCGATGACGATCTATGGGCCAATTTCGAACAGGAATGCAAAATCGAATCGCAAAGCCGCAACGCCAACGGGTACACCTTTGCATCCACCTGCCCGGACGCGAAGCTGGCCGGCTCGTTCAAGGGCGACCTGGCAAAATCGTACGTGCTGACGGCAGACACTTCGTTTGACGTGAACGGGAAACCCGAGACCCAGCGCACCGTCGTCAATGGCAGCTTTAAAGGCGCTTGCCCGGCCGACATGGAGCCGGGCGTCAAAAAGATGCGCGGTGGGATGAAGATGAAGAGTTTGTATATTGGGCGGTGAGCCGTTTTGGCGTGCAAGCGTTCACGCGACTTCCGGTCGTGGTCAATAAGCGCTCACGAAAAAGCCCCGCCAGGTAGACCTGTGCGGGGCTTGTTTTTTCTGCTGCACCCGTCCCGCACCCTCGGGGTTTGGAGCGGTGACTGCAGAGGGGCTGTTGGCCCTGAATTTGTTGGTGCACCAGACGGGATTCGAACCCATGACCCCTGCCTTCGGAGGGCAGTACTCTATCCAGCTGAGCTACTGGTGCAGCGCGGGCGCCATCATACCCATCTCGATCGGCGTCGTCCATGGCGACGAGCTGCACATTATTTCAGGCTGTATTTCAGGCTGTGTGTGGTCCAAATCTTCGCACTGAATGGAAAAACCCACAGTAGCGGCTAGAATTGTTCTTTTTTTCGAACGCCCTATTGTCCTTTCACCCCATAGATCCTAGGATTCGTTTGAGATTTCAAACGCTATTGTCTGGTTGCTGACCCGCACGGCTTAGGCGGTGTGTGATGTAGCTTCAGCCCGGGCGCCTTTTCATATCTATCCCTGCGCCCGCTATCGGGTGCCGTTAAGGAAGCCGACATGCAGCTCAAAGATTCGTCCTTGTTCCGCCAGCAAGCCTATGTAGATGGCGCTTGGCTCGATGCCGACAGCGGTCAGACCATCAAGGTCAACAACCCGGCCACTAACGAAATCCTCGGGACTGTGCCGAAAATGGGCGCTGCCGAGACTCGCCGTGCCATCGAGGCTGCCGACAAGGCGCTGCCGGCCTGGCGTGCCCTGACCGCCAAGGAGCGCTCGGGCAAGCTGCGCCGCTGGTTTGAGCTGATGATCGAAAACCAGGAAGACCTGGCGCGCCTGATGACCCTGGAGCAGGGCAAGCCGCTGGCTGAGGCCAAGGGCGAGATCGTGTATGCCGCTTCGTTTATCGAGTGGTTTGCCGAAGAAGCCAAGCGTGTTTATGGCGACACCATTCCGGGCCACCAGGCCGACAAGCGCTTGATCGTCATCAAGCAGCCAATCGGTGTTACGGCGGCCATCACGCCGTGGAACTTCCCGGCAGCGATGATCACCCGCAAAGCTGGCCCGGCTTTGGCCGCTGGCTGCACCATGGTGCTCAAGCCAGCTTCGCAAACGCCATTCTCGGCGTTGGCCCTGGCTGAGTTGGCCGAGCGTGCTGGCATCCCTAAAGGTGTATTCAGCGTCGTGACCGGCAGCGCCGGCGACATCGGCAGCGAGCTGACCGGCAACCCGATCGTGCGCAAGCTGAGCTTCACTGGCTCGACCGAAATCGGGCGTCAGCTGATGGCCGAATGCTCCAAGGACATCAAAAAAGTTTCGCTCGAGCTGGGCGGCAACGCGCCTTTCATCGTGTTCGACGACGCCGATCTGGACAAGGCGGTCGAGGGTGCGATTGTTTCCAAGTTCCGCAACAACGGCCAGACCTGCGTATGCGCCAACCGCCTGTACGTACAGGACGGTGTTTATGACGCGTTTGCCGAAAAGCTCAAAGTCGCAGTCGCCAAGCTCCAGGTGGGTAACGGCCTGGAAAACGGCACGACCACTGGCCCGTTGATCGACGACAAGGCCGTGGCCAAGGTCAAGGAACATATCGCCGACGCTGTGGGTAAAGGCGCCAAGGTGTTGACCGGCGGGAACAGCCTGGAAGGCAACTTCTTTGAGCCGACCATTTTGGTCAACGTGGGTAAAGACGCCGCCGTAGCCAAGGAAGAAACCTTTGGCCCACTGGCGCCGCTGTTTCGCTTCACCGACGAAGCTGAAGTGATCGCCATGGCCAACGATACCGAGTTCGGCCTGGCCTCGTACTTCTATGCCCGCGACCTGAGCCGTGTGTTCCGTGTGGCCGAGGCGCTGGAGTACGGCATGGTGGGTATCAACACCGGGTTGATCTCCAACGAAGTCGCGCCTTTCGGCGGCATCAAGGCCTCGGGCCTGGGCCGTGAAGGCTCCAAGTACGGCATCGAAGACTACCTCGAAATCAAATACCTCTGCCTGTCGATCTGACCCGCAGCGGTGTTGCAACCCGCGGGGCGCGAGAGCGACGCTCCGCGGGCGTTTGGCCCGCAAGTCTCTTTACCAGTCGGGAAGCCGCTCCAGTCGATCATCGAATACTGGGGCCGCTGACCTAGGCTGTTTTCTCCTTCAGCTACGCGGCCCACTGGGCGGCGAATGAGGATTTCATGAGCAAGACCAACGCATCCCTGATGCAGCGCCGCGTCGCTGCCGTACCCCGTGGCGTGGGCCAGATCCACCCGATCTTTGCCGAGTCGGCCAAAAACGCGACCGTGACTGACGTCGAAGGCCGCGAGTTCATCGACTTCGCCGGCGGTATCGCTGTACTCAATACCGGCCACGTTCACCCAAAGGTGATCGCTGCCGTGCAAGCGCAACTGCACAAGCTGACCCACACCTGCTTCCAGGTGCTGGCGTACGAGCCCTACGTTGAAGTGTGCGAAAAGATCAACGCGCGGGTACCTGGCGACTTCGACAAGAAGACCCTGCTGGTGACCACTGGCTCCGAAGCCGTTGAAAACGCCGTCAAGATCGCTCGCGCTGCCACCGGCCGTGCTGGCGTTATTGCCTTCACCGGCGCTTACCATGGCCGCACCATGATGACCCTGGGCCTGACCGGCAAGGTCGTGCCTTACTCCGCCGGCATGGGCCTGATGCCTGGTGGTGTGTTCCGCGCGCTGTACCCGTGCGAGCTGCACGGTGTGAGCGTGGACGATTCGATTGCCAGCATCGAGCGTATTTTCAAGAACGACGCCGAACCGCGTGACATCGCCGCCATCATCATCGAGCCGGTGCAGGGCGAGGGCGGTTTCTACGTCGCGCCCAAGGAATTCATGAAGCGCCTGCGCGCCCTGTGCGACCAGCACGGCATTCTGCTGATTGCTGACGAAGTGCAGACCGGTGCTGGCCGTACGGGCAGCTTTTTCGCCATGGAGCAGATGGGCGTTGTTGCCGACCTGACCACCTTTGCCAAGTCGATTGCCGGTGGCTTCCCGTTGGCCGGCGTCTGTGGCAAGGCTGAGTACATGGACGCCATTGCTCCAGGCGGCCTGGGCGGCACCTATGCCGGTAGCCCGATCGCCTGTGCGGCGGCGTTGGCCGTGATGGAAGTGTTCGAAGAAGAAAACCTGCTGGAGCGCAGCAAGGTAGTGGGCGAGCTGATCGTCGGCAAGCTGCGCGCGATCCAGGCCAAGTACCCGGTCATCGGTGACGTCCGTGCACTGGGCGCGATGATTGCCGTGGAGCTGTTCGAGGGTGGCGACAGTCACAAGCCGAACGCGGCCGCAGTCGCGCAAGTGGTGGCCAAGGCCCGCGACAAGGGCTTGATCCTGCTGTCGTGCGGTACCTACGGTAACGTGCTGCGGATTCTGGTGCCGTTGACTGCACCGGACGAGCAACTGAATCAAGGCTTGGCCATCATCGAAGAGTGTTTCGCAGAGCTGGCGTGATAACTGTTGTTTGAATGAAAAAACCCGCTCCGGCGGGTTTTTTTTTGCACAAATCTCGATAAGGGCCGTTAATACATAAACCAACAGCCGTTTGATTGCAGGGAGCGAGCAGAGATGAACGTTGAGTCGGTAACGGCGCCGCGAATATTGATCGCGGAGACCGACCCTTGGACCCGCGACCTTCTGACCCAGATCATCCTCACGGTACGCTGCGATGCGGTCCTGGACATTTGCGAAAACGGCCTGCAGGCGGTCGCCAGGCTGGCACAGCATCCCGATATGGTGCTTGCCTCGCGTGAGCTGTCAGGGGTCGATGGCCTAGATGTACTGCGCCATGCGCGGCGCAGCAAGCGCGACAACGTGCTGCCGTTTATCCTGATCAGTACCCGTGGCGATGCCGCCAGCGTGCGTGAAGCCATCCCCTTGGCGCCCACTGCTTATTTGACCAAACCCTTGAACGTCGATGCGCTGCGCCAGCGCCTTGAGGCGATACTGCTCAGCGGCGGCGAACCGGTGTTCTGCGAGATCCCGGCGGTCATGCCTGGGATGGTCCTCAACCGCTTTCTCGATAACCGCCGTGAGCAGTCCGATGGCGCGCCGCTGATGGCCGATGTGCAGGTGGCGGTCAAGCGCAGCCTGCAGGCCGATGGTTTGAGCCTGAAGGTGCTGGAAGAGGAGGTGCGCGCCGATCCGCAGATTACCGCTGTGTTGATCGCTGCCGCCAACAGCGCGGCGCAGCATCGTGACGGGCCAGCGCAGACCCTGCTGCAGGCCATGGGCCGCTTGGGTGCAACGCAGAGCATGAACCTCATACTCGGGCTGACGCTCAAGCGTTCGGCGCGCCTGACCGATCCTGAGCTGGCGGAGCATGCGGAGTACTATTGGGGGCTGTCGCTGCATACTGCTGAGTACGGCCGAACTTTGGCGCGGCTGATGAACCTGGAGCAAGAGCGTGCCTACTGTGCGGGTTTGCTGCACTGCCTCGGGGATCTGGCCGTACTGCGGTGTTTGCAGGAGTGGAAGCTGGCTGGGGGGAGCTTGAGTACGGAGGAGCTGAACGGCGCCATGAAGCAATACGGCGCGGGTTTTGGCTCGGCGCTGCGCGCGCGCTGGCGATTGCCCCTGGAGTTGCGCGAATTGATTGCGGCGATCTACCAGTTGGGGGGCGGGGTCTATTCCCGTGATGCGCTATCGATGAACCTGGCGGCTCAGATGGCCCGGCTCAAACCTGGGGACGATCTGGATACGGTGATCAAGGGCAAGACCGCGCGATTGCTCAACATCAGCCCTGTGGAGCTGCGGCGCTTGCGCCGTAACTGACCCTGCATCATCCCCTGTAGGAGCACAGCTTGCTGGCGAAAGGGGTGGCCTCATCGCCAGCAAGCTGTGCTGCTACGGTGTGTGTGTGGCTGAGCCGTACACTTGTGAGAGCAAAGCTTGCTGGCGAAAGGGGTGGCCTCATCGCCAGCAAGCTGTGCTGCTACGGTGTGTGTGGGGCTGAGCCGTACACTTGTGGGAGCACAGCTTGCTGGCGAAAGGGGTGGCCTCATCGCCAGCAAGCTGTGCTGCTACGGTGTGTGTGGGGCTGAGCCGTACACTTGTGGGAGCACAGCTTGCCGGCGAAAGGAGTGGCCCCATCGCCAGCAAGCTGTGCTGCTACGGTGTGTGTGTGGGGGGCTGAGCCGTACACTTGTGGGAGCACAGCTTGCTGGCGAAAGGGGTGGCCCCATCGCCAGCAAGCTGTGCTGCTACGGTGTGTGTGTGGGGCTGAGCCGTACACTTGTGGGAGCACAGCTTGCTGGCGAAAGGAGTGGCCTCATCGCCAGCAAGCTGTGCTGCTACGGTGTGTGTGTGTGTGGGGGGCTGAGGCGTACACTTGTGGGAGCACAGGTTGCTGGCGAAAGGGGTGGCCTCATCGCCAGCAAGCTGTGCGGCTCCGGTGTGTGTGGGGCCAGTACGGTCAGGCCAGTACGATCTGGTTCTTGCCTTGGCGCTTGGCCTGGTACATTGCCGCGTCGGCGCGGGAAAACAGTGCGTCGAGCATCTCGTCTTCCGGGCTGAGGTTAGTCAGGCCCTGGCTGACCGTCACGCCGTACTGCTTGCCGTTGTGGTTGAAACTCAGCCGCTGGATCTCGCGCTGCAAGCGCTCGGCAATCTGTTTGGCCATCTCCGGTGCGCAGCCCGGGAACACCGCCGCAAACTCCTCACCGCCAATACGCCCGAACAGATCGCCGCGGCGCAGCGCTCCACGGCCGCTTTCGGCAATGCGTTGCAGTACCTGGTCGCCGGCCGGGTGACCGTAAGAATCGTTGATGATCTTGAAGTCGTCGATGTCCAGCAGCAAAAAGCCCAAGGGCGTACCCACAAGGCGTGCCTGCTCGAACTCGCGATGGGCACATTCGAAGAAGTGCCGACGGTTGCTGCTCTGGGTGAGCACGTCGGTAGTGGCAAGGCGCTGAAGCTCGCCCTCCAGGTGTTTTTTCTCGGTGATGTCTTCGGCGATACCGACCACGATAACCTTGGAAGCATCGGCCTGCTGGCTGACGAAACACTTGTCGCTGATCCAGCGCACCTCACCGTTGGCGCTGATGATGCGGTACTCGCGATCAACGATCGAACCTTTCTCCAGTACTTCGGCCAGGGTCCGCTCGGCGTAATCGAGATCATCGGGGTAGATGCTGTCGAGCCACTCGTTGTAGTCCGCCAACAACAGGCCCACAGAGCGGCCAAAGATACGTTCGTACGCCGGGCTCACGTAGATCATCTGCTGGGTTTCCCAGTCAAATGCCCACAGCACCGCATTCACGCTGACCAGCAACGAGCTGAACAATTGTTCACGCTCGCTCAACCGCGCCACTTCGCCCTGAGCATGCATCAGGGCCATCAAGGTCTCGGCGGCTTCGGGCATTTGCTTGAACGGAATTGAATGCGTTTTCTTTATGCCCATCATCGTGCATCTCAAATGGCGTGGGGTCTTAGGCGAAATGCGCGAGCGACAGGCAGCCACGGCATTGCCCGCTGGTGCCGCGAGTATGTCGTCAGAGTGTAATTTTGTAACGAAGTTCCGACAGGCGCCCCTATTCCCGGGGCGCGCTGATGGACGGCTCAGGCCAGAGCAGGGCGCAGCGAGTACGTTTTGAGCTGCCCGGCAAAGTCGCGCAAGGCATGGATGCCGCTGCTTTCGGCGTCGTGTATCCATTCCTTGATGGCCGCCAGCATGTCGTGGCCATTGGCGCTGGTCTTCGCCCAGATTTGCTGCAGGGCCAGGCGTTTTTCGTAGATCAACCTGAGCGCCTGGCTATGCTCCAGCATGCCCTGAATCCGCAGGTGGTGCTGATCGTCAAGCAGGCTGGGCTCGCGTGAGAGCAGGCGTTTGGCCCGGTGGAATTGATGGCGTACCGAATGATCGACACGTTCGAGCTCTTGCTGCACCAGCGGTGCAATAACCAGCTTGCGGTACTGCGCCATGATCTGGAAGCGGTTGTTGAGGATCGCCATGGCGGTGTCCATATCCATGTGCCCTTTGCCTTCCACACGGTGAGCGATCGGGGCGACACGCTGGACCTTGGCCAGGCGCAGAGCGCTGAGGATACGGATCCACATCCAGCCCATGTCGAATTCCCACTTGCGCACCGACAGTTTGGCCGAGTTGGGATACGTATGGTGATTGTTGTGCAACTCTTCGCCGCCGACAATGATGCCCCAAGGCACTAGGTTAGTGGCCGCATCCTTGCACTCGAAATTGCGGTAGCCCACGGCGTGGCCCAGGCCATTGATGACCCCGGCGGCCCAGAACGGGATCCACATCATCTGGATGGCCCAGACGGTCATGCCGAGCACACCGAACAGTGCCAGGTCGATGACCGCCATGATCGCGATACCGCCCAGCTTGTAACGGCTGTAGACATTGCGCTCGATCCAGTCTTCAGGACAGTTTTTGCCATAGATGCGCAACGTCTCTGGGTTTTCGGCCTCGGCGCGGTAAAGCTCGGCACCGGTACGCATGACCGTGCCCAGGCCCTTGATGACCGGGCTGTGGGGATCGTCGACGGTTTCGCACTTGGCGTGGTGCTTGCGGTGGATGGCAGTCCACTCGCGGGTGTTCTGGCCAGTGGTGAGCCACAGCCAGAGTCGGAAGAAATGTTTGACGCCCGCGTTGAGCTCCAGCGAGCGGTGGGCCGAATAGCGATGCAGGTAGATCGTGACGCTGAGAATGGTCACGTGGGTCAACAGCAGGGTGACGGCCACCACTTGCCAGGCCGACAGATCGAGAAAACCGTTGTACCACATAGGCGATAGAGCCCTCGGTGAAAAGTGAAACCGCAACGAGCATTATCAACATGCCCGGGGATAAAACCAGTCGCGATTTCAGAGAATGGTGGCAGAATGTATCTGCCTGATAATTGCCGTTTCAGTGTAAGGGTTTTGCGACACAATGGCCGTACCCTCCCGAAAGGCGCTGCGTGTAGCGCTGTCGTACCTCGCACTCTCGGTGCTGTGGTACGTGCTTACTGATCAAATATTGAACAGAGTTTTCGATAACTGCCCGCAAATTGCCCATTGGCAAATGGTAAGCGGATATGTCTGGATCGCCCTGAGTGCCTCGATGTTGTTGCTCGTGCGCTCGCGCCTGCTGCGCGATCTTGCCGCAGAGGGCAGCCAGCGCCGCGCCGAGCAGGACCGTTTGCGCATGGCGACAGCCGTGTTCGACAGCACCCTGGAAGGGGTGTTGGTCACCAATGCGCAGGGCTTGATCGTGCACGTCAACCGCGCCTTCGTCGACATTACCGGGTACGGCCGGGACGAAGTCATTGGCAGCAAACCCAGCAAGTTCAAGTCCGGTCGCCACGACGCGGCATTCTACCAGCAGCTGTTTGCCAGCTTGCAAGCTACGGGCCAATGGCAAGGGGAAATCTGGAACCGGCGCAAGAGCGGCGAAGTTTACCCGCAATGGCAAACCATCACCGTCATCCGCGCCCCACGTGGCCAGCTGACCCACTACGTGGCGGTGTTCTCCGACATCAGTGCGAGCAAGCGTTCGGCCCAGGAGCTCACGCGCCTGGCCCATCACGACCCCCTGACTGACCTGCCCAATCGCCTGTTGTTCAGTGACCGCATCGAGCAGACGCTAAGCAGCGCCAAGGCGCAAAAGCGCAGTTGCGCGTTGCTGTTCATCGATCTTGACCATTTTCAGAGCGTCAACGACGGCCTCGGCCACGCTGCCGGTGATCGCCTGCTCAAGGCCGTGGCCGAACGCCTGCGAATCTCCATGACCGAGAACATGACGCTGGCCCGGCTAGGCGGCGACGAGTTCGCGGTGCTGATCGAGAACTGCCCGCAGGTCTCCCAGGCGGCGGCGCTTGCCCAGCAGTTGGTCAATAACCTCAAAGAACCCTTCACCCTTGAGCAGCAGGCGCTGTTCATCGGCGCCAGTGTGGGGATCAGCGTGTTCCCTGATGACGCGGACAGCACCGAGCAGTTGCTGCGCAACGCCGATTCGGCCGTATTCAAGGCCAAGAACAGCGGCCGTGGTGGTTATGCGCTGTATACCGAAGCGCTGACGGCCCACGCGCGCCAGCGCCTCGAAGTTGGCGCCGAGCTGCGCCGAGCCATGGCTAACGACGAGCTGCGGGTGTTCTACCAACCGGTCATGAACCTCGCCAGCGGGCGCATGATCGGCGTCGAGGCCTTGGTGCGCTGGCAACACCCGCAGCGCGGCCTGGTGCCGCCCATAGAGTTTATTCCGGTGGCCGAAGACAGCGGGCTGATCGTCGAGATCGATCGCTGGGTCATGCGCCAGGCGTGCCAGCAAATGGTCGCCTGGCAAGGGCAGGGGCGAGTGCTGGAGTTTATCGCGGTCAACCTCTCGAGCCGGCTGTTCGGCCGGGCCGATCTGAATGCCGAATTGCTCGAGATTTTGCACAGCACCGGCCTGGACCCCGCGCTGCTGGAGGTGGAAGTCACCGAGAGCGCCGTGATGGACGACCCTGATCGTGCCCTTGAGCAGTTGCACGGTTTGCGCGCGCTGGGCCTGCGCCTGGCCATCGATGACTTCGGCACCGGTCATTCGTCGCTGCTGCGGCTCAAGCGCCTGCCGGTGCACAAGCTCAAGATCGATCAAGGCTTTGTGGCCGGCCTGCCGGATGACGAGGACGATATCGCCATCGTTCGCGCGATTATCGCCTTGGCGCACAACATGGGCCTGGAGGTTCATGCCGAGGGGATCGAGCACCCGCAGCAGGGTGAATTCCTCCAGCGCCACGGTTGCGAAATGGGCCAGGGCTATGGCTACGGGCGGCCCGCGCCAGCGGATCAGCTGCGCTGGGCGCCTTAGACTTGAATGGCATATAAGCATTCTTAAATAGTCTTTTTAAGAATATCCCACCTCTTTTATAGTTCGCTCATTCCAAATCAGCAGGGCATCTGATGCCACAGGAGCATGATCATGAGCGCACCTTTGCGTAGTGTCGACGGACAGGACGAAGCCACTATCCTGCGGGAAATTCAGAGCGCCTTGCGCGATCTGCGCTTTGGCGCCGTGGAAATCACCGTGCACAACGCCCAGGTCGTCCAGATCGAGCGCAAGGAAAAATTCCGTCTTCAGCACCAGGGCCACAAGCCGGGCTAAGACCGGGTGGTAGCTGCAGCAACCTAAAAGCGCCCATCAGAAGCGCAGACCCACAGTGTCCCTCCAGGAGCATCACCCATGTCGATTCGCCGTTATGCATTGGCCGCCCTTGCCAGCGCCGTATTTGCCGGTTCCGCTGTTGCCAAGGACTACGAGCTGCTGAACGTGTCTTACGACCCGACCCGTGAGCTGTACCAGGACTACAACGCCGAGTTCACCAGCTTCTGGAAGCAGTCGCACCCTGATGACACGGTCAAGATCCAGCAGTCCCACGGTGGTTCGGGCAAGCAAGGCCGTTCGGTAATCGACGGTTTGCGCGCCGACGTGGTGACTCTGGCTCTGGCCGGTGATATCGACGAGATCGCCAAGCTCGGCAAGACCCTGCCCGAAAACTGGCAGACGCGTCTGCCGGACGCCAGCACGCCGTATACCTCGACCATCGTGTTTCTGGTGCGCAAGGGCAACCCCAAGGGCATCAAGGACTGGGGCGATCTGACTAAAGAGGGTGTCTCGGTCATCACGCCAAACCCGAAAACCTCCGGGGGTGCGCGCTGGAACTTCCTGGCGGCCTACGCATACGGCCTCAAGGCCAACGGCGGTGATGAAGCCAAGGCCAAGGAATACCTGCATGCCTTGTTCAAGCACGTGCCGGTGCTCGACACCGGTGCGCGCGGTTCGACCATCACCTTTGTAAACAATGGCCAAGGCGACGTGTTGTTGGCTTGGGAAAACGAAGCGCATCTGGCCCTGAAGGAAGACGGCGGCGACGCCAAGTTCGACATCGTCACGCCTTCGCTGTCGATTCTCGCCGAACCGCCGGTAGCAGTGGTTGACAAAAACGCCGAGAAAAAAGGTAACGCAGAGATCGCCAAGGCGTACCTCGAGCACCTTTACAGCCCGGCGGGCCAGGAAATCGCGGCGAAAAACTTTTACCGCCCGCGTGACGAGAAAGTCGCGGCCAAATATGCTGCGCAATTCCCGAAGCTGAACCTCGTGACTATCGACAAGGACTTCGGCGGCTGGAAAACCGCTCAGCCGAAATTCTTCAACGATGGCGGGATTTTCGACCAGATCTATCAGGCGCAGTAAGCCTCGTGATTCTGTGATTCTGTGGGAGCGGGCTCTCCCCGCGAAGTTTTTAAAAGCTTCGCGGGCAGAGCCCGCTCCCACAAGGTCACAGCGGCTGCTGTCTATCTGCAATCTGCTCAACCAAGGACCACTATGTCGCGTCGTATTTCCCCCGTCATACCCGGCTTCGGGCTGACGCTGGGTTACACCTTGGTGTACCTCAGTCTGATTGTGTTGATCCCGCTGGCGGCGATGTTCGTCCATGCCGCCCAGCTGACCTGGGACCAGTTCTGGACCATCGTTACCGCGCCTCGCGTGCTGGCTGCCCTCAAACTGAGCTTCGGTACTGCCCTGGCCGCCGCAGTCATCAACGGCATCATCGGCACGCTGCTGGCCTGGGTACTGGTGCGTTATACCTTCCCCGGCCGCAAGATCATCGACGCCATGATCGACCTGCCATTTGCCCTGCCAACCGCCGTGGCCGGCATCGCTCTCACCGCCCTGTATGCGCCCAACGGCCTGGTCGGCCAGTTCGCCACCGACCTGGGTTTCAAGATCGCCTACACGCCCATCGGCATCACCCTTGCGCTCACCTTTGTGACACTGCCCTTTGTAGTGCGCACAGTGCAGCCGGTGCTCGCCGACATCCCCCGCGAAGTCGAAGAAGCCGCCGCCTGCCTGGGCGCCAAGCCGTTGCAGGTGTTTCGCTATATTCTCGTGCCCGCGCTGCTGCCCGCCTGGCTGACCGGCTTCGCCCTGGCCCTGGCCCGAGGCGTGGGCGAGTATGGCTCGGTGATTTTCATTGCTGGCAACATGCCGATGAAGACCGAGATCCTGCCGCTGCTGATCATGGTCAAGCTCGATCAGTACGATTACACCGGCGCGACCGCCATTGGCGTGATGATGCTGGTGGTGTCCTTCGTGATGCTGCTGCTGATCAACTTGCTGCAGCGACGCATCGAAACCCCTTGAAGGAGCGCTGAACATGTCTTCATCCGCTAGCTCTGCGGCCAATGCCGCACGACGTGGCAGCGTAGCCTCACGGCGTATCCTGATCAGCCTCGGCTGGTTGGTGTTCGCGCTGTTCTTGCTGCTGCCCTTGTTTATCGTGGTGTCCCAGGGCCTGTCATCCGGGCTGGGTGCTTTCTTTACCGCTATCTTCGAGCCTGATGCGTTGTCGGCGCTGAAGCTGACGGTATTGGCGGTGGTCATTTCGGTGCCGCTGAACCTGCTGTTCGGGGTATGCGCGGCCTGGTGCGTAAGCAAGTACGATTTTCGCGGCAAGTCGATTCTGGTCACCTTGATCGACCTGCCGTTTTCGGTGTCGCCGGTGATCGCCGGCCTGGTCTACGTGCTGATGTTCGGTGCCCAAGGCTTGTTCGGGCCTTGGTTGCAGGACCACGACATCCAGATCGTCTTTGCCTTACCGGGCATAGTGCTGGCGACCATTTTCGTCACTGTGCCGTTCGTGGCACGTGAGTTGATCCCGCTGATGCAGGAGCAGGGCACCCAGGAAGAGGAGGCAGCGCGCCTGCTCGGGGCCAACGGCCTGCAGATGTTCTGGTACGTGACCGTGCCGAATATCAAATGGGGGCTGATCTACGGCGTGGTGCTGTGTACGGCGCGCGCCATGGGTGAGTTCGGGGCCGTGTCGGTGGTGTCCGGGCACATCCGCGGGGTCACCAACACGCTGCCGCTGCACGTCGAGATCCTCTACAACGAATACAACCACGTGGCGGCATTTGCGGTCGCCAGCCTGTTGCTGATCCTGGCGCTCTTCATCCTGCTGCTCAAGCAGTGGAGCGAGTCCCGTATTAACCGCCTGCGCAACAGCGCCGCGGAGGAATAATTCATGTCGATCGAAGTGCGTAACGTCAGCAAACGATTCAATGCCTTTCAGGCCCTCGATCGCATCGATCTGGACATCCAGAGCGGCGAACTGGTGGCACTGCTGGGCCCCTCAGGCTGTGGGAAAACCACTTTGCTGCGCATCATTGCCGGGCTCGAGACGCCGGACCAAGGCAATATCGTTTTCCATGGCGAAGACGTCTCGGGCCACGATGTGCGCGATCGCAACGTGGGTTTCGTGTTCCAGCATTACGCGTTGTTCCGGCACATGACGGTGTTTGACAACGTCGCCTTTGGCCTGCGCATGAAGCCCAAGGGCGAGCGACCGAATGAGACGCGCATTGCCGAAAAAGTCCATGAACTGCTCAATATGGTGCAGCTCGATTGGCTGTCCGACCGATACCCGGAGCAGTTGTCCGGTGGCCAACGCCAGCGTATTGCCCTGGCGCGGGCCTTGGCGGTAGAGCCCAAGGTGTTGCTGTTGGACGAGCCCTTTGGTGCGCTCGATGCCAAGGTGCGCAAAGAGCTGCGGCGCTGGCTGGCACGCTTGCACGAAGACATCAACCTGACTTCGGTGTTTGTCACCCACGACCAGGAAGAAGCCATGGAAGTGGCCGATCGCATTGTGGTGATGAACAAGGGCGTGATCGAGCAGATCGGCTCGCCGGGGGAGGTCTACGAGAATCCGGCCAGTGATTTCGTCTATCACTTCTTGGGTGACTCCAACCGCTTGCACCTGGGGGGCGAGGAGCATGTGCTGTTCCGCCCGCACGAGGTGTCGTTGTCGCGCAGCGAACTCGAAGACCACCATGCTGCGCAGGTGCGCGATATCCGCCCGCTGGGCGCGACCACCCGGGTCATCTTGAAGGTCGAGGGCCAGGCTGAGTTGATCGAAGCCGAGGTGGTCAAGGATCACGACAGCCTCGTTGGCCTGGCGCGGGGCGAGACGTTGTTTTTCAAGCCGAAGGTGTGGCAGCGCGTGGCGAATATCTAGGGGGCATTGGCGGGC
>LIDZ01000201.1_pt3 | contig 27546 bp, 23 predicted proteins | sample 644651 | NCBI WGS metagenome assembly LIDZ01 (sample SAMN03856242, study PRJNA289617) | food metagenome | isolation source: wine grapes on drying loft during traditional withering process | host: Vitis vinifera cv. Corvina | place: Italy: Gargagnago di S. Ambrogio di Valpolicella | collected 2014-01 | reverse complement strand
GGAATCAAGCCTAAAGATATAATAGTTCAATTTGATAGCGTTAAGGTTGTTTCCACAGAGGGGATACAAGAAATTTTGGAAAAACATAAAGTTGGAGATTCAGTTCCAACTAAAATTCTTAGAAATGGAAAAGAAATCAAAATTAACATTGTACTTTCTGAGGCACCTGTTATGAAAAAACCATGATTAACATATAAGTGTTTATATAGTACGCTTAGCCAGTGATTTAAAACTATCTGAGTGGAGGCATCTTCAAAAAAATAGGTTAGTGTACTAACCTATTTTTTTGAAGATGCCTAAGTTTAATTCCATTTTTAATTCTTTTTTAGTATAATGAGATAATGTTGTGATAAAATTAAAAGGAAGTGGCAAATAGTGTATCTTATAGTTGGTCTTGGAAATCCTGGCCATGAATATGCAAATACAAGACATAATGTGGGTTTCGATGTTTTGGATTTAATTAGTATTAAGTATAATATTGTTATTAGTAGGACAAAATTTAAAGGTATATACGGTGAAGGAAAAATTGGAAATGAAAGAGTTATTCTTTTAAAACCTACCACTTACATGAATTTAAGTGGAGAAAGTGTAAGAGAGGTTTGTAATTTCTATAAAATAACAAATGATAATATAATAGTTATTCATGATGATATTAGTCTAGAAGTTGGAAGAATGAGAATTAGGAAGTCCGGCAGTGCAGGAGGACATAACGGAATAAAAAATATTATATTAAATTTATCCAGTGATGTTTTCCCGAGAATTAAAATTGGAGTAGGAGGCCCAAAAGGAGATTTAACTTCTCATGTTTTGGGAAAACTTAATCATGAAGACAAAATTGTAATTGATAGGGTATTTAATGCAGCAACTGAAGCAGTAGAGACAATAATAACTGAAAGCGTAATGGAGGCCATGAATAAGTTTAATGGTTTTCAAGGATTAGTACTTTAAGAGGTGTTTATTATATGAGATTTAGTGGGCTTATCCAGCCTTTAAGAGAAGATAAAGAATTCATTAATGTAATTGATAGTATCAATAATAACAAGTTTCCCACAGGTGTATTTGGATTATCAGAATCAGCAAGAAGTTATTTTATATACAGTTTATATGAAGAAATGAATAAGCCTTTTGTTGTTGTTACAGATAATGATGTGGAAGCGAAAAAGATATATGAAGATTTATCATTGTACATACCAAATGTTTATTACTTTCCTACAAGAGAAGTAGCTTTTTATAGCATTGATGCTATATCGGGGGACCTTAGGTGGGAAAGAATTAAGGTTTTAAAGGAAATATTAAAAAAGAGTAGGAAAATTATAGTTACTTCCATTGAGGCTTTTGCTGCTCAGTACGCCCCAATAGAATTATTTAGGAAGTATTCTTATAAAGTAGCGCTTGGCGATACAATAGATTTGAAAGTATTTAATCATAAACTTGTTTTTTCAGGTTATGAAAGGGTAGAAACAGTAGAAAACAAAGGTCAATATTCTATAAGAGGCGGTATAATTGATATATTCACACCAACATCAAGTATGCCTTATAGGGTTGAATTGTTTGGAGATGAAGTTGATTCCATCCGAACGTTTAATACAAGTTCACAGAGAAGTATTGAAAAGGTAAATAAAATAGATATATTCCCTGCAAAAGAAATTATTTTAGAAGAAAACCATATAGAAGCAGGATATGAAAAAATCAAAACTGAACTTGAAGCGGCTAGGGAAAGTTTGAATTCTAATGAAGACATTGAAGCAGAAGAAAAATTAACTGGAATAATTAATAGAAATCTTGAAACTTTAAAAGAAACATCAGGATTTCAAACTATAGATAGTTATTTACCATTTTTCTATGATTCTCCATCTACATTTTTCGATTATGTAAAAGATGCCATAATAATAATGGATGATGACGTAAGATGCAAAGGAAAGTTAAACAGTGTATATTTTGAGTTTAGGGATAGCTATGAATCATATCTTAAAAAGGGAGATATATTACCAAGCCAAGGGAAACTTCTTATTAATGAGCAGGAAGTCTATGAAAGGTTTAATGAAAGCAAGGTAATAAATATGATGGGAATTGAAAAATCAAATGGTTTTTTAAAGCCTGTCACAAGTTCAAGCCTTAAAGCAATTACACTAGGCGGATTCGGTGGAGTCATGGAGTTATTACTAGATGAAATAGTAAAGAAAAAACAGGATGGTTATAAAACCGTAATACTTTGTGGAAGTAAACCACGTGGCGAAAGATTTGTAAATACCATTAAAGAAAGAGGTATTGAGGCTACATATAGGAGCGAATTAAAAAACATACAGTTTGGCGAAGTTGTTGTAACCTTTGGTAATCAAACCAAAAGCTTTGAATATCCAGAACTTAAGGTTTGTGTTATTTCAGATAAGGAACTGTTTGGTGAAACAAAAAGGAGAGCAAAAAAGTCTAGTAAAAAGGGTCTTAATAAATTAAAGAGTTTTACTGAACTTAAACCAGGGGATTATGTTGTTCATGTAAATCACGGAATAGGTGTTTATAAAGGTATAAATCAACTGGAAGTAGATGGACACAAAAAAGATTACCTTGAAATTAGCTATTCCAGCGATGATAAGTTATTTGTGCCTGTTGAACAGCTTGATTTAGTACAAAAATATATAGGTAGTGAAGGAAATTCACCAAAGGTGAGTAAACTCGGAGGTGCCGAGTGGAATAAGGCTAAGAACAAAGTAAAAAAAGCTATTAATGAAATAGCAGAAGAATTAGTTAAATTATATGCTATAAGATCTGCTGCTACTGGATACAAATACTCAAAGGATACAGTATGGCAAAAACAATTTGAAGAAGAATTTCCATATGATGAAACTCCGGATCAAATAAGTGCAATACAGGATATAAAAAATGATATGGAAAGTGGAAAGGTTATGGATAGACTACTTTGTGGAGATGTTGGTTTTGGTAAGACTGAAGTTGCAGTAAGAGCAGCATTTAAAGCTGTTATGGAGGGCAAACAAGTCGCTTTCTTAGTGCCAACAACTATTTTAGCTGAGCAGCACTATAATAATTTCATAAAAAGATTTTCTGATTTTCCAATAAAAGTTGATATGCTAAGCAGATTTAGGACCCCAACGCAGCAGAAAGCTACAATTAAATCATTGAAAGAAGGAAATGTTGATATACTTATTGGGACGCATAGGATACTTCAAAAGGACATACAGTTTAAGGATCTTGGAGCTCTTGTTGTGGATGAAGAACAGAGATTTGGGGTTACCCATAAGGAAAAAATTAAAAATCTAAAGAAAAATGTGGATGTACTTACATTGACAGCTACACCTATACCAAGAACACTGCATATGTCCCTTACGGGTGTTAGAGACATCAGCGTGATCGAAACACCACCAGAGGAAAGATACCCTGTTCAGACCTATGTAGTAGAGTACAATGACCAATTAATTAGAGATGCTATAATGAGAGAAATAAATAGAGATGGACAGATATTTTTTGTATACAATAGAGTTGAAACCATAAATGAAATGGCTGCCAAGATTTCTAGTTTAGTACCAGAGGTAAAAATAGCTGTGGCGCATGGACAGATGACGGAGAGAGAACTGGAAACTGTTATGCACGGTTTTCTGAAAAAGGAGTATGACGTGCTACTATGTACTACTATAATTGAAACTGGTATTGATATTCAAAACGTAAATACTATGATTATATATGATGCAGATAGAATGGGTTTATCCCAGTTATACCAATTAAGAGGACGTGTTGGAAGAACAAACAGGATGGCATATGCCTATTTTACATATAGAAAAGACAAAATATTGGCGGAAGTTGCAGAAAAAAGATTAAAGGCTATAAAGGAATTTACAGCACTTGGTTCAGGCTTTAAGATTGCCATGAGAGATCTTGAAATAAGAGGCGCTGGAAATATGATGGGCTCAGCTCAACATGGGCATATGGCAGCAATTGGGTATGATTTATACTGTAGAATGCTTGACGATGCTATTCGCCAGTATAAAGGGGAAGAAGATTTCCACCTTATAGAAACTACCATAGAAATTAAAGTTGATGCATATATTCCAAACTTCTATATAGAAGATGAGCTTCAAAAGATTGAAATATATAAAAAGATTGCAGCTATAGAAACTAAAGATGAATTCAATGATGTCCAAGAAGAGATAGAGGATAGATTTTCCAATATACCTAAATCTGTTGATAATCTTATGATAATAGCATATTTGAAAGCAATCGCTAAAGACATGGGCATTATCGAGATAAAAGATAAAAGCGAGTTTATAAATATTAAATTTGAAAATAAGGATAGAATAAGCGAAAAATTAGTAACAGCCTTAATAAAAAATTACAGTAAAAGCATAATATTCAAAACCGGTGAAAAGCCAATGATAGTTTATAGTTTAAAAGACGTAAAAAGGGATAATATACTTGAAAATCTGACAAAGCTTTTTGAATATATGAAATCAACGTATGAAACTGGTTAATTATATGATAAAATTATAAACATATGACTAAAATATCATAAAATTTTAGGGGGAATAACAGTGAAAAACGTAAAAAAGATTATAGCTGTAGCTATAGTTGCAATGCTTACAGTAGCATTAAGCGGATGTACTTTTATACAGAAAACTCAAGCAGGTATTAATAATACAGAATTAGCCAGTGTTAATGGCGAAAAAATAACAAGAGCAGAACTAGCAAGTAGAATGAAAAGCACAGAAAATCAATATATACAGAATTATGGTGCAAACTATGCTACAAATGCTCAAGTTAAGACACAGTATGATGCAAAAAGAACGCAGATGCTTACAGGAATGGAAACAGAAAAATTATTGCTTCAAAAAGCTAAAACGCTTAATCTAGTACCCACGGATGCTATTATAAATGCTGAAGTTAAAAAAGAGTATGATGCAATGAGAGCTAATGAACAGTATAAGAAGGATAGCGATTGGAAAACTGCTTTAAGCCAGAGTGGATACACAGATGCTACTCTAAAGGCGCAAATGAGAAACAGTGTTATAACTAAAAAGGTTACTGATTATATGACTAAAAATGTGAAAGTTACTGATAAACAGATTACAGATTATTATAATAAAAATCCTCTTTTATATACTGAAAAACCTAATACAATACATCTTGCTCATATTTTAGTTGCAACAAAGGCGGCTGCAGATAGTATATCGGCTCAGCTTACTAAAGGCGGAGATTTTGCAGCACTTGCAAAACAAAATTCTACTGATACTGGTAGTAAGGATGCTGGTGGAGATTTAGGAGATCATGAGCAGGCTAATACAGACCAAAATAATGCTCTTGATGCTACATTTATGGCAGCAGCTTTAAAACTAAAAGCTGGAGAAATTTCAGCTCCAGTTCAAACGCAATATGGGTTTCATATAATTAAATGTGTTTCAAGAATAGAGTATCCAGTGAAAAAGCTTGCTGATGTTAAGACTACAGTAAATGCTACAGTATTAGACGCAGCAAAGCAGACTCAATATGAGAAAACTCTTGCTAAATGGAAGAGCGAAGCTAAAATTACTGAAGATGCTACTGAAATAGCTAAATAGTTCTCAAAAACAAGCTACAAGGTAATAATAAGTTAAGAGAGAACAGAGAAGCAGTTGCCAGATTCCAGGTACCAGGTTCCAGTTAAATGCACTTCTAATTGGTGTTTGGTATCTGGTACTTGGAAACTGCTTCTTTGGGAACGTACGTAGATTTGTGTAAAATCAAATCTACGTACTTTTTTTATGTATGATTAGCTCTAGTTTTGGAGAAGTTGGCGTAGACATACCAAGGGATAGAAGGGCTGAATTTGAAACCACGATTGTTAAAAAATATGAAAATGTGTGCAATGAGTTTGATAAAAAGATTATAGGTATGTACGCAAGAGGCATAAAGATATACTTGGTATTTGAGTTGGTGAACAATAGGGTGCAAAATTTTGGTTATCTGTTTGTAATGATCTTAAAAATAGGGGTGCTTAGGAAATACACTAAAATTAGAACTACATTTCCTAGGTCCGACTCGCTTAGAAAGGCTTTATATTTGGCTACTGAACAGATAATGGTTAAATAAACATCACCAAGGCAAAATTGGTCTACGACCTTAGCACAACTTAGCATAATGTTCGGTGACAGACTTGTACAATATATATAGAAATTAGTGCTTGTACCAATTTAAATAATCATGAATAAAATAGAATTATTGCAAACAATACTAATATAACCAGATACACTTCCTCATCATTAGTATTACCGCGAAAAATAAAAATTACTACAGGAATATTTTCCTATAGTAATTTCCAATTAAATTTCTTGCCTTTTGTACGTGTCCTTGTCTTTTAAATTTCACACAAACCAATTGACGTTCTCAATTTTTCTTTTTCTTTTTCTTTTTCTTTTGTAATCATTAGCCTAATGTCCCACATCTTGTGTGTTCTAACTTTTCTCTTTTCTCTCTTCTCTCTTCTCTTTTAACTGATTGTAGCTCTTAACTTGTAGCTCAGTTTGGGGCTGGTTTTTCAAAATTTACTCATATTATCATAAAATAAAAACATTTATGACATTTACATATATAAAGTATGCAATTATGCATAAAATTTCATAACTAGTAAGATACTATACATATAAACATTTACATTATATTATATTATATTAGGAGGTAATATGCATGAAAGCAACTGGCATAGTTAGAAGAATAGATGATCTTGGTAGGGTTGTAATACCAAAGGAAATAAGAAGAACTTTGAGAATAAGAGAGGGAGATCCTCTAGAAATATTTACAGATAGGGAGGGTGGAGTTATTCTTAAAAAATATTCACCAATTGGTGAATTAGGGGATTTTGCAAGAGAATATGCAGAATCTATAAATACTTCAGTTGGACACATAGTAGCAATTTGTGATAAGGATACTATTATAGCAGTGAGTGGAGGGGTGAAGAAGGAATATTTTGAAAAACGTGTTAGTAACGAGCTTGAAAAAATAATGAATGATAGAAAGATATATACATTAAATGTTGGTGGTAACAAAGCAGTTCCTGTATATGATGATGAAGATGTCGATGAAAAATATTCAGCACAAGTAATCGCACCTATAATTTCAGAGGGAGACTCTATTGGAGCAGTAGTAATAATATCAAAAGAAACTGGAACTACATTTGGGGAAACAGAAACAAAATTAAGCGAAACTGCCGCTTTATTTTTAGGAAAGCAGATGGAACAATAATATAGCAATATTTATAGAAGCTTTAGAGTTATATATGTAAAAGAGTAATAATACCTTTAAAACTAAAATAATAATATTTATAGAAGTTTTGGAGGTATTATTAAATATGAAAAAGCAATCGCTTATTAAAGGAACATTCATTTTAGGGATAGCAGGTATCTTTACAAGATTTTTAGGTATATTTTTTAGATGGCCCCTAATAATGCTAATTGGAGATGAAGGGATAGGGTATTATCAAATGTCATATCCTCTTTATATGTTCTTCATAGCTATTGCATCAGGAATGCCTATAGCCATATCTAAAATGGTATCAGAGAGGAATGCTACTGGAGATACTCAAGGCTCGGCATTGGTACTCAGAAAGGCACTTGTGCTTATGCTTATATTGGGAGGCAGCTTTACAGCTTTTATTTTATTGTTCAGTCATAATATAATATCAGTTCTAAATTGGGACAAGAAGTCGTATTACGCCCTAATAGCTATTGCTGCGGCTCCACTATGTATATCAATAGTAAGCGTGTTCAGAGGATATTTTCAGGGGTATCAAAATATGATTCCAACTGCTATATCGCAGATATTGGAACAATGTGGAAGGGTCATAGTAGGTGTTGGACTTGCATATTTATTAGTTGCCAAGGGAATAGAATATGCGGCAGGTGGGGCGGCTTTTGGAGCAGCTTTTGGAGCTATAGTGGCAGGTATTTATTTAATAATAAAATATTTAGGACAGAAAAAGAAAAGTCAGATAGGTGTGATACATAAAGAAAATAATATTATGTCTAAACTTTTATATATCGCCATTCCAATCTCACTGGGGTCAGCTGTGGGTAGTGTTATGAGTCTGCTAGATTCTATAATTGTGCCACAAAAGCTTTTAATTGCAGGTCTTAGCTATAAAGAAGCTACAATACTCTATGGGCAACTTACAGGGAAGGCATTTGTATTGATTAATGTACCATTAACATTATCTGTAGCGCTATGTTCATCTTTAGTTCCAATAATTTCGGAAGCTTATATTTTGAATAAAAGGAGTGAAGTTATTAATAAACTTCAATTGGCAATAAGGGTTTCAATGGTGATTGGGATACCATCTTTATTTGGACTGTTTTTTATGTCTAGACCAATATTAAATTTGATTTTTCCAGGCAATGGTGGAGGATATAATATTTTAAAATACTTAAGTATTTCAATACCTTTTATTGCTTTAACACAGACAAGTACCGCAATACTCCAGGGGATTGGAAAATATATTATTCCAGTAAAAAATCTACTCATAGCATGTTTTGTAAAAGTAATTATAACTTTAATGTTAGTACAAATACCGAGTATTAATGTTTATGGTGCAGTAATTGGAACAATAACAGGATATATGCTGGTATCATTTCTGAATCTATGGAGTGTTAAAAGTGAGTTAGGCATAAAAATAAAGTTTTATGATAGTATAATAAAACCTGCTTACGCTTCAGTAATTATGACTATTTCGGTTGTGTTTATTTATTTAAATGTCTATAATAGTACAATGAGTAACAGTATAGCCTGTTTCTCTGCTGTATTTATAGGTATTATTATCTACTCAATTTTAGTGCTGCTATTTGGCATATTTAATTATAGCCAAGTAAAAAAGAGGTTATGGAAGAAACGTTAAAATTAAGTTAATGATACTAATAACATTAGAAGGAGATAGAGTAATGATTAGCGTAGTTGGTCTAGGACCTGGTGATTTAAATGCATTGACTATTGGAACTGTCGAAATTTTGAAAACGAGTAAGAACATATTTCTTAGGACCATTAAACATCCTACAGTTAAGTTTTTGCAAGATAAAAAAATAAATTTTCAAACTTACGATGATATTTATGAAAAATCAGAAAGCTTTGATGACGTGTATACTGTTATTGCTGAAGATTTGATAAAAAAACAAAGAGTATTAGGTGACATAGTATATGCTGTTCCAGGGCATCCTCTAGTTGCAGAAAGGTCAGTTAGCATACTTTTAAAGCTTTGCAAGAATGAAAATGTAAATATTGAAATATTACCAGCGGTTAGTTTTGTTGATGCAATAATGGAAGCATTAAAAATTGATCCTATAAATGGAGTTAAAATAATAGATGCTTTTGATATAAAAAATCAAATTATGGATAAAAGATCTGGGTTAATAATAACCCAAGTCTATAGTAAACTTATAGCATCAGAAATAAAGCTTACTTTGCTTGATTATTATAGGGATGACACTGAAATATATTTTGTAAGAGCAGCAGGAATAAAGAACCAGGAAAGTATAAGAAAAATTTTACTGTATGAACTTGACAGGCAGGATGACATAGACTATTTAACTTCTATTTACATACCTAAGTGTTTAGATAACACTAAGGATTTTTATGATCTATTGGGAATAATTGATACATTAAGAGGGGAAAATGGTTGCCCTTGGGACAGAGAACAAACCCATGAATCTATAAAAAGATGTCTTATAGAGGAAAGTTATGAGGTACTAGAAGCATTGGATAAAGGTGACGAAAATATGGTTGTAGAGGAATTAGGAGATGTGCTACTGCAAGTTGTATTTCATGCTCAAATAGGAAAAGAAGAAGGATATTATAACATAAATGACATAGTAAAGGCAATATGTAGTAAAATGATTACACGTCATCCTCACGTATTTAATAGTGAAAATGAAGGTATAAATACATCAAAAATGGTAGTAGATAACTGGGAGAAAAACAAGATAAAAGAACAAAATCTTAAGAGTTATACAGATACTTTAAAGCATGTTGCTAAGAATTTACCAGCACTTATGAGAGCGGAAAAAGTACAGCAAAAAGCTTCAAGAGCAGGGATAGATTTCGAAAAAATTGAAGATGTGATTAAAAAAGTTGTAGAAGAGATAAATCAAGTAAAAAATGTATACAAAGGTACAAATAGGGAAAAGATATTAGAAGAAGTGGGAGATTTAGCATTTAGTGTAGTAAATATTGCGAGATTCCTTGACATCGACCCGGAAAATGCTTTAAATTATACTATAGATAAATTCATTAAACGTTTTGAGCTTATGGAATTAAAATCAAAAGATATTAATTCTAGTTTAGATGAGATGTCTTTGGATGACATGGATAGATTATGGAATGAAGCTAACGGGTTATGAGTTTATTAAATCATTATAAAATACTTCAAAAAAGAAGGATTTTAAAAATACATGAAGAATATGCTATAAAGGGTTAACGTATTCTTAATTTTTTAAGGAGGTAACAAAAGTGAATAAAGCAGAATTAATTAGTAGCATAGCAGAAAAAAGTAATTTAACAAAGAAAGATGCAGAATCAGCTCTAAAGGGATTTGTAGAAAGTATAGAGGAATCTTTAGAAAAACGTGAAAAAGTTCAATTAGTAGGTTTCGGAACTTTTGAAACAAGAGACAGAGCAGAAAGAAAAGGAAGAAATCCAAGATCAAAAGAAGAGATAACTATACCAGCATCAACTGTACCTGTATTTAAAGCAGGAAAAGAATTTAAAGAACGAGTAAATAAATAGTTTTACTTAATATTAACAAAAAAACCTGGATTTTATCCAGGTTTTTTGTTAATATAACAATTAATACTATATTATATAATTATTGGAGGACTTTATGAGATTAGATAAATATCTAAAAGTGTCAAGAATTATAAAGAGAAGAACTGTGGCAAAAGAAGCATGTGAAAGCGGAAGAGTTTCAATCAATGATAAAGTAGCAAAACCAAGTACTGATGTATTAGAGAATGACATAATAGAAATAAGGTATGCAGAGAAGGTATTAAGAGCCAAAATATTAAGCAAATCTGAACACGTAAATAAGCAAGATGCAAAACAAATGTACGAAATTATATTAGGTCAGGAAGATAAAGAATAATATAAAGTAATATAAATGTTCTATTTCACATATACATTTTATAAGTGGAATAGGAGGGAAAATTATGGAAGCAAAGATTGAGGATAAAAATAGCAATTTAGTACTTGAAAACAGAAAAAAATTATCCATAACTGGAGTAAATGAAGTAATTAGTTTTAATGACCAGGCTATAATTTTAACTACGAATCTAGGGAGTTTAACACTAAAAGGTAAAAATTTAAAAATGAATAAACTTGATGTGCAAAATGGAGATGTTATGATAACCGGAAAAATAAATTCCTTCGAATATTCAGAAAAAGAGAACACAAAAAACAAAGATAGTATTTTAAGCAGATTGTTTAGGTGAAGAGATGGCTTTGTCAAATTATTCACAGTTCAACCTACTTATTTCCAGTTTAATTGGAGGATTTATTACCGGTATATTGTTTGATATATATAGAGCTATAAGAGGAAATGAAACACCAAATAAAATAATTGTTTTTTTTGAGGACATATTGTTTTGGGTTTTAATGAGTATAATTATTTTTGCTTTTTTATTTCACCAGAATGGAGCCATTATTAACACATATTCATATACATTTATGATTATTGGAGTTTATATATACTTTAAGTTTTTTAGCAGGCGATTATTAAATTATGAAATTATAATATTAGATACTATTTCACGTAATTTAAGGATAATATTAAACGTCGTATTGTATCCGTTTAGACTAATAATTAATCATTTTTTCTCAGATAATAAAAATAAATAATAAAAAACTTGAATATATCTAGTAATAAATTTAAAATATAGGTATACTTACTATGAGATTAAATGTTGAGAGGTATTGGGTATGATAAAAGGGAGAAAATTCAAGAAGTTAAAAATCTTAATAATTGGTATTTTTGTTATCAATATATGTTATGTGGGAATCAATCAACAGATAACTATGAATAAGATACAGGCACAGATTGACAACAAAGCAGTTGAAACCAAAAAACTTAATAATGCAAATCACAAATTACAGAATGAACTGAAGATGGCACATACTGATCAGTATAGCGAAAGATTAGCTAGAGAAAAACTGGGCCTTATTAAGCAGGGAGAGATTACTGTAATCAAAGGAAACAATAATAAATAAATAAATATTATGGTTACAACGCAATTAAATACATTTATAATTTATGTATATGAATGTATTTAATATACATACTATGGATGTTTCCTGAATATGCTGTGTGGTAATCATATTATAAAAATATAAAACATAATCAAGGAGGAGTCTTTTCAATATGACCTTAAAGGCAGGAACAATTCTAGAAGGTACAGTAATTAATATCACAAATTTTGGTGCATTTGTGGATGTGGACGGCAAAACAGGTCTCGTTCATATTTCAGAGGTGGCTGATACATTTGTAAAAGATATCAAAGATTATTTAAAAGAACAAGACAAGGTTAAAGTTAAAGTTTTGTCAGTTGATGAAGGTGGAAAAATAAGTTTATCAATAAAACAAGCTAATGTTACTCAAAAGACATCTAAACCAATTGAGATTGATTGGAGTAAAAGTCCTAAGCCAAAACAAAATGGATATGGTAACGGATATGGTAGTAGCAATAGCAATAGTAATAGTAATAGCAACAACAATGGTGCTCCAACCGGAGTTGATTTTGAAGATAGACTATCCAAATTTTTAAAAGATAGTGAAGAAAGATTTCAAGATTTAAAAAGGCACCAAGAGGCAAAAGGCCATGGTGGTTATAAAAAAGGATCATATTAGAGTATATAAAGAGGCTGTTTAGCCTCTTTTGTTATATAAGTGAGTGTAATTGCATTGATTTATCATGAATAATAAATTTTATTGTTGACATGTATTAAAATATAATATATAATAAATCCTGTTGCCAAACAATGCAATGGTATGCCGAAGTGGCGGAACTGGCAGACGCACAGGACTTAAAATCCTGCGATGCTTAAACCATCGTACCGGTTCAATTCCGGTCTTCGGCACCATAATATCGCGGGGTGGAGCAGTTGGTAGCTCGTTGGGCTCATAACCCAAAGGTCGTAGGTTCAAGTCCTGCCCCCGCAACCAAATATGGCGGAATAGCTCAGCTGGCTAGAGCATTCGGTTCATACCCGAAGGGTCGTAGGTTCAAGTCCTATTTCCGCTACCATAACTCATAATTAGTTAAGAATTTTTTATGCTTACATAGAAGAGAAGTATTTAACTGTTTAGGTGTTACATAGATGCATGGTAATTACATAATTAAAATATGTTTTAATAACGTATTGACAAGTAGTGGTATATAATATATAATAATACTTGTTGTCAAACAATGGCATGCCGAAGTGGCGGAACTGGCAGACGCACAGGACTTAAAATCCTGCGATGCTTAAACCATCGTACCGGTTCAATTCCGGTCTTCGGCACCATAATATCGCGGGGTGGAGCAGTTGGTAGCTCGTTGGGCTCATAACCCAAAGGTCGTAGGTTCAAGTCCTGCCCCCGCAACCAGATTTGGCGGAATAGCTCAGTTGGCTAGAGCATTCGGTTCATACCCGAAGGGTCGTAGGTTCAAGTCCTATTTCCGCTACCAGAACTCATACATATGTATGAGTTCTTTGTGTTTTTTGTATATTTATAAATAAAACTGTTATTCATTAGATAAAACTATTAGTATTTATATCTTTTTTGTCAAATTTGTAGCTGTAAATTTACAAATATTAAAAAAAAGTAATTAGTTGGAATTCTAGTCTATTCTTTCGTCATATGCTTTAATAAATGATAAATTAATAAATCCTTTAGGGATATATGTCCTAAAAAAAATTTCGTGAAATTCATCAAATGACAAAAATTTCCAACCTACGTTGATATAATAAATATAGTTTATTTAGTGGGGAGGATTTTATTATGTTATACAATTCAGAAGTATATACATACCGAAGAAATACTAGAGATTCCAAAGAGAAAGAAAGCAGTAGGCTTTCTTTAAATAGATTTGAAATTAAATTGTTACTTTGTTTAATGTTTTCGCTATTGACAAGTAGGGTGATAATGATTAACTCTACTGCTCCTTTTGGAATCGCTTTTTTGCTATCGGTTATTACAAAAGGTAAAAAAACAGTAAAGTTTACCTGTTTAGCAGGAAGTGTTATTGGATATCTTACGCTTCAAAATACCTTGGGAGATTATTACGTATATATAATTGCTGCAATAGGTATAACTATTATCAGTTTATTTTTGGACAAGGCTTCATCTAGAAAGAAAGCTTGGATATTATATATAGCTATAATATTAATCTTTGTATCAAGCAATTTAATTTTAAGAAAAGCAAACACAAATATGTCAATTTTAGTTTCTATTTTAGAAGTTTTATGTATCATACCTGTATATTATATTACTGATTATTCAATAATATGTTTCAATAATATAAAATCCAAACATTTATTTACTAGTGAAGAAATTATAAGCATGATGGTAACTTTATCAATAGTTATAGCAGGAGCACATGGAATTAGAATATACAATATAAGTTTAACAAATGTTATGTCCCTTTTAAGTATTCTTCTACTAAGTTATATAAATGGATTTACTATAGGTACAGCCACTGGGGTAGCTACAGGAATTGTAATTGGGATGTCTACTAATGATATGGCAACCTTTGTAACATGTTTTGGAACTTGTGGTCTAATATGCGGAATGTTTAGTGGCAAGAAGAGCAAAAGCAATAGGTGGACAACGGGTATACTATTTACCGTAGCATTTTTAATAATAGTTCTATATCAAAAAGACTCCAATTATTTAAATCCACTAGAGGGAGTTATTGCATCAGGTTTGTTTTTTATTTTACCAAGTACACTCCTTAATAAAATCGAGGGAGAACTGAACTTAAAAAGGAAACGAGACATAATATCTGAAAATTATATTGACAAGATTAAAGATATATTTATAAGTAGATTGGATAATTTCTCAGATGTGCTTGTGAGCATGAGTGACATTTTAAATAACTTAGCTGATAATGATAAATTGGCACTGAAAACTAAAAGCAGTGGAATTGTAGAGAATCTTGCAGGGAGGGTATGTAATAGTTGCAATATGAAAAACATATGCTGGAAAAGGGAACTTTATTATACTTATGCTGCTTTTGAGGAACTAATTTCAAATTATCAAGATCATAACGTAAAAATACCTGATGAGATAGAACGTAAATGTGTTAGGAGAAGTTTACTTATGAAAAATACAGAAGAAATAGTGAAAAACTATATAATTAATGAGATGTGGAGAATAAGGTTAAGTCAGGGCAGGGAAATTCTAGCTAACCAAATTGATAACATCGCAGGTGGAGTTTTGGAAATAAACAAAGAATTTAATAATAGTGTTAATTTTAACTACAGAATTGAAAATGATATTGTGAATATTCTAAATAAGAAGGGTATTAAATTCAATGATGTAATATGCTTAAACAATAAAGCAGACAGACTTATTGTAAGAATATCTATGAAAGCTTGTGGGGGAAGGCAAGTATGTGTTAAAGATATATTACCTCTAGTTAATGAGATATCAGAAAGATCTATGTGTGTCTGTGATGATGGTTGTAAAATAGATCCCAAAACTGAGCTTTGTAATATTGAATTTGAAGAAACACCTAAGTATCACGTGGCTTCTTATGTAAGTAGAATGAATAAACATGGTGAAAAGGAAAATGGTGATAGTTATAGCTTTGGTAAGATAAATGATGAAAACTACATGATGATAATCAGTGATGGAATGGGTTCGGGAGCAAATGCTGAGCATGAAAGTAAGGCTACTGTAGATCTTATTGAAAAATTTGCAGTTTCAGGGGTTAGTAGGTCAACAGCCATTAATTGTGTTAATTCCATAATGACAATTAAATTTAGCGAAGACGAGAAGTTTTCCACTGTAGATCTTTGCAATGTGGACCTGTATTCTGGGGAAATATCTTTTACAAAGGTAGGAGCAGCTTCAAGCTTTATAAAGAGAAAAGATAGGGTTGAAGTTATCAATTCAAAGACATTACCAATAGGAGTTTTGGATAAGGTTGATATAGAAACTAGAAATAAGAAACTTAAAAATGGTGATATCGTTGTTATGATAAGTGATGGTGTAACAGATTTTGATAATAACAATGCAGGTAAAACCAGCTGGATAGAAGAATATTTAAAAAATTGTAATTCTAATAATCCCAAGGAGCTAGTTGAAGGACTCGTTAAAAAATCGGTGCAAATGGGTGGAGGAAAAGCAAAAGATGATATAACTGCTGTAGTTTCAAAAGTATATAGTCTGTATTGATATACTCTTTTACTAATTGAATGACAATTCACAAAATGTTATAATTAATAATTGGAATTTCATTTTAGGAAGTGTTAATATTGATTAATAAAGTATTGAAGACTATAGAAAATAATAAAATGTTTGAGAATGGTGATAAGGTTATAGTTGCAGTTTCAGGTGGTCCTGATTCTATGTGTTTACTCAATGTATTGCACGGTATTAGTAAGGATTTGGGGATAGACATTTCTGTTGCACATTTAAATCATTGCATAAGGGGAAAAGATGCTGATAAGGATGAAGAATATGTAAAAGAATTTTGCTCTAAGTTAAATATAGACTTTTATAGTAAAAAGGTAGACGTGAACGCGCTGTCAAAAAACTTAGGGCTATCTTGCGAAATGGCAGGCAGAAAGGCAAGATATGAATTTTTTGAAGATCTAAGACAACAAATTAATGCTAGTAAAATTGCAATTGCTCACAACGCAAATGATCAAGCAGAGACAATTTTGATGAGGATAATGAGGGGTACAGGGCTTACAGGGCTTATGGGGATAAGACCTGTGAGAGATAATGTATATGTAAGACCAATAATAAAGGTTACTAGAGATGAAGTAGAAAAATATTGTAGTGATAATAAACTGGGCCCAAAGATTGATAAGACTAACTTTGAAATCATATATGGAAGAAATAAAGTAAGGCTTGAATTAATCCCATACATAAAGGAAAAATTTAATACTGACATAGTGATGACTTTAAATAGGCTAAGTGATACATTAAGTGTAGACAATGAATATTTGGAAAGCATTTCTGCACAAAAGTATAAATTATATTGTAAACAAAATGGAAAAGAGGTTACAATAAACAAAGAGGCCTTTTCTGAGCCGGAGGCAATACTTACAAGGATAATTAGGCTATCAATTTCGTATATTAATGGGAGTACATATAATTTTGAAAAAAAACATATTTTAGATATAATAGATATACAAAAGCATCACAGTACGGGGACATCTGTATCATTACCTGCTGAAATAGAGGCGTATAACAACTATGGAGATATCAATCTATATATTAACCAAGAGGCGAGTAGTAAAGATAAAATTGAATATGAGCTAGAGTTTGATAAAATAAATGTGGTCGCAAATGGTAAAATTAAAGTTACATTTGCAATTTTAAATTATAATGAAGTTGTAAATTTTAAAACTAATAAATTTGTTAAATACTTCGACTATGATAAGATTAAAAATAAAATAACATTAAGATACAGGAGAGATGGAGACAAATTTAATCCTATTGGTATGAGTGGAACGAAAAAAATAAAAGACATATTTATAGATATGAAAGTTGATAAAGGACTTAGGGATAAGACTCCTCTTATATGTTTTGATAGTGAAATTGCATGGATTACTGGATACATGGTAAGTGACAAATATAAAGTAAACCCAGATACTAAAAAGATACTAGAAATTAAATATGAAGGCGATGAAGCATAATGAGGAAAGATATTAAAGAGGTACTTCTTACCCAGGAGCAGATAAGTAAAAAAATAAAAGAAATGGGAAAACAAATAAGTAGTGATTATAGGGGAAAGAGGCTTGTTTTAGTTGGGATTTTAAAAGGTTCAGTTATATTTCTTTCAGATCTTATGAAGGAAATAGATATTCCATGTACTATGGATTTTATGGCTGTATCAAGTTATGGAAGTGCCACTGAGTCAACTGGCGTAGTTAAAATTTTAAAGGATTTGGATTCTTCCATTGAGGGCGAGGATGTACTTATAGTAGAAGATATAATTGATACAGGAATAACTTTATCCTACCTTAAAAATTACTTGAAATCTAGAAATCCCAGTAGTATAGAGATAGCATCACTACTTAATAAACCAAGCCGGAGAAAATCCGAAATTATACCCAAATATATAGGATTTGATGTTCCAGATTACTTTCTTGTGGGATATGGAATGGATTTTGATGAGAAATACAGAAACTTGCCATATGTTGGAAGTTTGAAAGAAGAAGTTTATAAATAATTAAAGGTTATATTATTGTAAACAAATATGCATTATGATACACTTTTAAAGTGTTCAGAAAGAGAGGGGGGCCAAAAGTGAAGAAAATATCAAATGCTTCAATTTGGGTTTTTGTACTAATTGTAGTTATATTTACATCATTAACAATGATGCAAGGCGGTAAAACTAATAGCAACATAACTTTTGATGTCTTTCAAAAAAAATATATAGCTAAAGAAGTAAAGAGTTTTCAAATGAAAGATGATAATATGACCATTGATGGTAAATACACAAATGGAACAAGTTTTGAAACCGTAGCACCAGTAGCAAGACTTGTTCAATTTCTTGGAGAAAACCCTAATAAAGGTGATATTTCAGAATCATATACAGCACCTGTTAGTGTACCTATGTGGGTAAGTTGGCTACCAAGTATACTGTCAATTTTGATGTTAGGAGTATTTTGGTTTATACTTATGCAACAATCCCAAGGTGGTTCAGGAGGAAAAGGTGTAATGAGCTTTGGTAAAAGTAAAGCTAAAGTATCATCACCGGACGAAAAGAAAAAGGTTACCTTTGGAGATGTTGCAGGTGCAGATGAAGAAAAGCAAGAGTTATCTGAAATAGTTGACTTTTTGAAAGCACCTAAGAGGTATTTAGATATTGGAGCAAGAATCCCAAAGGGAATTCTGCTTGTGGGACCTCCAGGTACAGGTAAAACACTTTTAGCAAGGGCAGTATCAGGTGAGGCTGGAGTTCCATTTTACAGTATATCTGGTTCGGACTTTGTTGAAATGTTCGTTGGAGTAGGAGCTTCAAGAGTAAGAGATTTATTTGAACAGGCGAAAAAGACGTCTCCTTGTATAATATTTATTGATGAAATTGATGCAGTAGGTAGACAAAGAGGAGCAGGTCTTGGTGGCGGGCATGATGAAAGAGAACAGACATTAAATCAATTACTAGTTGAAATGGATGGTTTTGGAATAAATGAAGGTATAATAATATTGGCAGCTACTAATCGGCCAGATATATTGGATAGAGCTTTATTAAGGCCAGGACGTTTTGACAGACAAATAATGGTTGGTGCACCTGACGTAAAGGGAAGAGAAGATATACTTAAGGTCCATTCAAAAAACAAACATTTAGAAGCGAACATAAAACTAGATGTGTTAGCTAAGAGAACGCCAGGTTTTACTGGTGCAGATCTTGAAAACTTGATGAATGAAGCTGCATTACTTTCCGTTAGAAAAAACAAGACTCTAATAGGAATGGATGAACTGGAAGAGGCAATAACAAGGATAATTGCGGGACCTGAAAAGAGAAGTAGAATTATAAGTGAGGATGATAGAAAGCTTACTGCCTTCCATGAAGCAGGTCATGCAGTTGTAATGAAACTTTTACCTAATAGTGCCCCTGTACATCAAATAAGTATTGTTCCAAGAGGTATGGCAGGTGGCTATACAATGAAGTTACCAGATGATAGTTCATATATGTCAAAAACTAAATTAGAGGATGAAATAGTAGGACTTCTAGGTGGTAGAGTGGCTGAAAAACTTGTTATCGGTGATATAAGTACTGGTGCTAAAAGCGATATAGATAGAGCATCCAGTATTGCAAGAAAAATGATTATGGAATACGGTATGAGTGATAACTTAGGTCCAATATCATTTGGAACGGATCAGGATGAAGTATTCCTAGGAAGAGACCTTGGTAAGTCTAGAAACTTCAGCGAAGAAGTTGGAGCAAAAATAGATATAGAAGTAAAAGGTTTAATAGAAGATGCTTACAAAAAAGCAGAAACACTATTATCTGACAATATGAGCAAATTGAAAGCTGTTGCTGAAGCTTTGCTTGATAAAGAAAAGCTTGAAGCAGATGAATTTGAACAAATATTTGCAAACAGCTAAAAAAAGCAGGAATTAAATTTCCTGCTTTTTTTATATTTATTTTATTGATGATGACGTATATAAATAGTCAAAATATATAATGATGTGATATAATATTTAATCGTAGATGACTAATGTATATTCAAAAAAATAATAACTTAGTATGGTGGTCTAAATTCTTACATATGACTAACATAAATAATAAAAAGAGGGGCTTATTTAAATGAAATCTGATATTGAAATTGCACAAAGTGCTAAAATGGAACGTATCTCTAAAATTGCTGAAAACATTGGGCTAAATGAAGATGATATTGATTTATATGGGAAATATAAATGCAAAATTTCATTGGATGTTCTTAATAGTAATGAGGTAAAAACTGATGGAAAACTTATACTAGTAACGGCAATAAACCCAACACCAGCTGGTGAGGGAAAGTCAACAGTAACAGTAGGACTTGGGGATGCCCTAAAGAAAATGAAAAAAAACGTTATAATTGCATTAAGAGAACCATCTCTTGGACCTGTTTTTGGGATAAAAGGTGGAGCAGCTGGAGGCGGGTATGCTCAAGTTGTTCCAATGGAAGATATCAACTTACATTTCACTGGAGATATGCACGCAATAACTTCTGCTAATAATTTACTTTGCGCTGCAATAGATAACCACGTGCATCAAGGTAATTTATTAAGGATAGACCAGAGAAGAATAGTGTTTAAAAGAGTTATGGATATGAATGACAGGGCACTTAGAAGTACGGTTGTAGGACTAGGCGGAAAAGTAAATGGTTTTCCTAGAGAAGATGGTTTTATGATTACTGTTGCTTCTGAAATAATGGCAATATTATGTCTTGCAAATAGTCTTATGGATTTGAAAAACAGAATGGCAAAAATATTAATTGCCTATGATTTAGATGGTAATCCAGTTTATTGCAAAGATTTAAAGGTACAAGGAGCCATGACTCTACTTATGAAAGATGCAATAAAACCAAATCTTGTGCAAACTTTAGAAAATTCGCCAGCTATAATACATGGTGGCCCCTTTGCAAATATTGCTCATGGCTGTAATAGTTTAATTGCTACGAAAATTGCATTGAAGCTTTCTGATTATACAGTTACAGAAGCAGGATTCGGCGCTGACCTTGGAGCAGAAAAATTCTTTGACATCAAATGTAGATATGGTAAATTAAAACCTGATTGCACAGTAATAGTTGCAACTGTTAGAGCATTAAAGCATCATGGTGGAGTTAAAAAGGATGCTTTAGGTGTTTCAAATGTAGAGGCACTTTCTAAAGGTATAGAGAATTTAGGAAAGCAAATAGAAAATGTTAAGAAATATGGAGTTCCCGTAGTGGTCGCTATAAATAAATTTTTAACTGATAGTGATGAGGAATTAATGTTTATTGAAAAATATTGTAAAAAGCTTGGAGTGGAGTCATCACTTACTGAGGTATGGGAAAAAGGATCAGAAGGCGGGATTGACCTTGCTAGAAAGGTTCTAGATACTATAGATAAACAGTTAAGTAAGTTTAAAGTTATATATGATGAAAAGTTAATGATAAAAGAAAAAATGGACATAATAGCAAAAGAAATTTATGGTGCTGATGGAGTTATATATGTAGCAGCAGCAGAAAAACAAATTAAGGAACTGGAAAAATTTAATTTAGATAAATTACCAATATGTATAGCCAAAACTCAATATTCACTTTCTGACGATCAAAGCTTACTTGGACGGCCAAGTGGATTCAAAATAACTGTAAGGGAAGTTAAGGTATCCAGCGGCGCTGGATTCATCGTTGCCATGACAGGAAATGTTATGACGATGCCCGGTCTTCCTAAAGTTCCAGCAGCAGAAAAAATGGATATAAATGAGGACGGTTTAATATTAGGATTATTTTAGGTATCATTAGGAAAATAACAAGTCAGTATACTATTTTTTCTTTCAGGTGCCTTAAACACTTGACCAAATAATATTAAATTGTTAAAATAAATCTATTGTATTTTTCCGACTTCATATAACGAGTGGCTTTTAATAAGCCGCTCTTATAATTTAAGGGGTGTATTACTGTGATTTTAGTTCTAGATGTAGGTAACACTAACATTGTAATTGGTGTTTATGATAAAAAGGAGCTTTTAACTGAGTGGAGACTTTCAACTCAAATGATAAGGTCTGCAGATGAATATGGTATACAATTCATCAATTTGTTTGCAATAGCGGATATTGATAAAAAGCAAATTGAAGGTGTTATAATGTCTTCAGTTGTACCAACTATTATGTATTCATTAGAACATATGATTAGAAAATATTTTAAGCTAGCACCACTAGTTGTTGGGCCTGGGGTTAAAACCGGAATAAATGTTAAGTATGATAATCCAAGAGAAGTTGGAGCAGATAGAATCGTAAATGCTGTAGCAGCTCATGAAATATATAAGAAGAGTCTAATTATAATTGATTTTGGAACTGCAACAACATTTTGTGCTGTAAAAAAGAATGGTGATTATCTAGGTGGGGCAATTTGTCCGGGAATAAAAATATCATCAGATGCTCTTTTTCAAAAAGCCGCAAAATTACCAAGAGTAGAACTGCTAAGGCCTGCGGAAATAATCTGTAAAAACACAGTGACAAGTATGCAAGCTGGAATTGTATATGGATATATAGGTCAAGTGGATTATATTGTTGAGAAAATGCGAAATGAAATGAACAATTTAGGCGAAGAAGATATATTAGTGGTTGCAACTGGCGGACTTGCTAAGCTTATTAGTGAGGAGTCTAAAAATGTAGATATTGTAAATCCGTTTTTGACTTTAGAAGGACTTAGAATTATATATGAGAAAAATAAAAAGCAGGTGATTTGATGAAGATATCAAATCTAGAGTTTTCAAATAATGTTTTTCTTGCGCCTATGGCAGGGGTAACGGATATAATATTCAGAGGAATTTGTAAAGAAATGGGATGTGGACTTGTTTACACAGAAATGATAAGTGCTAAGGCACTTTATTATGGAAGTGAAAAAACAGAAGAATTATTAAAAGTGTCACCCAAAGAAGTACCTGTAGCAGTGCAGATTTTTGGTAGTGAGCCTTTGGTAATGGCTAAAGCCTGTGATTATTTTAATGATAATAAAAACATATGTTTGATAGATATCAATATGGGATGCCCAGCACCTAAAATAGTTAAAAACGGTGATGGTTCAGCTTTAATGAATAATCCTAAATTAGCTTATGAAATAGTAAAGGAAGTAAAAAAAGCTTCAAATAAACCTGTTACTGTAAAGTTTAGAAAAGGGTTCGATCATAAAAATATTAATGCTGTTGATTTTGCAAAGGTAATAGAGGCAGCAGGTGCAGATGCTATAGCCGTACATGGAAGAACTAGAGAACAGATGTATGAGGGAAAAGCGGATTGGGATATAATAAGGCAGGTAAAAGAAGCAGTAAATATCCCAGTTATAGGTAATGGAGATGTTTTTTCCGCAGAAGATGCTATAAGTCTAACAAGGGAAACCGGGTGCGATGGAATAATGATTGCAAGAGGAGCACAAGGGAACCCTTGGATATTTAAGCAAATAGCTGAAATTTTAAATGGACATAAGGTTCAATTACCAACTGGAGAAGAAAAAATAGAAATGGCAATAAATCACGTTAAGCAAGCTGTAGACTATTATGGGGCGAATAAAGCCGTAAGAGAAATGAGAAAACATATTGCATGGTACTTAAAGGGAATAAGAAATTCCAACGATATTAAAAATAAGATAAATTATGAAATAGATAGTATTGCAGTAATAGAAACTCTACTAAAATACAAAAATCAGCTTGCTGGAATATAAAAAAATATATGTTATTAAACGTATATATTCAGAATAGAATTAGATAGAAAAGTAAATTTGTAGCTGTTTTAGGAGAAAATATTGACAACCTAAATATGCTGTTTTATAATTACTAAAATAGTCACAAATAAAAAATAAGTAATATTAAATTTTATTATATTATGCCTTTGGTACTTTAGGTATCTTTAATAAAATCACAAATAAGAACCCATATTTATATATTATTAGGGATGTCTCATATAAAATCAGAAGGGGAGAAATAAAATGAGTGGAACAAAAAAATATGTTATGACTTATGAAGGCGTTAAAAAATTAGAGGATGAATTAAATTTTTTAAAGACAACTAAGAGAAAGGAAGTTACGGCAAAGATAAAGGTGGCTCTTTCTTTTGGAGACTTAAGTGAAAATTCTGAATATGATGAAGCTAAAAATGATCAAGCATTTTTAGAAGGAAGAATTATACAACTTGAAAACATGTTAAAAAATGCGTCTATAGTAGATGAGACAGAGATACCAAAAGACATAATTAATGTGGGATCTCAGGTTAAAGTTAAAGACTATGAATTTGATGAAGAAATAGAATTTTTAATTGTAGGTTCTGCAGAGTCAGATCCTATTGAGAATAAAATTTCTAATGAATCACCAGTTGGAAGTGCACTGATGGGTAAAAAAGTTGGAGAGATAGTGGAAGTACAAGTTCCAGATGGTACAAATAAGTATGAAATTTTAACTATAAATCGACCATAATTTGGAGGAATAACAATGTCTAATGAAAAAAAGCAATTGACAAAGGAAGAAATAAAAGCTAAAAAGCTTGAAGCTAGGGCTGAAAAGGAAATGAATGACCTACTTAAAGAAAGAAGGCAAAAGCTTTTTGATCTTCAAGAACAAGGAAAAGATCCATTTGATGTTTATAAAGTTAATAGAACACATACATCAATTCAGGTAGAAGAAAACTTTGATGGACTTGAAGGTAAAAATGTAACTGTAGCGGGAAGAATTATGTCAAAAAGAGTTCATGGTAAAGCTGGATTTTCTGATATTCATGATAGATATGGCAAAATTCAACTATACATAAAAATTGATGATGTTGGTGAAGAAAAATTTAAAAGCTATAAAACATTTGATATAGGGGATTTTGTAACAATAACGGGAAGAGTTTTTAAAACTATGACAGGTGAAGTGACTATACATATAATTGATTTCGAATTATTAACTAAGTCCCTGCAACCTCTTCCAGAAAAATTTCATGGATTAAAAGATCCAGATTTAAGATACAGACAGAGATACGTTGATCTTATTATTAACCCTGAAGTTAGAGACACATTTTTCAAGAGAACAGCTATTGTTAAGTCTATTAGAGAATTCCTAGATAATAAACAGTACCTTGAGGTTGAAACTCCAATACTATCATCAATAGCAGGCGGAGCATCAGCAAAGCCATTTGAAACACATCACAATGCATTAGATATAGATATGTATCTTAGAATAGCTTCTGAATTATATCTAAAGAGGCTTATAGTTGGTGGATTTGAAAAGGTATATGAAATAGGTAAGAACTTTAGAAATGAAGGTACTGATATAAGACACAACCCAGAATTTACTATGATAGAATTGTATGAAGCATATACGGATTATAATGACATGATGGAAATCACAGAAAATATGGTTGCTTATGTCTGTGAAAAAGTACTTGGAACAACATCAATAGTATATGAAGAAACTGCAATAAGTTTTGCACCACCATGGAAAAGAATTACTATGGTTGACGCAGTAAAAGAATATTCAGGTGTGGACTTTAATGCAGTTAATTCTGACGAAGAAGCAAGAGGCTTGGCAAAAGATAAAAACTTACAACTTAAAAAGAAACTTGAAGATTGTACTAAGGGAGATATATTAAATGAATTTTTTGAGTCTTTCGTAGAAGATAAATTAATTCAACCTACATTTATATATGATTATCCGGTTGAAATCTCGCCACTTACTAAAAAGAAGAGAGGCAATGAGAATTTCACTGAGAGATTTGAAGGTTTTGTATACGGCAGAGAATTGTGTAATGCATATTCAGAATTAAATGATCCTATTGTGCAAAGAGAAAGATTTGTGCAACAATTAAAAGAAAGAGAACTCGGGGATGACGAGGCCTATATGATGGACGAAGATTTCCTTAACGCATTAGAAATAGGTATGCCTCCAACAGGTGGTATGGGAATGGGTATAGATAGACTTGTAATGCTATTAACAAATTCTCGATCTATAAGAGATGTATTATTATTCCCAACAATGAAGCCATTAGCATAAACAGAGTTTTTGTTTCATGTGGAGTTTTTTGTCCACCTGAAAGTTATTGGCTATTGAAATCTAGTTTTTATAAAAAATAAAAAATGCTTGCATAATTCATATTATCTGCTATAATAGTAATTGTAAACATTCTGCGATAGCTCAACGGTGGAGCACTCGGCTGTTAACCGATAGGTTGAAGGTTCAAATCCTTTTCGCAGAGCCAATTTTTTTGTATATATTTAATGAATATTAATTAAAATAAAATAGATCAGCACAATGATAAAGAAGAGTAACTTTAGAAGTTTTAAAGAGAGGTCGCGGGTATACTGAAAACGGCTAAGCTTTTATAGTGAATGGAACTTTTGAGTGTAAGAATGATAAAGTAGGGCTAATGCCAATAAGGGTGGAACCGCGGAAGTTAATCTTTCGTCCCTTAAAGGTATTGGTCTTTTTTTTATATAAAAATATAGGAGGTCGAAGTAATATGACTACAGAAAAAACTATGGATAAAATTGTAGCGCTTGCTAAGAACAGAGGTTTTGTATTTCCCGGATCTGAAATTTACGGAGGATTAGCAAATTCATGGGATTATGGCCCATTAGGTGTAGAATTAAAAAATAATATAAAGAAGCTTTGGTGGAAAAAATTTATACAAGAAAGCCCTTATAATGTAGGAATTGATAGTGCAATACTTATGAATAAGGAAGTATGGGTTGCTACTGGACATATTGGTGGATTTTCAGACCCTCTTATGGATTGCAAAGAATGTAAAACAAGATATAGAGCTGATAAGTTAATTGAAGACCATATGACAGAACAAGGGATGGAAATAGCCAGTGCTGATGGTTGGTCAAATGAAAAGCTCAAGGCATATATTGAAGATAATCATATAAATTGCCCTAGTTGTGGAAAACACAATTTTACAGATATAAGAAACTTTAATTTGATGTTTAAAACTTTCCAAGGTGTAACTGAAGACTCAAAAGCTGAAGTATATTTAAGACCAGAAACAGCTCAAGGCATATTTGTGAATTTTAAGAATGTTCAAAGAACTTCAAGGAAAAAAGTACCTTTTGGAATAGGTCAAATTGGAAAGTCTTTCAGAAATGAAATAACACCAGGAAATTTTATTTTTAGGATAAGAGAATTTGAACAAATGGAATTGGAATTTTTTTG
>LIDZ01008777.1_pt8 | contig 27575 bp, 26 predicted proteins | sample 644651 | NCBI WGS metagenome assembly LIDZ01 (sample SAMN03856242, study PRJNA289617) | food metagenome | isolation source: wine grapes on drying loft during traditional withering process | host: Vitis vinifera cv. Corvina | place: Italy: Gargagnago di S. Ambrogio di Valpolicella | collected 2014-01 | reverse complement strand
GCATGGGGGACGTCAAAGGCATCACTCAACGGCTGGACTATTTAAAACAGCTGGGAGTAGATGTGATCTGGATTAGTCCGGTTTACAAATCGCCGATGGATGATGGCGGGTATGACATCGCTGATTATTATACGGTGGATGACATGTTCGGGACCAACGAAGATCTTGATGAGCTGCTAGCACAGGCGGAAGCCCGGGGAATGAAGGTCTTGATGGATTTAGTGGTCAATCATACCTCTGATGAGCATGAATGGTTCCAGCAAGCTTTGCAAGACCCCAACAGCAAGTACCGGGACTACTATGTGTTTGAAGAAGGAATCGACGGTCAGCCGCCTAATAACTGGCGCACCTATTTCGGCGAATCGGCCTGGGAGCCGGTACCGAATGAGGAAAACATGTACTACCTCCATGCCTTTACCAAAAAACAGCCGGATCTGAATTGGGAAAACCTTGAGGTCAGAGAAGAAATCTACACCATGATTAATTATTGGTTGGATAAAGGCTTAGGCGGCTTTCGGATCGATGCGATTTTAAATATTAAAAAGCGGATTGAAAAAGGCTTTTTTGAACCGGATGGCGAGGACGGCTTAGTCTTTATTGGGCATTGGATTTTAAATCAACCGGGGATTGAAGTTTGGTTGAAGGAAATGAACGATCGTACCTTCAAGCCCCATAACAGTATGACGGTGGCAGAAGCTAATGTTCCCGGCGAGCGTTTGAAGGAATACATCGGACCAGATGGCTTTTTCTCAATGGTTTTTGATTTCAGCTATACCGATATCGACGTTCCCAGCACTGGAGAATGGTTCAAATTCAGCGGCTGGACTTGGGAATTGATGAAAAAGCATATATTTAATAATCAGCTGGTTACCCAAGAAAATGGCTGGGGAGCCCTTTACTTGGAAAATCATGATCAGCCTCGTTCGATTGATAAATACATTCCTCAAGCAGATATTAACGACTACAGCAAAAAAATGCTGGCAACCTTGTTTATGCTGCTGCGGGGCACGCCGTTTATCTATCAAGGACAAGAGCTGGGGATGACCAATATTGAAATGGATAGTATCGATGAGTATGACGATATTGCGACTCACGATCAATACAGTCGCGCGGTGTTGTCCGGCTTTTCTCATGAAGAAGCGTTGGCGGCGATGAACCGCCGCAGCCGGGATAATTCCCGCACGCCGATGCAGTGGGATACCTCAAAAAATGCTGGTTTTTCAACCGCTGAGAAAACCTGGATGAAAGTCAATCCGAATTATCCAACGATTAATGCCGCGGACGAATTGAAGCAGGCGGACTCAGTCTTTCATCACTATCGGCAATTAGTTCAGCTGCGACGAGACAGCCCGTATCAGGATGTGATTGTTTATGGAAAGTTCGTGCCATTAAACGAAGACGTGGACGAAACGATTGTTTATCAACGGGAGCTGGAGCAGCGAAAGGTACTGGTTGCGATTAATTACACCAATACAATGCAGATAACCGAGATCGCCGAAGAGTTTGATCACTACTTGTTAGGGAATTACGATCAGGCGAAATTAGCCGGAGGAAAGCTGACCTTGCGACCTTACGAAAGTGTTGTTTTGGCCAATTACAAGGAGCGAGAATGTGAAAGTTAAAAATGAAGCAATGCTGATTACCTATGCTGACAGCATGGGCAATAATCTTAAAGAGTTAAATCAAGTGTTAACCGATAAATTGGAGGGAGTCGTTGGCGGGGTACATTTGCTGCCCTTCTTTCCTTCCACCGGGGATCGCGGCTTTGCTCCTAGTGATTACACCGTCGTTGACGAAGCTTTTGGCGATTGGCAGGATGTTGAAGCGTTAGGTGAGCAGTATTACTTAATGTTCGACTTCATGGTGAATCATATTTCCCGGGAATCAAAATTCTTCCAGGATTTCAAAGCTAAACATGAAGCTTCTATTTATAAGGAGATGTTCATCCGTATTCATGAGTTTTTCCCGGAAAACCGTCCCACAGAAGCCGACATTGACCTGATTTACAAGCGCAAAGATAAGGCGCCTTTTCAGGAAGTGGTCTTTGCTGATGGCGAAAAAGAGCAGGTCTGGAATACCTTCGGGGAAGAACAGATTGATTTGGATGTAACCAAAGAAGTGACCAAAGCCTTTATTCGCGAAACGATTGCTGATATGGCTAGTCATGGTTGTTCCTTGATCCGACTGGATGCTTTTGCTTATGCCATTAAGAAACTGGACACCAACGATTTCTTCGTAGAGCCGGAAATTTGGGAACTGCTGGATGAAATTCGTGAAGAAGCAGCCAAGCATCAAGTGGAGTTATTGCCGGAGATTCATGAACATTATTCCATTCAAATGAAGATTGCCGATCATGATTACTTCGTCTATGATTTTGCGCTGCCGATGTTAACATTGTATTCCTTATACAGTGGAAAAAGTGAACGACTAGCGGCTTGGCTGAAGATGAGTCCTATGAAGCAATTCACCACCTTAGATACTCATGATGGAATCGGCGTGGTGGATGCCAAGGATTTATTGACGGATGAAGAACTGAATTATACTTCCGAAGAGCTATACAAAGTCGGGGCGAATGTGAAGAAGATTTATTCTTCCGAAAGCTATAACAATTTGGACATTTATCAAATCAACAGCACGTATTACAGTGCGTTGGGCGACAATGATGACAGCTATTTGCTGGCGCGGGCTCTGCAATGCTTCGCTCCAGGAATTCCGCAGGTCTATTATGTAGGCTTACTGGCTGGTAAAAATGATATTGAGCTGCTGGAGCAATCCCAAGAAGGCCGCAATATCAACCGGCATTATTATTCAGTTGAAGAGATTAATCAGGAAGTCACTCGCCCGGTGGTTCAAGCCTTATTTGAACTGTTGCGTTTTAGAAATCGTTCGGCGGCCTTTGAACTAACAGGAACGATCACCGTCGAAACACCAACCGAAGAAACCATTGTGGTGACAAGAAAAAGTCAAGACGGCAAGACCGTTGCTCGTTTAGAGGCCGATTTAGCGGTGAAGAAATTTCAAGTGTTTGAAAATGACCAGCAGGTTTTTGATAATTAAAAAAAGAGGTGCGTTATGGTAGATATAGCTTTAAGAGGTGTGCATAAAAAATACGGCAACAACGACAAATATTCAGTTACAGACTTTAACCTTGAGATCAAAGATCGGGAATTCATCGTTTTCGTAGGTCCTTCCGGTTGCGGAAAATCCACAACTTTGCGGATGATCGCCGGATTAGAGGATATTTCTGAAGGAGAATTGCGGATTGGTGAAGTTTTAATGAACGACGTAGCACCAAAGGATCGCGACATTGCGATGGTCTTTCAGAACTATGCCTTGTATCCTCATATGACGGTTTTTGACAATATGGCCTTTGGTTTGAAATTACGGAAATACGAAAAAGACGATATTCAAAAACGGGTGGACAATGCGGCGGAAATTCTAGGTTTGACCGAGTACTTGGAACGTAAACCAGCAGCGATGTCTGGCGGACAGCGTCAACGGGTGGCATTAGGCCGAGCAATTGTGCGGGATGCCAAAGTTTTCTTGATGGATGAGCCTTTGTCCAACTTGGATGCCAAACTGCGGGTAGCAATGCGGGCAGAAATTGCCAAGCTGCATCAGCGTTTGGAAACCACTACGATTTACGTAACCCACGATCAAACCGAAGCCATGACCATGGCTGATCGGATTGTCATTATGAAGGATGGATTTATTCAACAAATCGGCTCACCCAAGGAAGTCTACAACACGCCAAGAAATGTCTTTGTGGCCGGCTTTATCGGTTCACCAGCGATGAACTTTTTCAAAGTCACACTAAACAATGGCGTGATTCGCGATGGACAAGGCTTGGAGCTGAAGGTTCCGGAGGGCAAAAACAAAGTCTTGGTACAAAAAGGCTATGAAGGCAAAGAAATCATCTTCGGTATTCGCCCAGAGGATATTCATAACGAACAGATTGTGATAGAATCGTCACCAGGAACCACTGTTAATGCCAAAATTGAAGTATCTGAATTACTGGGTGCCGAAATCATGCTTTATTCGAAGAGCGGAAGTACCGAGTTTGTCTCAAAAGTGGACGCGCGAGAAGTTTATCAGCCAGGCCAAAGCATTCAGTTGACCTTCAACTTGAACAAATGTCACTTTTTTGATGTGGCAACCGAAGAAGTCATCACGTTACCTTAAGGGGCGAAGGCGTTTATGAGCAAGTATATCGAGATCCCAAAATTAAATCCGCGGTTTCCTTTCCGCACGTTTATTTCCTATGGCTGGGATATTACCTATCCCCACTGGCACAAGGAAGTCGAGATTATTTACTGCTTGAAGGGAACGGTGAATTTAGGAGTCAATGAACAGGTGCTGCAATTAAAAGAAGGGGAGGCCTACGTGTTTCCTAGCGGCCAAGCCCACTTTTTCCTAGCCTCACCTGACAGCGAACGGATCGTTTATCAATTTGATCTGAAGCTGTTTCATTCGATAGAAAACTTAGGCGCTTCGGATCGTTCTTTATACGAGTTGTTCGGCAGCATTCCCAGCTACAGTATGCTGTGGCCGCAGTCAGTTAAGACCAGAATCAATGATCTGCTGCTGAAGCTGTTTCGTCAAGCTTCGCAAGGGGAAGAAGGGGCAGAATATGCGGCAGCGGGTCTGCTTTATCAGCTGATTGCTTGTTTTTATCAATTGCCGACAGTGGAAAAAACGGTCAGCCAGTCCCAGCAAGCCTTGAAGAATAAGGAAGTAATGGACTGTCTGAACGCCGTCTTCGAATATGTTGAGCACAATTTCTTATCTGCTATTACTATGGAGGAAGTGGCAAATGATGTCGGCTTTAGTCCGTCGTATTTTTCCCGCTTTTTCAAGAAGCATGTGGGAACCTCTTTTAGCCAATATTTAACCGAGTATCGGATCAATGTGGCGAAATATATTTTAGGCACTTCGCAGCTGCCGATGGTGGAAGTGGCCAGTCAGGCAGGCTTCGCCAGTGTCAAAACGTTTCATCATGTGTTTAAAGCCCAAGTAGGGGTTTCGCCTAAACAATTTCAAAAAAAACTAAACGAATAAGTGTGATCCAGTGTCTATTAGTAGATGCTGGATTTTTTGTTATCTTAATTTTATTTGGATGATTTTCGGGCTTTTCAGACAGTTAAAAAAGAGCGCATAATCCGGGAACTTTTGGATCGGAAAGAAGGAAGAAAGCTGCGAGCTAGAGGATTATACTATAGATAAATAAGGAACCTGGAGGGAAATATGACACTAAAAATTGGAATTATCGGGTGTGGCGGGATTACCAAAGGAAAGCATCTTCCGGCGTTGAGCCAGATAGAAGAAGTCCAGCTGGTAGCCTTCTGTGATGTTATTTTAGATCGAGCAGATGAGATGCGAACGATCTTCGGCACACCAGAGGCGGAAATGTTCACAGACTATCGGAAAATGCTGGCAGAAATGGACTTGGATGTGGTCCATGTTTGTACGCCAAACGCAACACATGCGGAATTGACAATCGCGGCTTTAGAAGCAGACTGCCATGTCATGTGCGAAAAACCAATGGCGAAAACTTCGGAACAAGCCCGTCAAATGATCGAAGCAGCCAAACGAACGGGTAAAAAACTGACGATCGGCTATCAAAATCGTTTTCGGACCGATTCTCAGTATTTGCAGGAAGTTTGTCAGGAAGGTACTTTAGGCGATATTTATTTTGGAAAAGCTCACGCGATTCGTCGTCGCGCTGTTCCCACTTGGGGTGTTTTCCTGGATGAAGAAGCACAGGGAGGCGGGCCTTTGATCGATATCGGAACCCATGCTTTGGACTTAACCTTGTGGATGATGAACAATTATAAACCAAAATATGTCGTGGGTAAGGCGTATCACAAGCTGGCGGAAACTAAAAATGCAGCCAATGCCTGGGGACCGTGGGACCCGGAAAAATTCAAGGTGGAGGATTCAGCCTTTGGATTCATCATGATGGAAAACGGCGCCAGTATTTTCTTGGAGTCCAGCTGGGCATTGAATAGTCTGGACGTGAAGGAAGCGAAAACGACATTATGCGGAACTAAGGGCGGAGCAGATATGAATGATGGCCTGACGATTAATGGCGAAGACCACAGTCTGCTTTACGAGAAAAAAATTCAGCTGCAAACCGGCGGTGTAGATTTTTACGACGGTGAAGGTGATGATCCAGCCTTAACGGAGGCCCAATCGTGGATTACTGACATTTTGGAAGATCGGGAACCAGTTGTGAAGCCGGAGCAAGCCTTGGTCGTTACCGAAATATTAGAAGCTATTTACGAATCTTCAAAAACTGGACAGCCAGTTTTTCTATAGAAATAGAAGGAGGAACAAAGAATGAAATTAGGCGTTTTTACCCCATTATTTAATAACTTAAATTTTGATGAAATGATTGAAGCGGTAGCGAAACAAGGACTGCAGGCAGTGGAAATTGGAACTGGTGGATCACCTGGTAGTGCCCATTTGGACATCGATAAGCTGTTAGCCAGCGGCGATGAACGTAAAGAATATTTGGCGAAGCTGAACGACAAAGGCTTGAGTATTTCGGCTTTGAGCTGTCACCATAATCCGATTTCACCAGTAAAAGAAACCGCGCAGGAAGCAGACGAGCTGTTAAGAAAGACGATTAAATTGGCAAACTTGATGAATGTTAAAGTTGTCAATGGCTTTTCTGGCGTATCCGGCGGCAATCCTACCGATACCCAGGTAAACTGGCCGGTGCTGCCTTGGCCGACTGCCTACGATGAAAACTACCATTATCAGTGGGAACAAAAGCTGATTCCTTATTGGAAAGATATCAATACCGTGGCTGAACCGGCTGGGGTCAAAATCGGGATTGAATTGCATGGCGGTTTCTTATGCCACACCCCTTATACGATGCTGAAGCTGCGGGAAGCCACTGGCAAAGCGATCGGCTGTAATTTGGACCCCAGTCATTTGTGGTGGCAGGGCATTGATCCGGTTGCCGCGGTGAAAATTTTAGGTGCAGCAGGCGCGATCCATCATTTCCATGCGAAAGACACCTATTTGGATCAGGACAATATTAATATGTACGGTTTGACGGATATGCAGCCTTATAACAATGTGCAGACACGGGCCTGGACTTTCCGGACAGTCGGCTGCGGCCATGATTTGAAGGTATGGTCAGATATTATTTCCGCGCTGCGGTTGTACGGCTACGATTATGTGCTGAGTATTGAGCATGAAGATCCGATTATGTCCATCGATGAGGGCTTAACGCGGGCAGTTACTAACCTGCAAAGCATCATGATTAAGGACCAGCCGGCTGATATGTGGTGGGCCTAAGGAGGAAGAAAATGAAACCAATCAATTTTGTTGTCATTGGCTTTGGCGGGATGGGCAGTTACCATGTGAACACGATTATGCCTCAGGATCAGAAACGGATTCAGGTGATCGGGACCTACGATATTTCGACAGATCACCAAGCGGTTTCCGCTGAAAAAGGTCTTTATGCGTATCCCAGCTATCAAGCAGTTCTGGCAGATGAAAAAGTGGAAGCTGTCTTAATTGCCACGCCCAACGATGTTCATAAAGAACTGGCAATTTTGGCACTGCAAGCCGGCAAGCATGTGGTATGCGAAAAACCAGTGACCTTAACTACGGCAGAATTCGATGAAATCTTAGCAGTAGCGGAAGAAAGCGGCTGTATTTTCATGGTGCATCAAAATCGCCGCTGGGACCCAGATTTTCTGGTTATCAGGGAGCTTTATCAAAATCAAAAATTAGGCGAAGTTTTCCAAATTGAATCGCGGGTTCAGGGAGCCAATGGGATTCCTGGCGACTGGCGCCATCTGAAGGCTCAAGGCGGCGGAATGGTTTTAGACTGGGGCGTGCATTTGTTTGATCAGCTATTGTTTTTGATTGATCAACCGATCAAAAAAGTCGTGACCGATTTGAGTTTTATTTTAGGGGATGAAGTAGATGACGGCTTCAGCAGTACCATTACCTTTGAAAATGGTCTACGGGTGGTAGTGGAAGTAGGAACCACTAATTATACTAAGCTGCCACGCTGGTACGTCAAAGGAACAGAGGGCACAGCGAAAATTGACGACTGGGATTTATCCGGGGAAATGGTGGTAGCATCGAAGACTGAAATTTTGTCAGCACCTCAGCCAATCCAAGCCGGAGTCGGATTAACTAAAACGATGGCGCCACCTTCTGAAGAAGCGACGATCCAGCTGCCATTTCCAGAAGTGAAAGCCGAATACGTCTCTTTCTATCATAATTTTTACGATGTAATTCGTCATCAAGCTGATCCAATTGTCAAAAATCGCGAGGTTCGACAGGTGATGGAATTAATCGATACGATTTTGTGTGAAGAATCAGCTATGCAAATCAACTAGAATAAACAGGAAAAGGGTCGGATAAACCATTACGTTTATCCGGCCCTGATTAGTTATTTAGGAATTTCACTATAAGTTGAATGCAACACGTAGTCGCCATTGCCGCCTAAATTTTGCAGGCCGTCTAAGGCATCTAGATCGTTGAAGTGCCACCATTCAGAGGCCAACGGGGTGAGTCCGCCGTTAGTGATCAGGTAATGCTGCAGCAAGGCGACATTTTCGCTGTTGTTAGGATTGACTGCGGCACTTTGCCAAGCGGTGCGGCTGTTGGTATTCACCGGACTAGTATAAATTGCCGATTGGGCACTCAGTTCATGCATTGGCGTATGCATGGGGTACTCAAGGTAGCCATCGATGTCCGTAACTAGATATTTGCCCACCTTTTTCTGTTTAGAAGTATCAATTTTGGCGACTGTCACATCAATCGCGTAACCAACCTGGTGATTGGAAACCTTGGTGGAGATAAACCAATCGATTTGCCAAGGTGCGCTGGCGATGCCGGACATAACCTCTGGAGTTGATTGTGCCAGCTGCATCAGCTGATTGGCAACATTTAATTGCACTGAAAGCGGACGAAAGGCTTCATAAATAACCAAAGTATTGCCATCGGCTAGGGCCGCCTTCTGAGCGTTCATAATTTTTCCCGCCATATTGTACAAAACAGGAACAATGTATTCTTCTTTGTTCAGACGCTTGTTTAAGTCACGACTTTCGTACAAGACTTGGCCCGTCACATTTGGAATCGTGTGACCGGAAGAGGTAAACAAAGATTTTGTGTTATTACTAATGTTGTATTTAATCGATGGAATAATATCCGGCAGATTGACCAGACAAAAATGGCTGTCCAGCCAGCCGGTCTGACCATCAATTTTCACATTCAGCCAACCGTTTTCTTCCTTTATAATAGTAAATCCAGTGCCGGGCTCTAAGCGGCGCAGTTCGGCCCCTTGAATATTAGGAGCATCTCGCAACGGCAGGTTGATAGAAGCATAGCCGCTGGCTCCTTGTAAAGGCAGCTCGTATTGGCCTTGGTAAACCTCACCAGTGACCTCTTCTTTAGCCTCGGTACTTTCGGTGGTTTCTTTTGTGGAAGAATCAGTAGATTGTTCATCCGACGATTTTATTTCTTCAGTCGTTGACGTAACTGTCTCAGTCGACGTGCTGGTACTGTTGTTTTCCGTCGGTTCGCTGGTTTGGCGACAGCCGGCCAGAGTCAGCAGCAACAGACAGGTGGTCCCTAAAAGAAGGATTGATTTCATAAAAACTCCTTATCTTATCATAATTTTCAATAACTCCAGCAATAGCAGATGCCCGGGATAAAACAAGTAGAACCCCCATTGCAGCAGCTTATTGCTTTTGCCTTTTCTTCCATGATACAGGGCCAATACCGGAATAGCCAGCACAATTCCCAATTGGTAAAGATCTGCGCTACCATAATCCCGCAGCAAAGGGATCAGATGAAAGGTAATGCCGATCACCAAAAAGCTCAGCATTTGTTTCTTGAAATCGCCGCGGAACAGGCCAAAGCCTAAAATCCACAGAACTGATACATAATTCCAATCGGCTGGCAAAACCACCAGGCAGCAAAAAAACACAAAAGCAACTTTAATCAGATTGTTGGCGGGGGAATGCTTAACAAAAATAAGGGCTAATAAACCATTCATTAATCCCCACAGCACACTGGTGGCGCCAAATATGGGCAGGTTGAAATAGATGACATATGGGAAATGCGCTAGCAGAGCAAAGATGAACATCCGTCGCAGGTAACGTTTGCGGTTGGAGGTGAAGTATTCTCCCTCGGCAATGAAGTAACACATAATCGGGGCACTTAATCGCCCGATGACCCGCAGAACCAACCAGGAAGGCTGGTCCGATGGGATAAACACAACAGCATAGTGGTCCAAAAACATAGCGACAATCGCTAAATACTTTAAAAAGGTAGAAGACAAATCGATTCGGTTCGATAGTACTCTCTCCATATATGAATGCTCCTTAATGATTGATTGGTAAAACTCCAAAATAAGAGCATTTGACCATAGGGTTTACTAGCTATTTTATGGGTCAAATGTGTGTAAATTGTGTTGGAAATTATAGAGATTTTGAAAGCTTTTACTTAAATAAAGATTAAGGAGAGCATATAGAAAGTGACAAAAAAAGGAAAGAATCCTGCTTAAAACAACAGAATCTTTCCTTTTTGCTAATTATTTTTTTCGTGAACCAATTGAAATTCTTGTAAAGTTTTGACCCTTGTTAACAGATAATTAGCGGCAATGCCTATGACAATTCCTGACAAAATGCCCAAGAAAGACAAGATCGGCAAGTACAGCATGACTGACCAGGATTGGGCGATAAAGGAGGCTACTAGTAGCTGGCCGACATTGTGCAAAAAGCCGCCGGTGGCACTGATGCCGATAATGCTGACCCGCTGCGGCCCCAGTTTTTTCACCAGTATCATCCCGAAAAAGCTGAGGAGCGCACCGCTCATGCTGTAAAGGAAGGTGGAAATGGTTCCTCCCAGCAAAGTCGTCAGCAGCAATCTCAGCCATATTAATAGGAAGCTTTCCCGTTTGCGCATGGTGAAAAGGGAAATGACAGTGATTAAATTGGCTAAGCCCAGCTTAGCACCCGGGGCGAAGGCAAAGGGATAAGGAATCATGTTTTCCAATAAGCCAATCGTTACTCCTTGGGCCACCAACAAGGCAATAAACAAATATTTTCGTGTGTTGCCCATTCCAGGCACCTCCTTAAACAATTTCAATCACCATTTTATGGGGCAGGCAGACAATCGTGTCGCCAGTTTCCTCAATCCAGCCCCGCCGCACGCAGACTTGATCGCGGCAGCTGGCTTCTTTGACCCGAATCCGTTCGCCGGAAATTTCGATCAGGTTGTAATCACCATCGGGATCTTCGTAAGTATAGGTATAGGAATCCTGGCCTTCCGCTAAATCAAAGCGTTCAATTTCTTCGCCATCTACCCTAAGCACGGCCTGGGTAGTTTCCGCTAAATTCGTTTTCTGATAAACAGAAAAGATCACCAAAGGCAGCAGGGAAAGCAGCACCAGCAGGCCGATGATGATCCCGTCCCAAGGTTTCCATAAACTGTCTGTAAAAAATTTTTTGATTTTTATGATAGTCAAACTCCTTTTTCAATGTGAAAGATGCTTTTACTTATTCTTCGCTAGCGGTGTGAGGGTTCTGTGAACTTTCCCCTAAAGAGTTGCGAGAATTAGCAAATCCTGTGTTTTTTCTTCTATAAATAATGTATCATAATTAGACAGGAAAAAGAAAACAGGTGAACAAAATGAGAAAAATAATTATGAGTCTGCTGCTGGGGCTATTGCTGCTGGCAGGATGTAGTAGCGGAGAGAGCAACGAGTTGCAAGAAGAGCCTTACTCCCAGGAAAGCTTTTCTTTAGGGACGTATATTCGAATTCGAGTTTATGATGAAGACCAAGAGGCGGCGCTGCAGCCAGCCTTTGATCGGATCGATGAGCTGGAGGACAAGCTGACGATTAATGATGAAGCTGGTGATTCGGAAATCGATCAAATCAACCAACAAGCCGGGATCGAACCGGTAGAGGTGTCTGAAGACGTCTATTCTCTATTAAAAGAAGCGGCCAATTATAGTGAAGAGTCTGATGGCGGCTTTAATTATGTGATCGGCTCGATTACTCAGCTATGGCGGATCGGCTACGATGATGCCCGCAAGCCGGAGCAAAGTGAAATTGATGAAGCTTTGAAGCATGTGGATTATACCAAGGTTGAGTTTTCCGATGAAGATCAAACCGTCTTTCTGCCGGAAGCCGGGATGATGATTGATCTGGGAGCAATTGCCAAGGGCTATATTACCGATGAAGTGGTTGCGACGTTGAAAGAGCAAGGTGTGACTTCGGCGATTATTGATTTAGGCGGAAATATTTATGTGATGGGAGAAAATCCTAATCGTGATACTCAGCTTTGGAGTGTTGGGGTTCAAGATCCTAATCAAGCGCGGGGCGTGACGATTGGCACGATTGAAACCACCAACCAGACGATTGTGACTTCCGGAATTTACGAACGGAATTTGACCGTAGGCGATGAGACCTTCCATCATATTTTTGATTCCACTACTGGTTATCCTTACGACAACGATATTGCCGGGGTGTCGATTATTACTAATCAATCGATTGATGGGGATGCCTTGTCTACTTTGATTTACAGCAAGGGAATCAAAGCGGGATTAGAATACATCGAGAAAACGGCAGATGATGGAACCGAAGCGGTATTTGTCAGCAAGGATGGCAAGGTGTATATTTCTGAAGGTTTAGTGGATGAGTTTAAATTGAATGAGAGCTCCGGCTATACGCTGGGAGACCGGGATGAGCTGAAATAAAAAGACTTCGCAAACCTGAATGAGTTTGCGAAGTCTTTTTATTTACTAGGAATTTCAAACCAGAAGCTAGTCCGTCCATTTTTCGAATCGGCGCCGTAAGTCATCTGGTGAGCAGTTAGAATGGTACTAACAATGGCTAGGCCAATGCCGGTGCCTTCTTTGTGGCCCCCTTGATGCTGCACTCGTTGGTATCTTTCCCAAATTTCCTTGATTTGGTCCTCGGGGATGTCTTCACCGGGATTGATAACCGAAACCTTGATTCGGTCAGACAGCTTGTCGATTTCCACCGTGATGGTTTCGCCGCTTTTGGTATGATTAATCGCATTGTTCAACAGATTCCGCAGGACTTGGCTCATCTTCATCACGTCCATCTCCAGCGGGATATCTTTGCTGAAGCTGTGAAAATCAAGCGAAATATCGTATTGGTAGCCGACGCCTTGGGCATACTCCACAGAAGCTTCAATCAGACAGTAAAGATTAGAGGTTTCAAGATGCAGGTCTGAATAACCTGCCTGCATGATAGAGTAGTCCATGATATCATCCACCATCTCGCTTAAACGATTAGCTTCTCGGATAATCAAATTCATATTATTGTTTCGCAGTTCTTCATTATTGCCGGTAACATCTCGGACCATTTCGCCATAACCGGTAATCAGGGCTAAAGGTGTCCGCAATTCATGGGAGACATTGGCGATGACTTCTTTGCGTAAAACTTCTACTCGCTGCAGTTCTTCACCTAGTTCACTCACCGATTCTGACAGCTGACCTAGTTCGTCTTGCCGCTTGACCTTGGGCTTCGAGGTCAACAGCCCTTTGGTTAAATCGATAACGGTATTTTTAATCTGAACAATCGGTGTCGAAAAATGCTTCGATAAGACGAAGGAGACAATCGAAGCTACCAGTGTCAGCAGCAGACTGAAAATCAACAGTTGGCGGCGATTCAACCGCTGCAGGGCTTCGGTTTGAGTAATGTTGTTATACATCATCAAAGCCACCGGTCGACCTTGGTATTCTGACGGAACCCCAATGACAATCGCTGAGTTTTTCGTGAATTTCTCTACGGTTTTAAGCTCTTGTCCACCAATGACGTCGGCAGACTCAGCAGTCAACCAATCATAATGATTTTCCAAGGATGAAGGCTCCAGCTCTTGACCGTTGTTGTAAACGTACAGGACTTCACCGTTCTCATCGGTTAAAAATACTAGACCGATAATCGTTTTGCTTAAAAATTTTAGCGGATTTTCACTGCTATTGGGATTGATTTGGTTGATTTCTCGTAATTCTTCGGCGTTTTCCTCCACTCGTGCATAGGAGTCTTCCATAGTAGCCTCAATATAATTCGGTTCAAACAGCAAAATCTGCATCACCCAAAGAAAGACGATGGCTATCGCGACTAAAAGCATGTTGGCCAGCCATAATTTCACCAGCAGCTTGCTTCTAAGGAAGTGGGTGATTGATTTTGTTTTCGTCGTATTCAAATTTGTAGCCGACCCCCCAAACTGTGGTGATCAAATCACGGTAATTTCCCAGCCGATCCCTCAATGACTTAATGTGGGTATCCACCGTGCGGGTGTCGCCGTAATAATTGTAGCCCCAGACATTTTTTAAAATCGTTTCACGATCTAGACAAATCTGGTCATTTTTTGCTAAATAAATCAGCAGATCAAATTCCTTCGGTGTTAAAACCAAAGGCGTGCCATCAACCGTCACCGCATGGGATTTTTCTTTGATTTCTAATCCGCCGAACACATTTTGAGAATCCTCCGCCTGTCCGCTGCGTTTTAAAACCGCTTTAATTCGTGCCATTAGTTCTTTGGGGCTGAAGGGTTTTGGCACATAATCATCAGCACCCAGGTTAAAGCCCAGCAGCTTGTCGTATTCTTCTTTGCGGGCTGACAGCATGATCACGGGACATTCAGTGAATTTGCGAATTTCTGCTAAGGTTTCAAAGCCGTCCTTGCCGGGCATCATGACATCCAAAACAATGATGTCAAAGCTGGTTTGCTCCACCTGGCTGACTGCCTGATCATAATTTTCTGCTTCTAAACAACGGTAGCCTTCTAATTCAGCGTAGGTTTTTACCAGCGCCCGTAGATGAACATCGTCATCGATGATTAATAAATTTTTCATTTTTTACACCTGCCTATACTATGTAGGAATCTTTGTTGATCCTAGTATAGCACAGGAAACAGCGGCTTTTTCGCCATCCAAAACAAGTTTTCTGAACTTTGTAAGAACCCTCACACTTCTCTCACAAGTTCTTTTTATGATGGAGGAGTAGAAGGAAGGGCAACGCTGGAAAAGTATCGTCCCGTTGGAATTTCTGAATGAACAACTAGCTTGATGTCAAGAAAGGACATAACAAATGAAAATTTTACGAAATGTAGCGATGGCGACAGTAACACTAGGACTTGCTTTAGGTTTAAGTGCCTGCTCAGGAAGTAATGCACCGGCAGAATCATCCTCAGAAAACAATGAATCGACAGCTTCAACTGAAGAATCCGCGACAGCTAGCGAAAATAGTCAATCAACTGTTGCAGTTGACGACTTACAGCCTAACGAAGCTGCTGGCAATGTTTTAGTGGCTTATTTTTCTCAATCGGGTAATACTGAAGAAGTTGCCCAAGTGATTTCTGATTATACAACTGGTGATTTAGCGGAAATTCAACGGGCTGAGGAATACGGTGATCTGCAAGAAGAGGCGGAAGCAGAAATTTTAGATGGCGTTCAACCAGAAATTACCGTTTCTGTCGATAATGTCGAGGCGTACGATACGATTTTTGTCGGCTATCCAATTTGGTGGGACGAAGCACCGGCGATGATCGCCAGCTTTCTTGCTAACAATGATTTTGCTGGAAAACGGATCGTGCCATTTTGTACCAGTTCCAGTGATGAGATAGACAACAGCTTGCATATTTTTCCTGAGCTTGCTCCAGATGCTGTAATTGAAGAAGGATTAACAGCTAATGATTTAGATGATATTCCTCCTTGGCTTGTTGAGCTAGAAATTGTTCAATAAAGTTAGAGTTCAGTAAATTCACGCCAAAAATCGTTAGTAGTAAAATTAAACAGATAAAGCAGCTAGACCCCTCACAGAAAATCCTAGAGATTTTTGTGAGGGGTCTGTATTTTGTCTGCTACCCTTTAAAACAAAACCAGACTAAATTATCTAGTAGCCTATAATACGGAAAGAATTTTACTTGGTTCTTTCGCTGTCTTTGCCAAGTTCTCTGAACTTTGTAAGAACCCTCACAGTTTTCTCACAACTCCAATTTATGATAAAGGAGTAGTAAGAACCAAGTGATTTATTATAAGTGCCTTAGTGGGAAAACAGAGAAAATAAAATATTGAGAGAAGAAACGGAGAGAAAAGAGATGAAAAAGATTTTACGAGCGACACTGCTAGTATTGGTGGCGACTGGCTTAACTGCCTGCGGAAACGATACGGGGAGCGAAGGATCTTCAGGAAATGGTTCAGGTGCGGGTTCAAGCAATGTTGAAGTAGGCGAAAATGTTTTGGTAGCTTACTTTACAGAACCAGAAGAAACGGGAACTGATGCTTTAGCAGGTGCCAGCCGAGTGGTTGAAGAGGGTGAAGTGGTGGGAAATACGCAATTTTTAGCCCAAATCATTAGTGATGAAATGGGTGGAGAGCTATTTCAAATTGACACCGTTCAAGAATACCCAGCTGATCATGACGAATTAGTGGATCAAGGGGAAGAAGAACAATCTGAGAATGCCCGACCAGAATTAGCAGCTGGAATTGAAAACTTAGATGATTACGATACGATTTTTGTTGGCTATCCAAACTGGTTCAGTGATTTACCGATGCCGATGTATACTTTCTTTGAATCGCATGATTTCGCTGGAAAAACGATCATTCCATTTTCCACTCATGGCGGCAGTGGACTGTCTGGCACGATTGGCACGATTGAAGATTTGCAGCCGGATGCGACAGTCTATGGCAACGCATTATCGATTTCTCGTGGTGAAGTAGCTGATTCCAGACAAGAAATTGTTGACTGGGTGAATGGAATATAAAAAAGACGACTGAAAATTGCAAGGAAGCACGGTACTCGCAGGGAGGCGACCAATGAAGAATAAAAAAGGCTTTATCTTTCCATTAATCATTCTAGCGGTGATCGCTTTAGCTTTTGGAGGCTATAATATCTATCGCCACCCCGACATGTTTCTAAATTTGTCAGATAACAGCTTAAGCGAATCAGAAACAAATGGGCTGCGTGAGGAAATTTTGGCTGAATCGGACCCAGACATTCTGGTGGCTTATTTTTCCTACTCAGGAACGACTCAAAATATCGCTAATACACTGAGTACACGAACTGGCGCCGACTTGTTTGAAATCGCGCCTCAGAATGAGTATGACAGTGTATATCGAGAATCCAATAGTGAGGTCAGAAACAACGAGCGCCCGGCATTAGCGGGGACTGTCGAGGATATGGCGCAGTACGAGATCGTATTTGTGGGCTATCCGGTCTGGTGGCACGCAACGCCTGCGCTGATAAACACCTTTTTGGAGAGCTACGAGCTTGAAGGAAAGCTGATTGTTCCTTTTTGTACCAGCGGCGGTAGCGATATTGACGAAACGATGCCAACTTTTTTGCATTCCTGTGATGGATTAGCGGTCTTACAAGAAAGACGGATTTCCAGCGCTAACGAGATTGATGATTGGCTTGCTGAAATTGGCCTTGCAGCGGAAGCTTCGATTGTTCAAAATAGTCTTCAAAATTGATAAAATCGCGAGTTTGCAGCAAAAACAGCTAAACAATTGGAATTTTCAAAATTTTTCGAAAAAATTCTTGCCTTGAAGTGCACTCCAGGGCGTAGGATAGACGTGTACTTAAGTTAAAGGAGGAATTGTGAAATGACAGAAAAGAAAGTTGCAGTTATTACGGGTGCTTCTAGTGGTATTGGTGAAGCATCAGCTCTTTTACTAGCTAAAAATGGGCTTAGTGTCGTATTAGGTGCTCGACGGGAAGATCGTTTGAAAGAATTGGCTGATACCATTAAAGCAGCTGGCGGCGAAGCGGTATACCAAGTAACCGACGTGACGAAGAACCAAGAAGTCGAAGATCTAGTAAAATTGGGAATCGATACCTATGGTCGCTTAGATATTTTAATCAACAGCGCGGGGATCATGCCTCATTCACCATTGAAAAATAAACGCATCCAGGATTGGGATAATATGATCGATATCAATATCAAAGGAACCCTTTACGGAATTGGTGCGGCATTACCTTATATGACGGAACAAAAAGCAGGCCATATCATCAATATTTCTTCTGTTGCAGGACATTATGCGCATGCTGGTGGTGCTGTTTACTCAGCAACCAAATGGGCGGTTCGGGCAATCAGTGAATCATTAAGAGAAGAAGTTGCTCAAGATGGCTCTAATATCCGAGTAACGATTCTATCACCTGGAGCAATCAATACGGAATTATTAACTTCAGTGACTGATCCTGACTTGAAGAAAAACTACGAATCATTCTACGACAACTTTGGTATTTCCGTAGACCGCGTGGCTACCACAATTTTACAAGCGATTGAATTGCCAGCTGACGCTGCTTGGAATGAAGTGATTATTCGCCCAACGTTGCAAGTACAATAATCAGCAACCAATAGTTGACTACACCTAATAGAGAATGGGGCATCGAAATCGACTGTGATTTTGGTGTCTGATTTGCTATATTAGTAAGAAAAGGGAGTGGGCAAATGAAGGTAGTATTGATTAATGGGAGTCCTAGAAAACGGGGCTGCACCTATACCGGGTTGAAAATTATTCAGGAACGATTGAGTGAAAATCAGATTGAAAGTGAAATTATTCACGTGGGAAATCAGCCGATTATCGGCTGTACCGCCTGTCAAAAATGTAAAAAACTAGGCAAGTGTTTCTATTCCGATGATTTAGTCAACGATACAGCAGATAAAATCAGAGAAGCTGACGGCGTGATTTTAGGATCAGCCGTACATTATGCATCACCGACTGGAGCTGCGACTTCCTTTTTTGATCGCTTGTTTTACAGCATGCCCAATGAGGCGTTGCAGCTGAAGTTTGGTGCCAGCATTGTCAGCTGTCGGCGGGCCGGAGCAAGTACTGCTTTTGATCAATTGAACAAGTATTTTACCATCCGCGAAATGCCGGTGGTTTCTTCTAATTATTGGAATCAAATTCACGGAAATTCTCCGGCAGAGGTGTATCAGGACAAAGAAGGGGTACAGACCTTGCAAGTTTTGGCAGACAATATGGCCTATTTGATTAAGTGTTGCCAGGCTGCCAATATACCTGTTCCTAAATGGCAGACAAAAGAGCTTACGAATTTTATCCGCTAATTATTTAGCGGTACATAAAATGATTTTTAAGGGAGGGGTACTTTTGAAGCAGTTTGGCAAATTAGCCGTTATTATAGCAGCACTTGTTTTTACTTTAGAATCACCAAGGCTGTTTATGCTGGAGCCAAAGGTTTATACCGCTGAAGAGACTGAAGAAAAAATAGAAACAATCCAGGTCAGCAGTCCCAAAGCACTTCCTAGCCAAATTCGCTTAGACGTCCCGCTGGAAAATCAGTTTGAAGAAGAAGCCTTAGGAAACGGCTGCGAAGTCACAGCTTTATCGATGCTGCTGCAATATTATGAGATTGATACCAATAAAAACAAGCTGGCTGATTCATTGGATTATGTTCCCTTGATCACTGAAAGCGGCAAGTACGGCAATCCCCACGAAGGCTTTGTGGGCAACATTTATGAAGGTAAGGAAACGATGGGGGTTGCAGTCGAACCAATTGCCAAATTAGCCCAAAGGTCAGTGGGCAATCGCTTCAAAGTATCCGCTGGTTCAAATGGTGATTTTGCTGAAATCATGTCAATTGTCGCAGCTGGGACGCCGGTTTGGATAGTCACGACCCTTGATTTTGAAGTGCCCACTGAGGAGGACTTTCATTCTTGGGAAATGGATGACGGGACCACTACGGTTTCTCCATTGATTCATGCAGCAGTGATTACTGGCTTTGAACAGCAGGATTTGGTGTACGTGAATGATCCTAGTGGTACCAAGGATCGTCCAGTTTCTTGGGATCAAATGGGAGAAATTTTTAATAAAATGGGTGGACAGTTTGTGTATTTAAGCAATATAAGACAAGCTTAATTTTTAATGAATTGGAGACGGTGCTGTATGTGGAAAAAAGCTTCATGGGCACTTGTGGGTGTTTTGTGCCTGGCGATCGTAGTATTGCTTTATTCTCGCAGGGAGGAGGCAGCGAGTTCACAAATGACAAATTCCTCAGGAGAAGTGACAAATGAAGGCCGCAATAACCAGCTGTTATCTGTCAATGATTCCATTGGTGATATGACCAATCATGCATCCTTCGAGGGGTTCGGCAAGCTGTTGCTGCCTTGGGATAATCGGACGGTGGATGATGAGATGCCATTAAGCAAGATGGATCAGCTAATGCCGTATCATAGTCATATTGATACGGAGAATGCTGTGGCAGCAGTAAATCATTTAATTGAAGAGCAGCAAAACGGTCAAACAATATTTTACCCGATTTATTCGGAAGAAGAGATGGAAGCAAATCCTGAAAAACGCAATACTGGTCTGTTCTATTATCGGGGAGAGGCAGATGCGCCTTATGCGGTGGTGGCGCCGGGGGGCGGTTTTTCCTATGTAGGCTCGTTGCATGAAGGCTTCCCTTACGCGATGGAAATCAGTCAGGCAGGGTACAATGCCTTTGTTTTGAAATATGAGGTAGGCAACGAACGAATTGCCACCGAAGATTTGGCACGAGGGATTTCGTTTATTGAAGATCACGCCGACGAATTGGCGGTTTCTACCGAGGATTACTCCTTGTGGGGCAGTTCCGCTGGGGCAAGAATGGTTGCCAACATCGGAACAAACGGCGTCGCAGCTTACGGTGGTGATGCCAGTGAAGCTCCGGCAACGATTGTCACTGCTTATACAGGCCATCGTAATTATAGTGAAGACGACACGCCAACCTTTGCAGTAGTTAGTGCAGACGACCCGATTGCTAGTGCAGACACGATGCGTACCCGAATTCAGAACCTGCAGGACAGTGGAGTCGATGCTGAAATTGTGACCTTCAATCGAGTTGGTCACGGCTTTGGACTAGGAATCGGAACCGAAGCAGAGGGCTGGGAGGACCAGGCGATGGAATTTTGGCAAAATCATATCGAATCATAAAAAAGCAGAGAAATCTGCTTTTTTTGTTGCCTTCACGTTAAGGTTAAGGAGTAGAGTAATAGCAGAAAGAGTTGGAGGTGGGACTTTATTGAGGAATTTGCGTATAGTAAGTTGTTTGATCGGTTTAGTCGTTTTGAGCGGCTGCAGCTCCAGTGTGGGGCCGATTGAACAAGAAGGTGATCGGCAAAGCGAGGAAAGCAGTACGTTTCAAACGACGGCATTTAGTCAAATTTCAACGACCACTTCCAGTACAATTACTGAAAATATCACGAGCCAAACAGCTGAAAGCGAGGAAATTACGATGAATCATTTAGTTATTACGGTAGGGAATCGAAGGCTTCAAGGGACTTTTAACGAAGGCGAGACGGCAGAGGCGTTTAAAGCTATGCTGCCGTTAATGGTCAATATGGATGAATTGAACGGCAACGAAAAGTATTATTATTTTCCGGGAAATCTGCCAACCAACAGTCAACGAGTTGGCGCAATCAGAAACGGCGATTTGATGCTTTACGGCTCTCATTGCCTGGTTTTATTTTACAAAAGCTTTCCAACTTCCTATACGTATAGCCGAATTGGTGCAGTGGACAATCCCGATGGGTTAGCGCAGGCACTAGGACGCAGAGGTGCCGAGGTGAGCTTTGAATTAGCTGAATAATCATGGGTTGAAGTAAAGGCCTGATCTTCCTTGTCAGTAGTGAAGATCAGGCCTTTTTTGATGGGGGATAAAACATGCTTCAATCATAAGATACGCAAAAAAAGATCAAATCGTTCACTCAATTTTTAGAAATTTCAAGAGAAAAATTGAAAGCAATCGATAGAAACCTCATAGTGAAGCGTCTTCTAGCAATTTTTAGCTGAAAATGGTCGTTGACTTTTCCCGGAAATATATTTACTCTATAGGCGTAAAAAGAGCAAGCTGAAAGTAAAACCAGAGATGCTTTTCTTGGTTTGTATCTATCATTTAGGAAACAAAGTGACTACATTAAGATAACTGATGTAGTCACTTTGTTCCTGTGGTTAAGTAAAAAGCTCAATCATTAGAATATCGTTTCCCTTTTCAGAATACAATCCTTTCCGGAGTATAAAAATCGGATGGTTTCTTCGTTATAGGCTGCTATTAAGCGAATGTTATAGTATATTTATGCGATATACTAGGAGCACCCTCCATTATTTGAAATGAATGTGTCATAATAAAAAAATATAAGTTAAAAACCCTGTATTATCAGTCTTTCTTGTAATAACGAGAAAGAAATATTAAAAAAACAATTGACAGCGATTGGAAGATGCGGTACTCTGTGAGCGTCGATATCGCACAAAATGAAAAACTACTGAGAAAAAGGAGGCATGCAACTTGCAAGAATTACAAATTTCCCGTCTGTTCACCTGGAAGCGCTCTACCGCTGAAGATCGCGTTGGGACGTTCTACAATGAAACGGGAGACTCGAAAAATACCATCAAATACCTAGTCGCCCTGCAAATCCGCGACGAATTAAGCACGGAGGATTTCAGCTTTGTTTTAAGCGAGCTAGTCCGTCATATTTTCTTAAAAACCAAAACAACTCGCGCCCTGCGCCGCTATTATTATTTATTTCTAGATTATTTTACCGCCAAGGAATGGAAGCACTTAACGTCCCGTCTCTTCACCGTCAAACGCTTTGTCGCAGAAAAAATCACCCAACTAATGGATCTGATTGAAGAAGCTCGTCCAGAAACTTTTGCCATACCTTGAAGTGGCTGAAATGAAACCGGAAACAAACTGACCAAATTCACATAGATATCCTAAAAACGAGAGGAATGAACCCATGTTAAGCTTAAATACAACCTTTGAAAACGGCATCGGCCGTCGCCACAGCTTTAGTATAAAAGACCCTGATCGCAACAAACCCGCCGAAGAAATCCGCGCCAGCTTGGAAAAATTAGCCAGCCTGAATTTGTTTGAAAAAGACGGCATCAGCATGTTCACGAAAGTCATCAGCGCCAAATTCGTGGAAACGATTGAAACACCGATTTTTGATATTCGTAAAGACGGAGACGGCATGGAAGCTGCCCCAGCAGTGGATATGCAACCATCTTTCAACCAAACAATCGACGTACATCCGGAGTCTGTCCAAATTCAGGAGGCCCCAGCTGTTGAAGCGCTAGGAACCAAAGCACAACCAGCACCAATTCAAGTGCAACAACCATCACGAATCGCATCGCAGTCAGCAACAGCCCTGATGCAAGCAAGTACACCACAAGCAGCATCAACCAAAGCAGCACCAGTCCAAATTATGGACAAACCTGTATCCCAAGGAGGCACCTTGCAGATACGTGTTACCGTCCCAGAAGATTATCAACCGAACCAAATGTCCGATGAAGAATTGGAGGCCTTATTAAGAACCGGCCTGCCGGAAGGGGCCAAATTAGAGGACTTTAGCCTGGATGATATTGTCATAACCATGCCAGAAGGAGCCGACGCAGCGCCACCGCTCGTACCAAACGCGACCGTCACCGATCAACTGACCAGCGCACCAGCGGAGCAAACCGTCGAAATGATCGAAGAAGTCGAGGAAGAATCAGCAGAAGAAAAACGCGGCTGGTTCCCGAAACGCAAAAAAGGCACCAATCCGTTAGCTGGTTTTTCCGCAGACCGACGAAAAAACAAAAAAGCTATTAACCGCTGGAAGCGTGAGAAAAATACAGACAAAAATAAATAGCCTGTTCAATGCTGCAATCAAAGGAAAACGATCGATTCCTTTGGTTGAAGCCAACAGGCAATGAAGTCAATATGAAGTGTTTCAGGTGAACGCTTATTTAGGCGAAGAATAATACAAGTAAGAATCCATTATCAAGCAGGGTTATCTTTTCTTAAGAATTCCCAGACAGCCAGGTTCTCTATGAAATCAGGCGGAATCGCCGTTTGAAGGCTAAATAGTTGTTTGACGACCTTAGCCAGGTGGTTCTCGCAATTGTTTTGCTAAGCCTTGTAATTTTTATCACAAATTAATCACAAACTCTCGCTAGTATTGGGGTATGTAGATGCAGCTAAGGGGAGTGAAACCATGAGTGATCAAAAATTGTCATGACCGTTCAATGAAAACCTCCTCCAATCTATTCAACAAAAAGCTATTTAGATGTTGCGGTTTTTGTGTGTAGAAATCAGGAGGATGAGCTAGATGGAGCAGAAATGGTTGAATTCTTTTGTGACAATCGTGGAGCAGGGCAGTCTCAAGGCGGCTGCCACGCGGTTGAACGTGAGCCTCTCAGAACTAACTGAACACCTATCAACTTTAGAAAAACAATTGAATATCCAAGTGTTTGAAAACAGTCAATTGGTCTTAACTCCAGCAGGAGCGGATCTGTTCGTTGAAGCCAAAGAAATTTTGGCATTGCTGAACTACTCTTTTAGTCAAATGCGTCAGACAGAATTGTCGATTGCTATGATAAATAGTCATGTTTTGCCGCAGCTGTTAAGAGTGAAAAGAAAAATGGCGGAAGCAACGACGCTGCAGTCGATTCACTTGGTTCAGGAAAACCAGCAGACTATTTTGGAGCTTTTAGACCAGCAGTTGATTGATTTTGGCTTGATTGCCGGTTCCTTTGATCGGGAAAAATTCGACAGCTATCAGTTTCCGACTGCTGATCGCTGGGGAATTTTGCTGCCGAAAGCCGGTCATCCCAACGTAGCAACGTTGGCTGAACTGAATGAAAAACCCTTGCTGGTGCCTAAAAAGGAGCAGCTGTCGCAAGAACTTCATCAGGAGATCGTTCAGCGTTTGAAAGATTTTCGAATTGCCGCCGTTTATGAATCGTTAGCGGACGCACTCTATTTAATCGAAGCGGAAATGGGCTATGGGGTGGTCAATGATTACTTGATTGGCGAAGGCTATCAATTTATTCCTTTTGATCCGCCAGTGGAAGCGCAGGTCTATTTGGTGTGGAAAAAAGGGGACCCGTTGCCTCACTACAGCCGAATGTTTTTAGCAGAGCTAAGAATGCTGGAGCTGAAAAGTCAATTTTCCTCTTGACTTAAAGTAAAGGTTAAGGTCTATACTTACCAAGAAGTTAAGTCATAAGGAGGCGGGTATGGAAAAATTCGATCAAGCAACCAATCGTTTTCAAACAAATTCCTACAAATGGGAGGTATCCGCAGGCGAGCTGCCGATGTGGGTGGCTGACATGGATTTTCAAACAGCACCGGCCATTATCGAGGCCATCAAAAAGCGCACGGAACATGGGATTTTCGGCTACAATTCGGTTCCGCCTGTATTCAACCAAGCAATTGCCAGCTGGTGGAGCCGTCGTCATGGATTAACCCTGAATGAAGACTGGATCCTGTTTTGCACCGGAGTAGTCCCAGCGATTTCCTCCATCGTTCGAAAATTGACCAAAGTAGGCGACAACGTGGTGATTTTGTCGCCGGTGTACAATATTTTCTACAATTCGATTGTCAACAATCATCGAACCGTTTTGTCCAGTGATCTGGTGTACGATACGGGGGAATACGGTATTGATTTTGCGGAATTGGAAGCCAAATTGGCGAATGAGAACACGTCCCTGCTGATATTTTGCAATCCCCATAATCCGATTGGGAAAATTTGGGATGCGGCAACCTTGGAAAAAGTAGGGCAGCTGTGCTTGAAGCATGGGGTCGTGATTATCAGTGACGAAATTCATTGTGACCTGACTTTTCCTGGTGAAAGGTACACACCTTTTTATGCGGTTTCTGAGGAAGTCGTCAATAATGTCATCATGTGCTGTGCCCCGACTAAGGCCTTCAATCTGGCTGGGCTGCAAACAGCGTCGATCGTGGTGAAAAATGAAAAGCTGCGGAAGCTGGTGAATCGCGGCATTAATACCGATGAGGTGGCGGAGCCTAATAGTTTTGCGATCCAAGCCGCGATTGCGGCTTTTTCTGAAGGAGCGCCCTGGCTGGAGGAATTGAATCACTATCTGTATCAGAATCGGCAGTATATTGCAGAATTCATGGCCCAGCATTTGCCGGAAATTCAACTGGTTGATAGTAAAGCCACTTATCTGGCCTGGTTAGATTGTTCCCAATTGACAGAGGATGCCGAAAGCTTGTGCCAATTTATTCGTGAAAAAACCGGCTTGTATCTGACAGCGGGTGCGATTTTTGGAGATAATGGTCGAGCGTTTATCCGTTTGAATTATGCGACGAATTTTGCCCGAGTAGAAGATGGTATGCAGCGCTTATTGTCTGGTGTGCGACAATTCAAAGAGAATTCCGCTTGACTTGGAGTTGACTCCAAGGTGTAGACTAAACCTGTAGTCAAAAGAGGAGGATGGTCAATAGTAAAACGAGAAACCTCCTCAAAAACTAGTGGAAAAAGATTGGAGCGCGTTATGATGAGAGTAGCAACATTTATTGAACCAGGGAAAATGGAAGTTCACGAAGCACCGAAGCCAGTAATTGAAAAAGGTACCGATGCAATTATCAAAATTGTTCGGGCCTGCGTCTGTGGTTCGGACCTGTGGTGGTACCGGGGAATTTCCAAACGGGAACCCAATAGTCATGCCGGTCATGAAGCAATCGGGATTGTGGAAGAAGTAGGGGCAGCAGTGACTGACATTCAATCAGGTGACTTTGTAATTGTTCCTTTCACTCATGGCTGCGGCGAATGTGCCGCATGCCAGGCAGGCTTTGACGGCAATTGTACAAATCAGGAACCTGGCGGCAATGCCGGCTACCAAGGGGAATATTTGCGTTTCACCAATGCTAATTGGGCCTTGGTTAAAGTGCCAGGACAGCCTTCGGATTATTCTGAAGAAACCTTGAATTCATTGTTGACCTTGGCAGATGTGATGGCCACTGGTTATCATGCGGCGAAAACAGCGGAAGTCAGCGAAGGCTCAACCGTTGTCGTTATTGGTGACGGTGCTGTTGGCTTGTGTGGTGTGATTGGTGCTAAATTATTGGGCGCAAAACGCATTATCGTGATGAGCCGTTACAAGGACCGCCAAGATTTGGCTCTAGAATTTGGTGCAACGGATATCATCGAAGAACGTGGCGATGAAGCTATTGCTAAAGTGATGGAACTAACTAACAATGCGGGAGCAGATGCGGTGTTAGAATGTGTCGGGACTGAAATGTCAGTAGAAACGGCTGCTAAAATTTGCCGTCCAGGTGCAGTCATTGGCCGTGTAGGTGTGCCGCAAAAAGCTGAAATGAATACCAGTTCACTTTTCTGGAAAAATATTGGTTTGCGTGGCGGAGTTGCATCAGTGACCACTTACGACAAAGAAGTGCTGCTAGACGCTGTTATCAATGGTGAGATTTCACCTGGAAAAGTATTCACTAAACGGTTTGCTTTGGAGGATATCCAAGCTGCTTATGAAGCGATGGATAAACGGGAAGCTATCAAATCATTGGTGATCATCAGCGAGACTAAATAATTCTTTATCCTAGTGAAAAAGCTGCTGACTGTTTGGCGTTGGAATCTTATAAATAGCCGCTTCTTCACCAGGATTTTTCAACGATTTACTTGATAAGAACCCTGACGGAAAGTAGTTAGCCCCAAAAAACATGCTATAGTATAGCTAGAAAGAGTTCGAGGTGATGGTATGAATATATCAGAAGCAGCAAAATTAATGGACGTCACTGCTGTCACTTTACGGTACTATGA
>LIDZ01011144.1_pt2 | contig 27664 bp, 29 predicted proteins | sample 644651 | NCBI WGS metagenome assembly LIDZ01 (sample SAMN03856242, study PRJNA289617) | food metagenome | isolation source: wine grapes on drying loft during traditional withering process | host: Vitis vinifera cv. Corvina | place: Italy: Gargagnago di S. Ambrogio di Valpolicella | collected 2014-01 | reverse complement strand
TCTTTGCGTTCTTCTTCAGTCATCACGTAAATGTTGCGGTCAACAGCTGATGGAGGTGTCATTTTGTTGCGGATACCATCTAAACCAGCTTCAAGCAACACAGCCATTGTCATGTAAGGATTCGCTGCTGGGTCAACTGAACGTAATTCCAAACGAGTAGAAAGACCACGAGATTCTGGAACACGGATTAGCGGTGAACGGTTGCGTCCGCTCCATGCTACGTATACCGGTGCTTCGAATCCTGGAACCAAACGTTTGTAAGAGTTAACGATTGGGTTACATACTGCTGTATAAGCACGTGCGTGTTTCAAAAGACCTGCCAAGAATTGATAAGCTGTTTCGCTTAATTGCATTGGACCGTCTTCGTCATAGAATACATTGCCTTCGTCGTTGAATAAAGACATGTTGCAGTGCATACCAGAACCGTTGATTCCGTATAACGGTTTTGGCATAAAGGTTGCATGCAAGCCATGCTTGCGAGCAATAGTTTTTACAACTAATTTGAAGGTTTGGATATTATCACAAGCTTCAATTGCATCGGCATATTTAAAGTCGATTTCGTGCTGGCCTGGAGCAACTTCGTGGTGAGAAGCTTCTACTTCAAAGCCAAGTCCTTCAAGTTCTAACACGATATCGCGACGGCAATTTTCCCCAAGGTCAGTTGGTGCAAAATCGAAGTATCCGCCTTTGTCATTCAAGTCCATCGTAGGAGCGCCGTTTTCATCCAGTTTAAATAGGAAGAATTCTGGTTCAGGTCCTAAGTTGAAAGAAGTAAAGCCAAATTCTTTCATGCCAGCCAAAATACGTTTTAAGTTTCCACGAGGGTCACCAGCAAATGGTGTACCATCTGGATTGTAGATATCACAGATCAAACGTCCTACTTTTCCGTGTTCACTTTCCCAAGGGAAGATCATCCAAGTAGACAAGTCAGGATATAAGTACATATCACTTTCTTCGATACGAACAAATCCTTCAATAGAAGAACCATCAAACATCATTTTGTTGCTTAACACTTTTTCCAGTTGACTTACAGGCACTTCTACGTTTTTAACTGTTCCTAAAATATCGGTGAACATTAAACGTAAAAAGCGTACGTTTTCTTCCTCAACGATTTTTTTAATGTCTGCAACTGATAAATCTTTCTTTGGCATAATATCCCTTCCTCACGCTTCATTTTTTTATTATTCCACAATCACTAAAGCTTTGGCCCTTGCGATTGATATGGATGTTGTTGATTTAAACCACTTTGTGTCAGCATCTCATCATAGAAAATGCGACGAACATCTTTGTCTGTCAATGGCGGCTTTTCTTTGGCCGCTTTTTCTTCGTCTTTACGCATTTGATACACGCGTTTGATTCCTGCCATGTTCAATCCATCTGATAAATAATCCTTAATCTCCAATAGCACATCAATGTCATTTAGAGAATACATTCTACGGTTACCTTCGCTCCGTTCTGGATGGATTAATTCTTGTTCTTCATAATAACGAATCTGCCGAGCAGTTAAATCAGTTAATTTCATGACTGTACCAATTGGAAAAACAGCTAGCGAACGACGTAATTCTTTCTCCCGCATCAAATATCCTCCTTGTTTCTTAATGTTGAAATTAGGATACCAAGTATTAGACCAGTTGTCAACAGCAAATGTGACATTTTCTTACATAGACGCATAAAAACTCCTGACATCGTTTTTTGGATCCATAAAAAAGACGCTTCCCGTAAAGGAAACGTCTTGATTTCTGATTGAAAAAATTATGCTTTTTGGTGGTAAACATCGTTCACGGCATTAGCAACAGCTACCTTCACGTGTTCAAAGGTCAAGCCGCCCTGCAAGTAAAGAGAGTAAGGTTCCCGCAATGGTCCGTCGGCACTCAATTCAATACTGGCCCCTTGAACAAAGGTCCCAGCCGCCATAATGATATCATCCTCGTACCCGGCCATGTAAGACGGTACTGGAGCAACATAGGCATCAATCGGTGAGAACTTTTGAATTGATTGGCAAAAACGAATCATCGCCTCTCGTTCCTTCAACTCCACCAACTGAATCAAATCGGTTCTCGGGTCATCCCACTTAGGGGTTGATTCAATATTGTATTCTTCTAACAGAGCTGAAGAAAAAATAGCACCTTGAATGGCTTGCCCCACCACGTGAGGTGCCAAGAAGAAGCCCTGCAGCATGTCATAGACATTTCCCAGCATTGCGCCGCCCTCGGCCCCGACACCTGGAGTCGTTAAGCGATAGGCACATTTTTCCACTAATGCTTCTTTACCTGCAATATAGCCGCCGGTTTTAGCAATGCCGCCGCCAGGATTTTTGATTAGTGAACCCGCTATTAAATCAGCCCCTACTTGCGTCGGCTCTAATAATTCAGCAAATTCACCATAACAATTATCGACAAAAATCACCGTTTCAGGTGCTACAGTTTTGACAAACTCGCACATTTCTTTGATTTTCTCAATCGTAAAAGACGGACGGGAAGCATAGCCGCGAGAACGTTGAATCGCCACGACCTTGGTTTTTTCCGTCAGCTTTTCTTTAACGCCGTCAAAATCCACTGAGCCATCCGCTAAAAGCTCCACTTCATCGTAACCAATGTTGTATTCCTTCATGGAGCCAATTCCGTTACCTTGCGTGCCGATCACTTCCAGCAAGGTATCATAAGGAGTGCCGGTAATATAAAGCAGATCATCGCCTGGACGCAACACGCCAAACAATGCAGTGGAAATGGCATGCGTCCCTGAAACCAGTTGAGGGCGCACTAAGGCCGCTTCAGCACCAAATGTTTGAGCGTAGACCGCTTCTAACGCATCCCGTCCCAAATCATCGTTGCCGTACCCGGTGGAAGCCAAGAAATGACTCTCCGAAACATGCTGCTGCCGAAAAGCCGCCAATACCTTGGCTTGATTCGACAAGGCGGTTTCTCGAACCTTCTTCAACGCCGGTTCAATTTTTTGATCGACTTTATCAATCGTCGCTACTAATTCAGGGGCTAGACTAGCTGTCCAACTCATCATCATCCATTCTCCTTATCCAAACTGAACTCTTCTTCGCAAAACCGCGAATATGATAGACTTCAGTCTCTTCATCAAATGTTTCGCTTAATACTAACGTTTCCCGCCGAATCGCGCTTAGCGACTGGCCATCACTGGCATGGATACTTAACAAATAAGGCTCCAGCAGCTCCATGATCTCTTTTTTAATCGCTTCAGACAGCACGTCTTTACCTTTGCTGGACTTAGCCGAGATCAACACATTAGGAAACAAGGTTGGGGTGAAGGCAAAGGGATCGATCCGATCGGCTTTATTGTAAATCGTCAAGATCGGAATATCATCCATCTCTAATTCCTTCATCAAACTCATGACAGTTTGTTCTTGCTGCAAACGATCCTCCGCACTGGCATCCACTACATGCAGCAGCAAATCCATGCCTTTACTTTCTTCCAACGTGGAATGAAAGGCATCGATCAATTGCGTCGGCAAATCTTGAATGAACCCAACCGTATCTGTAATAGTGGTCAGCATACCCTGGGGCAGCTGCCATTTTTTAGTTAACGGATCTAGCGTCGCAAACAACTGATCCTGCGAATAGGTTTCGGCATTGGTCAATAAATTCAAAATGGTTGATTTGCCGGCATTGGTATAACCGATCAAGCCCATTTGGAAAATATTCGACTGCTGGCGCTTTTGCCGGCTGCGCTCGCGATGAGCCTCGACGTTTTTCAGTTCTTTTTTAATCGCAGTAATCCGATTGCGGATGTGACGACGGTCGGTTTCTAATTTGGTTTCCCCTGGACCTCTTGTTCCAATACCACCGCCAAGTCGAGACAGACTATGGCCTTGTCCCATCAAGCGCGGCAGCAAATAATCCAATTGCGCTAATTCCACCTGCAGCTTGCCTTCTTTTGAGCGGGCCCGCTGGGCAAAAATATCTAAAATCAGCTGAATCCGGTCAATCACCGGAACGCCGACAATTTCTTCCACCGTCTGGCTTTGTCTAGGCGTCATGGCATGGTTAAAGATCACTAGATCAGCCTCGTGGGCTTCCACCAGCTGCGCCAATTCTTCTACTTTACCTTTTCCGATAATCGTCTGACGGTCGACTCTGGGACGTTTTTGGGTCAAAGAAAATACAATCTCTCCGTGGGCCGTTTTAGTCAACCCGGCTAATTCCTGCATGGATTCCAAGTAGTTCTGTTTGTTTTCTTCCGTTTCAACTCCGACAAGAATGACTTTTTCTGACAAAACTTATCCCTCCTTAAGCCATGCGGTGATGGCTGACTCGATTTGCGACACTTCTTCTGGGTGCAGCACTAGATCAAACCAATGAACCGGCATGCGATTGCGGAACCAGGTTAATTGGCGCTTGGCATAGCGGCGAGACTGCTGCTTCACGTCTTCAATCGCCTGCTCTAAAGAAATCTTTCCTTCAAAATAGGGGAAAAACTCTTTGTAGCCGATCCCTTGAGCCGCTTGCTGATCTCTGAAGTCAAACAACCGTTTCGCTTCCTCCAGCACCCCTTGCTCCATCATTATATCCACGCGCTGATTGATCCGTTGATACAATAGTCCTCGGTCAGTATCTAAACCAACCAAATAAGCATCGTACAACAGCTCCGGCGTTTCCTTCGGTGCTAAAATCGAACGCCCGGTCAGTTGATAAACTTCCAACGCGCGAATGATCTTTTTCATATTATTAAAGTGAATTTTTTCAGCTGCTAAAGGATCGACAGCTAAAAGCTTTTCCCAAAGAGCCTGCTTCCCATGCTCTTCAGCAAAGGCGGCATACTTTGCCCGCAAGCCGGGGTCTTCTTGTTGATTCTCACTGCCTAGCTTGTAGTCCCACAGCAAGGATTGGATGTACAGCCCGGTTCCACCAGCGATAATCGGCAATTTTCCTCGGGCATAGATTTCGTCAATTACTTGGCGAGCTGTCGCTTGAAAATCGGCGGCTGAATAGCTTTCGGTAATATCCCGGACATCAATCAAATGATGAGGAATCCCTTCCATCTCTTCAGTCGTTACTTTAGCGGTGCCAATATCCAACGTACGATAGATCTGCATCGAATCGCCGCTGATGATTTCACCATTGAAGCGCTTAGCCAGCTGAACACTTAGGCTGGTTTTGCCTACAGCAGTCGGACCAACAATTGCGATCACTTTTTTCATCGTCTCAGCCTGCTTTTCACTCGATTTGCCTTTTCAGGAAAATCGGTAAACATGCCATCTACTTTTAGATTCATGCATTCGATCATCGATAAATACAAATTCACTGACCAAGGTCGGATCGGCTTCGGATAGGTTTTCACCAGCTCCAAGTTTTCCTGTAACCAGTTATGGCTAGGATGAATGCCTTCAATGAAGTCCAGCTCTAAAGCCGCCTCAACTTTTGCTCGTGATTTTTTTAGAACCAAGTCCAGTCGTGCTTCCGGTTCGATTTCATGCATGATTCGTAATGACTCCAAATTGAAGCTGGAATACCAGTGGCTAAACGGCCAGTCGCGGCTTAGCACGACTTCAGACACTGCGGCTTCAATCTCGGGATAATGGTATTTATCAGTTTTCAATTCAATATTCAATATGCCGCGATATTGCATTTGCAGCAGCAGGTTCAAGACCTCCTGCAAGGTAGAAATTTTGGTGGCTTTATATTTAGGGGCAAACCAGCTGCCGGCATCTAACTCTTTGATTTCCTCTAAAGTCATCTCGCGAACTAGGCCTTTGCCGTTGGTTGTCCGTTCAACACTTTCATCGTGAATAACCACTAAGTGCTTGTCTTTGGTAAAATGAACATCCAGTTCGATACAATCTGCGCCTGCTCGTACTGCTTCGGCAAAAGCCGGCAGAGTATTTTCCGGATGGGTTCCGCTGCTTCCGCGGTGGGCGATAATTAAGGTCACGCGTTTTCACCTCTTACTTTACATCAAAATAATGGAGCGGTTTGTTCGTCAATTTGCTTAGCTGCGACTTTTTCTCGTTAATAATCCCTAATAAATTCTCAGAAAAAGATTCCATGACTACACGGCCGCCCTTGTAGGTGTAGCCGCCCATTCTTACCGTTTCTTCTGGCGATAGAATGACTTTACGTTGAGAAATGTTCTTGAAGAATTCCTCAATTAAATAATTCGGCAGATAAGAATTATTTTGTGCCGCAAAGGAATGCAGATAAATATAGTCATCAATGGTAATATAACAATCATCAAAAGCATTAAAGCGGACATAGTCCTCCATTAATACATTGCGTTTGCCTAACACTTCATTTATTTTTTTATTTAACAGATTCAAAGTTTCAATCTCTTTTGCTCGGTGCTCAAGATCTCGTGTGCGATTGTCTTTTCTTTCAAAATATTTGAAAATAATAACGACAGCAACACCAACGATAACTGCTCCGACTAAGACGCCTAATAAGCCGATTAGTGCTGTTTTCATTTCGTTCCCCCTCATTGTTTATGCGTAAATAATAGTAACACATTTACCACGATCTGGGATAGCATTCCAACGTCAAAAAAACAAATCTAAAGTATTTGACCAAAACTGACCTTTAGTGTATACTTTTTTTTAGGATTTAGCTCCTGAGTGTGCTAAACTACTATATGACTACATAATACAAGGAGGATTCATTATGAATTTAGTCCCTACAGTTATCGAACAATCATCCCGCGGAGAACGGGCCTATGACATTTACTCACGTCTATTAAAAGACCGCATCATTATGTTAAGCGGACAAGTAAACGATGATATGGCAAATTCAATTATTGCCCAATTACTTTTCTTGGATGCCCAAGATTCTGAAAAAGACATTTACCTTTACATCAACTCTCCAGGAGGCAGCGTATCTGCTGGTTTAGCAATTTTCGATACCATGAACTTCGTCAAAGCTGATGTTCAAACCATTGTTTTAGGTATGGCTGCTTCAATGGGAAGCTTCCTATTGACTGCTGGTGCAAAAGGCAAACGTTTTGCCTTACCGAATGCTGAGATTATGATTCACCAACCACTTGGCGGAGCACAAGGACAAGCCACTGAAATCGAAATTGCGGCGCGTCACATCTTGAAAACTCGCGAACGCTTGAACAACATCTTAGCTGAACGTACTGGTCAACCAATCGAAGTGATCGAAAAAGATACTGACCGCGACAACTTCATGACCGCTGAAGAAGCAAAAGCTTACGGCTTGATTGATGAAGTAATGGAAAACAAAGGCTCACTAAAAGGATAAATTGATTAAAGCCAAGGCCCTGTGTCTTGGCTTTTTTTGTTGTAAGAAAGTCTTCGGAAGGCCGGATATTGAAGCAACAAAAAAGCGAGCAGTTAACCTACTCGCTTTTCTGTGAACGTCCCGTTTGATAATCAATCGTTACGCCTTCTTGAATATTATAGATGAATACGTTAAAAGAAACTTCATCATCTTCAATGCTCTGGGCTTCCATCTGAACACCCCGTGCCACCAGTTCTTCCCCTTCAAAATAAGGAGCGACCCGATAACGTACGTGGTTGCCGGTTTCCTTCAGATACTCAGCTACCTGATTTTCATAGGTGGTCATCCCAGGCGTATTCAGACTCCTAGTTGACGTCATCAAATTCTTCAAATTATTATTTTCACCGGTTAAACGAAAAGCAATTAGATGGGCCCGATTATACAAGGGCTGATCCTGATAAAACTTTTGCTGCCAGCCAGTCGGCTTAATGTACAAACGCTCCCGTTCCTCAGTTGGAAATAAGCTCTTGTGCAGCATACCATCGGCTGGTCCGACGCGGTTCGAGTTGTCTAAATCAGAAAAATGGGTCCCCACTGCCATCGCCAAATCTTCTTGCGTAAAATCTGGTTGATTGTGGTTTAACTGAATGACTTGATGTTCCCCATCATAAGCTGGAATTTCTGCCAGCTGGCTGACTTCGACATTTTTTACCGAATTATCTTCGAAAAATTCCTGTGTGTACAAGCCGTATATAGCGGCGATCAGAATGACGATACTAGATAGAATCGTTACAGGAGTCTGTTTCTTGCGTTTCTTTGCGATGGTGCGTCAACTCCTACTTGGTTTTTTGCCAAATTTCTTTGATGGCCGGCACGTTCCCCAACTCGGTTAAATTACTAGGCATAATGACCGTATTGCTGTTGTTTTCGACAACATGTTTAAAGGCTTCGATCCCCAGGTAGGCAATCATTTCTTGGGTCAAACCACTTTCAGAAATCGCTTGGTTGATTTCCTTGATCCGCATTTTTTCTGCATCAGTGATCAGTTTGATTCTTTCTGCCTCAGCAATCGCGTCCATTTTGGTCCGCTCCGCTCGCGCTTGCGCATCGATTTTGGTTTGTTTTGCCCGGGCTTCTGCGTCAATTTGCATTTCAGAGGCCTTGGCTTCTGATTCCAAAATAACTGACTGCTTTTTACCTTCCGAGATCGTGATCAACGATTCCTTGTCACGACTGGCAGTAATCAATTTGTTCATGGAATTAATAATCTCATCGGAAACGGAAATTTCGCCAATATTGATGCGGTCAATACACAACCCATAACCTGCTGTGATATCTTTCACACTTTCGTATAGACTTAAATTGATTTCTTCCGTACCATTCAACACTTCATTTAGTTCCATTTTACCGATAATCCCACGTAAGTTTGATTGGCAATCTTGGATCATCGAAGTCACCGAGTCTTCATTGTCATAAACGAAAGCCCGCGCCTCTGTTACATGATATTTGATCGCTTCATCAATCTCAACAATTACGTTGTCCCGCGTAATCACACTTTGCGGATCGATTTGAATCGGGGTCTGCTTCAAAGAAACACGGCGACGTACATGATACAATATCGGGATCAAGAAATGCAAGCCCGGATCCAGGGTTCGATCGTACTTCCCGAAGCTTTCTACTACTTTAACTTCCCCTTGCTGAACAATAACAACCATTCTTGAAATGACAAACAAGACAATAATCGCTAAAAATACGAATAAGATGATATTAAAAATTATCAATATAATTCACTTCACTTTCTGTTTTCTCATTGTTGACCACAACCAATAACTCACGACTCGTAAAATCAGTCACCTCTAACATACTGCCCGCTTCAGGCTGGCCCTCTACGACTTTATAATCGTACCAGCTGCCTAATATGCGGATAGTTCCCCTTAATTTGTCCGTTTTACTGCGAAAAAACGTTCCGATTGTCTTTTGCATTTGATAATCCGCCACTGTTAATCGACCCCTTTGGTTTAAGTATACCAAAGAAGTTTCATCAAATTATCTTTTTTTCGAAAATTACCAATTGCATATGACTTTACTTATCTTTTAAAAGTATCTACCATGAAAGAAACGAGGTGGAAAAAATGGAACAATCAAATAAACGACAATGGTGGGGCCTGCTGGTTATACCCATCGAATTTATTATCGGGCAATATCTCCTGCCGCTGCTTCCGGTTGAAAATAATCCAAAATTAGGACTGATTTTATCAACCTTGATCTTTGTAGCCGGCTTTGCGGTGATGATTTACTTATTCAAAGACTTGTTGAAGGCCCAATGGCAGCTGTATCGCCATAAGCTGTTCTGGCGCATATTGATTAGTATGCTACTGGTGGTTGGGGCATTTATGATCTTGCAGCTGGTTCGCGGCATCATTCCAGCGCACCTGTTAACGGTTAAAAATAGTGGAACTGACAGCGGCGGTGCTCAGCTTTCGGCCGGCTGGATGCTTTTGGCAGCCATCACACCTTTTATTGCACCTTTTGCCGAAGAATTGACTTTTCGTTACCTATTGCTAGGAAAATTTACCAATCGACTGGTTCGCGCAATTATGCTGTTTGTCCAAGGAATTTTATTTGGTTTAGTTCACATCAATAATTTTGGTGGTAATGTGTATGCAACGATTCCTTATATGGTAATTGGTGTTTATTTCGGAGTGATCTATCTGCTGTTCAAAAATATTTGGGGATCGATTATTGTTCACTGGATGTTTAATTCCATTAACTCAATTTTGCCGGCTTTATTCTTATTTATCCTCAGTTTCTTTGGGATATAACTAGCAAACGAACAATTTTGTCACATGGAAACGAATTGGTTTATTTTTTTGATGGCTGCTGATATGATAAGTGAATCATTTTGGAACAGGAAAAGTCTTAGGAGAGTGCAAGAATGAAGCAAGCAGAAAAAGCAAAGCAAATGATGGATCAAATCAGTACCGCTTATTCTGATACGGCGGTCAAAACCCGGCCTGAACTGCAGGAAATCCTGCTGGAGAACGCTGCGCTTTTAGAAAAGCAAGGCCAGTATCAGCTGGTTACCTCAAAGCTTTGCAAAAGTATTTCTTGGTATTATCTCACTCACCAGCAAGATTTTCCTAAAGCCATCGGCATCTTATACAACCAATTGAAAAGCGAAGCTGTGAAATACGATGGCGTCGCCGTTACTGCTCTCATGATGCCTCTTTGGTTTTAGTTTACATATATAAAGAAACCTGCTGTCCGAAGTTGGGCAGCAGGTTTCTTTTGTTCTGTTTTTACATAGGTAGATGAAGCTCAAGAAACTTTATAGCCTTTACGACTAGCAATAATCATATTCGCTAGAAAGTTCAACCACAAAAGAATGCTGACAATTCGGCTAATTGGCCCATCTTGAAAAATAAAGATAAAACCTAAAGCAAAATTTACAAGTCCCAACCAAAAACTCTCCTGCTTCAATACTTCTTTTTCTCTAAACATCCAACAGCCACTTCCCTTCGTTTTCTTATAATTTTACGCTCTTTTTCTTAAATCAGCTAGTTCTTACAATAAAAAAAGACCAGCAACTTGAAATTGCTGGCTGAACACTTATTAAGCGGGTGACGAGAATCGAACTCGCGACGGAAGCTTGGGAAGCTTCTGTTTTACCACTAAACTACACCCGCAAAGGACACTACAAAGTATAACGCTTATTATTTAATTCAGCAAGTCTGATTGCTGCTTAAACAGAATCATTGACTTATTCAGCCTCAGCCCTTACCTTTTTAAATAAAGGAGTGTTTTGTATGGATAGACTGAAAACAGTTCTCAAGGCCATTGAAACTGAAACAAATGTCGTCGTATTCATCTCCTCTAAAACTTGAAGTATCTGTCATGTGGACGAACCTCGCGTGCGAGGAATAGCAGAAAAACAACAGATTGCCTATTACCATTTAGATATTACCGAGGAGCCTGAATTAGCCAGTTACTTTGAAGTTTTGACGGTTCCGGCAGTCATGGTCTATCACCGTGGACAAGAAGCTCTGCGCCAAGCGCGCTTTATTGGGCATAAGCAAATTAAGGAGCTACTAGAAAAGCTGCCGCAAGATGATGAACCAGCCGATTACGATCAACTTTTTAACTAGTACGCTGCGGCGTGCTTTTTTGTATAAAAAAGCTGTGCGTTGGAGAAGCCGGACGCTGTTAAAGTTATCGCAAAACGCTTGATAATTTCTTCACATATAAAAAAATAAGCAAGTCAGATGACTTGCTTATTGCGCTTCATAATTATGATGTAAGAAATAAATCAATGTTTGCAGTTCATTGGTTAAATCAACACTTTGAATAATTACGTTGTCTGGTGCTGATAAACGTGCAGCTGTAAAGTTCAAGATTCCTTTGATGCCAGCATTGACCAATTGGTCCACCACTTGTTGGGCTTCTTGCGCTGGAATCGTTAAAATCGCGATTTCGATGTGCTGCAGCTTGATTTGTTCTACCATGCTGTCCATTGGATAAACTGGAATGCCGTCAACGATGCGTCCTACGATATCTTCTTTGATATCAAAGGCACAGCTGACCCGGATACTGTTGCTTTGATGAAATTTGAATTTCAACAAGGCACTACCTAGATTACCTACCCCAACCAAAGCAACATTCGTTAATTGATCGTCGTTTAGGATTTTTCCGAAGAAGTTCATTAAGTCTTCTACGTCATAACCGTACCCACGTTTGCCTAGTTCTCCAAAATATGAAAAGTCGCGGCGAATTGTCGCACTGTCGACTTGAATTGCATCACTTAATTCTGTTGAAGAAACTTTTGTTTTTCCAGCAGTATTTAGAATACGCAGATAGCGATAGTATAAGGGCAATCGTTTAACAGTCGCTTTTGGTATTGCTTGATCTTTCACAATATCTCCCCTTTACACAAAACTTGTTAGTCGTTACAGACCCTATAATATCAATAATCGTCTAGTAATTGCAACGTCTCTGCTCAAATAATTGTGAAATAATCACGAATCTTTAAGAAAGATGGTCCAGGCCTCACCAGAACCCGAAAAATATGGTAGACTAGTACCGTTCGAAGATTAAAAAATAAGGAAGATTTCTATGCTATTATTACAAGCTAACCAAATTGCTCGCTACTTCGGTGCCGAGACTTTGTTCGAAAATATTCATCTAGAGGTTAACAGCCGCGGCCGCATTGGTTTAGTCGGGCGCAACGGGGCTGGCAAATCGACCTTACTGAAAATTATTGCTGGTATTGATCCGCCCGATGCTGGACAAATTACGAAAAACAAACAGGCGACTTTAGGCTATTTGGCTCAAGATACCGGTCTGGCTTCTTGTGAAACCGTCTGGAATGAAATGTTAAAAGCTTTTGCTTCTGTTATTGCAATGGAAGAACGGATGCGGGAAGTAGAAAAACAGATCAGTCAGGCAGATGAGTCAGATTCCAACTACGATTCCTTAATGAAGGAATACGATCAGCTGCAGCATGATTTTAATGAAGCAAACGGCTACGGCTACGAAAATGAAATTCGCAGCGTACTGCATGGCTTCAAGTTTGACGAGAGTTTTTACGACAAACCGATTGATACCTTGTCCGGGGGGCAAAAGACTCGCTTAGCCTTAGCTCGCATGCTATTAGTTCGACCAGATATTTTGATTCTGGATGAGCCCACCAACCACTTAGATATTGAAACGCTGGCTTGGTTGGAGGATTATTTGCAAGGTTATACCGGCGCGTTGCTAATTGTTTCTCATGACCGCTACTTTTTAGACCGAGTAGTAAACGAGATTTACGAAATTTCGCGCCGCAAGATGACCCATTACAAAGGAAACTATTCCCGCTACCTTGATTTAAAGGCGGCGCAATTATCCAGCGACTGGAAAGCCTACGAAAAGCAGCAGGCGGAAATTGACAAATTAGAAGATTTTGTCGCCCGCAATTTAGTCCGGGCATCAACGACGAAACGGGCCCAAAGCCGGCGCAAAGCGTTAGAAAAAATGGATCGTTTGGATCGACCAGATGGCAAAGAAAAATCAGCCCATTTTATGTTTGCTCTGGAAAAAGCTTCTGGCAATGTGGTGCTGCAATTAGAAGATGCCGCTATTGGTTACGACAACGAAATCCTTTCTGAACCAGTGAATTTGGATGTTCGTCGTCAGGATTCCATTGCTTTAGTGGGACCAAACGGGATCGGTAAATCCACCTTGCTGAAGTCGTTGATCGGACAAATTCCGTTCATCAAAGGTGAACCCCATCTTGGAACCAACGTTTCCATCGGCTATTACGATCAAACGCAGGCTGAGCTGAGCGGCAATAAGACCATCTTAGCCGAGCTGTGGGATGAACACCCGACTACTCCGGAAAAAGATATCCGCACGGTTTTAGGCGGTTTCCTATTTAGTGGCGAAGACGTGGAAAAAACCATTCCATTATTAAGCGGCGGCGAAAAGGCCCGGGTTGCCTTGGCGAAGCTGTCGATGGATCGGGAGAACTTTTTAATTCTCGATGAGCCCACCAACCACTTGGACATCGACAACAAGGAAGTGCTGGAGAATGCCTTGATTGATTATGAGGGCACCCTGCTGTTCGTTTCTCATGACCGCTACTTTATTAATCGGATTGCCACTAAGGTGATCGAACTGTCACCTGAAGGTAGCAAGCTGTACTTAGGCGATTATGATTACTATTTGGAGAAGAAACGAGAAGAAGAAGAGCTGGCTGAACTTTTAGCTGAAGAAACGGCTGAAGCGGCTCCTCCGCCAAAGAATAAATTTTATCAAGACAAAGAGACTCAAAAACTGTTGCGCAGTTTGCGACGTAAAGTCGAAGCAATCGAAGAAAACTTGGCAAAATTAGATACGTCGATTGCTGAACTGGAATCAGCGATGGTTGAACCTGATGTTTTAAATGACCATGTGCGTTTAATGGAATTGACTCAAGAGTTGGAACAGCACAAAGCCGATCAGGAATCTCAGATGGCTGAGTGGGAAGAATTGAGCTTAGAGTTGGAAGAAATGGACGAAGCTACATCTTAAGTCGGATGACACTTTCTGCCTGTTAGGGTTTAATAGGATTGTGGAGGTGTACCTCATGAAGAAAAAGAAGAGTGTGCTCCCTATTTTATTGGGGAGCTTTTTAATTATTGCCAGTGCCTGCATTTTTGCCTTGAGGGCGTTAAGTGAACGTTCGCCTACCGTCTCGCCGGCTTTTGCCGATGATGCCAATCGTCATTTGAGTGAACGGGGACAAGACATGACTTTAATGCTGCAAACCGATCCTCAATGGGCGGCTACGCCTTATGGCAGCGGGTCCGATTATAATGACATAGCCACCAACGGCTGCGCGATTACTTCCTTGGCCATGGTTTTGTCTTATTATCAAAAACGGGTCGTTTTACCAACTGAGATTCTCGGCTGGTCGCAGGATCGTTATTATGTCAGTGGTCAAGGTACAGCCTGGTCGATTTTCCCTGACTTTGCAGCTAATTATCAGCTTTCTTATGAAGATCTTGGCCTTGATGCGGGTCGCATTCAAGAACGCCTGCAGCAAAATCAACCGGTTGTGCTGTCGGTAAATCCTGGGGAATTTACTGGTGTGGGTCATATTATGGTGATTAAAAAGGATGTCGCCAGTGATCAAATTGTTGTTTATGATCCCAATGACACCCCAGAAAAGCATCATTATCAAAATACTTACAGTCTCGATTATATTTTGAGCCAAAGCGCTAATGCTTGGGCCTTTGCTCCGTTATAAAAAGCCGCCACGCGAAATTTTGCGTGACGGCTTTTTCAAGGGGGAAAAAGATTTGATCTAGGGATGCATATAACATAACTCACAGACTTGAACATTCATTGATGATTTTCAGAGAATTTTTGAATAAGTTTTAAAGAAAGTTTGAAGGACAAATTCGATCACCTCTTATTTAGTCTCCCCCCTCACCCGCTTACTAAAAATGATACAATTACTTACAAGAAGAAAAATCCGATTGGAGGTTCCTTATGAAGAAAATTTTGTTAGTCGAAGACGATCTCACGCTAGCTAAGGGTGTCGCTCTCTCCCTGCAAAGTCCAACTATCGAAGTAAAGAACGTGGACTCCTTGAAAAGGGCTAAAAAATGTTTAGCTGACGAAGCGTTTCACTTGCTGCTTTTGGATATCAACCTTCCCGATGGCAATGGCCTGGAATTTTGTCAAAAAATCAAGCAGCAGTTGAACATACCGATTATTCTACTCACCGCCCGTGGTTTAGAGGTGGATATTGTTTCCGGTTTTTCTGTCGGTGCGGATGACTATGTCACTAAACCTTTCAGTTTAGCTATTTTGCGTGCGCGGGTGGAAGCCTTATTAAGACGATACGAAGAATTGACGGTCGGACAAAAAAGGTTTAATTTCCTAAACTCTACCTTTGATTTTGCTAAACAAGAATTTTTGATCAATGGAACAGAGATTGCTTTTAGTAAAATCGAACAAAAGCTGCTGCAAAAATTTTTCGAAAATCCGGGAATTACTTTAACCCGAGAAAGCTTATCCAATGAAGCATGGCAGCTGGAGGCAGAGTTTGTAGAAGAAAATGCCCTTTCCGTCGCCATTAAACGCCTGCGTTCCAAGCTAACCGACTGCCGCGATTTGAAGATCGTGACTGTTTACGGCATCGGCTACAGAATGGAGCGGCATTATGATTAATCTTTTGCTGCTTGCTTTAGCTGTTTTCATTGCTGGTTTTGGTCTGCGTCGCTACTGGCTGGCTAAGCAAACCCTAAACAAGATGGATCGTCTGCTGGATGCGGCCATCGATGGGCAGAGGATTCAGGAAAGTTTCGTTGATTCCTACGACGAGCGGATTGTCAAAAAACTGAAGACCTTTGTTGACAGTCGCGAATTGATGACTGAAAGCACCACTTTCGAAAGTCAGAATATCCATGAGCTGATTGCCAACATCGCCCATCAGACGAAGACGCCGATAACAAATATAAGCATGTTCAGCGAGCTGTTAAAAGAAACGGAAAATCCCGAACAGCTTCACGAATACATCGATGACATCAATCAGCAATCGCAAAAATTAAAGCACCTGATCGAGGAACTGATGAAAACTTCTTATTTAGAAAATCACTTGATCAAGACTGCACCTAAACTAAACAGCTATTCGGACTTAATCACAGAATCAACCGAAGCCTTTCAGCATTTAGCGAGTCAAAAAAAGATGACGATTCAAACCGAAATAGCTTCAGACGTTGATGGTGATTTTGATGAGCAATGGTCAAAGGAAGCCTTAGGAAATTTGCTGGACAACGCCATCAAGTATGGCGATGCCGGTTCCGTTATTGAAGTTCGCTTCAAAGAACTTGAATCTTTTATTCAAATTGATGTTTCAAATCAAGGGGCAGCAATTTCTGAAGCAGTCCACGGCAAGATTTTCCAGCGCTTTTATCGCGATGAAGCGGCCCAGGGCACGGAAGGTTTAGGGATTGGCCTTTATTTGGTGAGAGAAATTATGCAGCTGCAGGGCGGATTGGTGAAGGTTGAAGCACAAGACGACCGGAATACCTTCTCTTTATTTTTCAAAAAGTAAAATCTGTCACAGGTGAAAGATTTGAGACAGATTGTGGACAGATTGATTTGCTATCGTAGAACCATAGGGAGGGATGAACATGATTAGTTTACAAGCAAAGAATCTCAAGAAATACTATGGTGCTGGAGCAAACCAAGTCAAAGCACTGGATGATGTCTCATTAACTGTGGAACAAGGTGAATTTGTCTCAATCGTGGGAACCTCCGGCAGTGGAAAATCTACCCTTCTGCATTTACTAGGTGGATTAGACACTCCAACTGCTGGTGAAGTCTGGATCGAAAAGCAAAATCTTTACCGTCTATCAACAGATGAGCGAACGATTTTTCGCCGACGAAAAATCGGCTTTATTTTCCAAAGCTACAATCTGCTGCCAATGCAAAATGTCTATGAAAATGTCACTCTGCCAATTCGTTTAGACGGCAATCAGGTGAACGAAGGTTTTATTGATGACATCTTATTCTCCTTGAACTTGACGGATAAAAAGTTTGAAATGCCGCAAAATCTTTCTGGCGGGCAACAGCAGCGGGTAGCGATTGCTCGTGCTCTGGCTACCAAACCAGCGATCATTTTTGCCGACGAACCCACTGGTAATTTAGACAGTAAAACAACGATGGACGTTTTGGCTTTATTGAAAACCAGCAGCGAAAAATTCGGCCAGACCATTGTGATGATTACCCATGAGGTGAGCGTGGCACAATTAGCCGACCGGATTGTTCGGATTGAAGACGGCAGGATTAAGGGCGGTGGCGCGTCATGATTAAAAATGACAACCGCGCAGTTATTCGTGATCTGGTTAAAGGACAGACCAAAGCTAATAAAGGACGGAATCGCTTGCTGCTGACAGCGACGATTTTAGTCGCTTTTATTTTAACCGCAGTCACCAGTATCGGGGTGAATTACTACCATTCTGTTCAAAAGCGGGAGATTGCTCGATCCGGTGCCCAGTATCATGGTTCCGTTAACGGACCAACTAAATCGCAAATTGCCACTTTAAAAAACGACGACAAAATCCAAGCTGTCGGCTTATTGTCTACCTCAGGTACTGTGCTCTCTTCGGAATATGAAACCAGTGACGTGAAGCTGTTATGGGGCGATACCACTTATTGGCAGCAGCAAAAAACGCCAGCGATCATCGCAATGGAAGGCGCTTATCCTACAAAGAAAAACGAGTTGCTGCTTTCAAAAAAAGCCATCACCAAACTAGGACTGCCCGATGACCTGATTGGTACGGAAATTCCGTTGAAAATTGCTCAATACAGTGGTGTGGAGGAAGTTTTATCCTTCAAAATCACCGGAATTTATCAAGACTATACGAATAAAGCGGAGGCTTTCGTTTCTGCACCGTATTACCAGGAATTTGGTATGCCCACCGAGGATTTAGGCAGCACTCGAGCCTTGATTACCTTAACTACCCCTTTTTATTTTGAAAAAGATTTAGAAAGCCTGGAAAATAAACTGCAGTTGCGGAACCGCCAGTGGATTTCCGTTGATACCGAACGAGCGGCAATTCTTCTTCGATCGCTTTTGGCTTTGCTGCTGATTGGTCTGGTTATCATCATCTGCTCGTTTCTCGTCATTCACAATGTGCTGTACATTTCGATTCGCAATGACATTCACTATTACGGCCTGCTGAAAACCATCGGCACTACGGAAAAACAAATCAAAAGCCTAATTAATCGGCAAGTGATCCGTTTATCCACTGTCGGCATTCTCATCGGGCTGTTGCTGGGGGCTATGGTTTCAGTCTCATTAGTGCCGAGAGTTATCGAATTTATGTCTTATCAAGCCTACGAAATGACCAGCACCAATCTTCCGCTGATTTTCGTATTAGCTGCCGGCTTCACCTTTGCCACCGTTTATTTCAGCAGCTTCACGGCGGCCAACGAGGCGGCTAAGATTTCTCCCGTGGAAGCCACTCGCTATACTGGCGTGACGTTTCGGAAAAAATTCCTGAACAAAAAAGACGGCAGCAAGCCTTACTTGATGGCTTGGCGCAACGTCTTTCGCAGCCGAAAACAGGCATTGTTGGTTTTACTGTCATTGTTTTTAGGGGTGACCGCCTTTAGTACTGTTAGCAGCTATAATCAAAACAATGATGGCAAACGCATACTAACCGCGCTCAATGTCAACGACATGACCCTGACCAATAAAACGACGACAGAACTTCCGGGTGAACAGGTTTTTACGGATGAACTGCTGAATGATCTCACAGCAATTGAAGGAGTCAAAGCCATTCATCCTGTATCCGCAACCACCCTGACCATCGATCCCCAGAAAAATTTGGCCCTGCAAAGTTACGTTGATGAAGCGCTGGACGTTTTTTGGGCGGTTACGCCAGAAGCTGGCCAAGAACTAATGGCGGAAAGTCCGGAAAACTTTCTAGGGGTGCTGAAAGGAATAGACGAAGCTTCCTTCAAAAAAGCCAAAGCTGCCGGAAAACTGAAAATAGCTGCCGAAGATTTTCTCAGCGGAAAAGCGGCAATCGCCAATTCCTTGTATATGCTGGAAGAAAAATTCGAAGGGGTTCACCAGTTGAACTATGAGCTGGCACAGGATGAACAGCAAGTAACGATTGGTGAAGTTACGTCAACAACTGTACTGCCTTCTTCCCCATTAAGCGGATTTTATCCGACAATTTATGTTTCGCAACAATGTTTTGACGAACTAGTGGGTGATAATCCCTATATTGATGCCGTAACAATTGATTATCAGACTTCTTACCACCAGCAAACCGAACAGCAGTTAAGAAAATTGTTGACAGACCCTGACCTGATTGATGTGGAAAGCAAACTAGCTGTCTATCAAGACATGGCTCGCTCCGAATCCCAAATCAAAGGGATGGGCCTGGTTTTAGTTGCGATTTTGATCGCTTTAGCGGTGATTAATTTCATCAACACCATTACCACCAGCATCTTTACCCGTTCAAAAGAGTTTGCCTTGCTGGAAAGCATCGGCATGACAACAGGACAACAAAAGAAAATGGTAGTTATGGAAGGGGTCTATTACTGGTTAATTTCCAGCTTAATGGTTTTAGGCTTAGGCTTTCCGATTGCCTTTGCGGTCTTTCATAACACCAACGACTATCACATGAATTTTCTTTTCCCGTGGAAAGCCAACCTCGTGATTTGTCTATTGGCCTTGGTGCTCTGTGTTGCTTGCCCAATAGCCGCCTATACCTTCATTTCCAGAAAATCCATTGTGGAACGCATCCGAAACTAAGCAAAAACAGTGTGCCCAAAAAATCAGGCACACTGTTTTTGAATTCCTATAATTTACAGCCAAAGCTTTTTATATCCAGCCAAATTTCCGACAGGCGTTAAATATTCCGTCGTCCACATTGGCTTGCGTCACGTAATCAGCTTTCTCTTTCAGAACTTCCGCCCCGTTGCCCATTGCAATACTGGTCCATTGCGGGCGGAACATTACTAGATCGTTGGTGTCATCACCAAAAACAACCACATCGGCCAAATTACCCTCCAGCATTTTTATCATTTCTACGATCCCACTGTATTTATCATCGTATTGAAACATTAAATACTCTGGTACAAAGCGTATATTCCCCAACGTATCTTTCAAGGTTAACTTGTCCTCTTCCTCTTTGGGAATCGATAGATAAATTTTATAAATCGCATCCAGGTGATCAATATCCAACTCTGGATCAAATACATACTCGGTTTCTTCCTGCCGTTCACCCACTTGCTCCCGGAAACGATCATTCTTAGCCCACACCTTGATGGAATCATCCAGCATCAACAAGAAACCATAACCTAAATCTTCCGCCTGATGAACAATTGCCCGCGCCTTTTCGGTATCTAATGGCTTATTGTGCAAAAGCTTATGCTGATAAACCAAGGCACCACCACCAGCACAAACCATGTTTTCCAAACCAATTTCTTCCATAAAAGTAACTGCCTTGTAATGGGCACGCCCTGTCGCAATGGCTACAAAATGTCCATTTTCCTGCAGCAGCTTCAGTGCTTCTATAGCACTTGGTACCACCTGACCTGTTTTCCGGTCGGTCAAGGTCCCATCGATATCGAAAAAGAAATATTTTTTATTCAAATAACCCGCTCCTTTTTTCTTTGCTATAAACCAGACAGAGAAATCCCGCTCTGCCGTCTTATTTCATCGCTATTATAGCACGAAAATATTCTTTAAATTTGGCAATATCCTGCTATTATCCTCACGTGATTGACTAATATTTACAGATTGTCGAAGTTTTTTTCAAATTACCCTTGACCTAAAGTTAGGTTCAGGTGCTAGTATAAAAATGTAAACAGAAATCAATTAATCCAGAGGAGACGAGAATATGGAAAACACACAAACAATTACGCAGGAATGGGATAAAGTATTCCCAAAAAGTGACGAAGTAAACCATCGCAAAGTATCTTTTACTAACCGTTACGGCATTACCTTAGTTGCCGATTTGTACGAACCAAAAAAGGCGGAAGGAAAACTAGCAGCGATTGCCATCAGCGGACCTTTTGGCGCAGTGAAAGAACAGTCATCTGGTCTTTATGCTCAAACCTTAGCCGAAAGAGGTTTTCTAACGATTGCCTTTGACCCATCATTTACTGGTGAAAGCGGCGGAACTCCTCGTTATGTGGCTTCCCCTGATATCAACACGGAAGATTTCCAGGCAGCTGTCGATTTTCTATCTGTTCAAGACAACGTTGATTCTGAAAAAATTGGTATTTTAGGCATCTGCGGCTGGGGCGGCATGGCGCTGAATGCAGCAGCGATTGACACTAGAATTAAAGCCACCGTCACTGCTACTATGTACGATATGACGCGGGTTAACTCACAAGGTTACTTCGACGCAATGGATGAAGAAGCCCGTTACGAAACTCGGAAAGCATTGAATGCCCAAAGAATTGAAGATTTCAAAAACGGCGAGTATGCTAGAGCCGGCGGCGTAGTGGACCCATTACCAGAAGACGCACCATTTTTCGTGAAGGATTACTTTGATTATTACAAAACCGATCGCGGTTACCACACCCGTTCATTGAACTCCAACGACGGCTGGAATGTGACTTCTTCACTTTCATTTATGAATATGCCGATTTTGCAATTCAGCAACGAAATTCGTAATGCCGTTTTAATGATTCATGGTGACAAGGCTCACTCTTGCTACTTTAGTGAAGATGCCTTTAAACCTTTACAGGGTGAAAATAAAGAATTGATGATCATCCCAGGTGCTTCACATACTGATCTATATGACCAAATGGAGATTATCCCCTTTGACAAAATCACTGAATTCTACAAAAAATATTTAGCCTAAGTTATTGTGCTGAATTTTCTAAGATCTTTTATCCGTTGCCAATCAGCAATGGACAAAAGATCTTTTTTAACCAGTATTATACAAAATCTCCACCTAAAGCTGCCTTTAGGTGGTAAACTATGTTTATAGATCAATGAAAGGAGTGTGGATGATGGAATACACAATTGGCGAAGCAGCAAAACGGTTCAACCTGAACATATCGACCCTTAGATATTATGACAAACAAGGCCTAATACCTAACCTGCAAAAAAATCAAAGCGGCAATCGGATATTCGACGAGAATGCCATAACCTGCTTAATAACGATCGAATGCTTGAAGGAATCAGGTATGTCACTAAAAGAAATAAAAACCTTTATCGATTGGTGTAAAGATGGCGACCTTTCTTTAGAAAAACGCTTAGAGATGTTTTTGCAGCAGCGCAAGGCAGTTGAAGCACAGATCAAAGAATTAGAGGATACCTTAGCCTACATTGATTTCAAGGTTGGCTACTATACCCAGGCGGTAAACGATGGAACAGAACAATATGTCAAAGAATCAATGATCAATCCCCGACTTTTTGAAACAGTCCAATAAAAAACAGAGAAATCTCCTAGTGGCCTAAGAATGTTAACCTCTTAGAACCACTAAAGATTTCCCTGTCTTTTTTATTTCGCTAGTTCAAATGTATCTTGAGCAATTTTTAACTCCTCATTGGTTGGAATCACCATGACATAGACCGGCTTTCCATCCTGCTGAATAAACAAATCGCCAGATTTATTGCGTTCGTCATCCAGCTTAATTCCTAAGAAATCAAGCTCCGAACAACACATTTCCCGAACCTTCTCCGCATTTTCACCAATACCAGCGGTAAAGATCAACACATCGATTCCACCCATTTCAGCTGCATAAGCACCAATCGTCGTTTTCACCCGATTGGTAAAAATGTCCAATGCCAGCTGTGATTGTGTATCTCCTTCACTCGCTCGTTTAAGAATATCACGGGAATCATTGGATGCCCCTGACACTCCTAAGAAGCCGGATTGCTGGTTCATCATTGCTTCCAACGCGTCAGCATCCATCTGCTTATTCTTCATCAAATAAGTCAGAATAGACGGATCGATATCTCCGCAACGAGTTCCCATCATTAGACCAGCTAAAGGTGTGAAGCCCATACTGGTATCAAAGGACTGACCATTTTTTATCGCACAAATACTGGCACCATTTCCTAAATGACAGGAAATAATTTTCAAATCCGTCAGTTTTTCCCCAAGCTCTTTAGCAGCTTCTTGAGCCACAAACTGGTGACTCGTTCCATGGAACCCATATTTTCTGATTCCGTCTTCCTCATAGTAAGTATAAGGAATCGGATAAACATAGTTTTTCGCTGGCATCGTTTGATGAAAGGACGTATCAAATACCGCAACCTGCGGTGTATCAGGAAGAGCTTTTTTAAACGCGCGAATCCCGACTAAATTTACCGGATTGTGCAACGGCGCTAATTGACACAGCTTATCAATTCCTTGTTCTTCTTGAATGCCAATGACACAGGATTTAGGAAATTCTTCGCCCCCATGTGCCACACGATGTCCAACTCCCTTCAGCTCTTCTAACGTTTCCAGAATGTTTTTGTCGATCAAAAATTTCAATAAAAAATCGACCGCTTCTTTATGGGAAGAAATAGACAATTGGGTTGACTCTTTGGCTGAATCTGTCGAGTAGCCAAAAATTGCTTCATCGTTGCCGCCAAGTCTTTCAAACAGACCCTTCACTAATAATTTCTCTTCTGGCATCTCAAACAGTTGAAATTTCAAGGAAGAACTGCCCGCGTTTATGGACATAATTTTGTTTGGCATTCTTTCACTCCTAACCTAAGGCTTTTACTAATAATGTTGCAATACACGCACCCACGATTGGGCCAACAATTGGAATCCAAGCATAACCCCAGTTAGCAGATCCTTTATTAGGAATTGGAATCAAGGCATACATCAAACGTGGTCCAAAATCTCGACAAGGGTTGATGGCGTAACCAGTGGTTGAACCTAGCGACAAACCAATACCAACTAATACAAAAACTAAAATTAGCGGTTGTAGACCTGGAGGAATATCCGCTGGCATCAATTGAATCGCTAACACGAAGAAGCAAGTAGCAATAATTTCACTAATCAAATTAAATGGTGTGTTTTCGATCGCAGGACCTGTAGCGAAAATACCTACAGAATTTCCCTCTTCAACTGTTGTTGCCTGAAAATGCGGCCAGAAATGGATCGCAGCAATAAGCGCTCCCACAAATGCGCCAGCAACTTGGGCAATGATGAAAGGAATAACCGACGAGAATTCAAGAGAGCCTGCTACAGCAAACCCGATCGTAACAGCCGGATTCAAATGTCCTGGTGAACCAAAGTAACCACTGGAAAGTACCCCCAGCATAACCGCGACACCCCAACCAAATGCTACATAAAGCCAATTGGAGCCCGCATTTTTCCCAAGAGCACCCTTCAAACTAGTAGAGCAACCAACTCCTGAACCAAACAAGATTAAAACCACTGTTCCAAAAAACTCGCCAAATACTGGATTATTCATTTTGTAATCCTCCTTCGATTATACTATTTTGGTATAGACACTTATCAACTCGGATTCATTTGCTGCAATCGGATTAAAGGGATAGGTACTATCCTTTAAGGCGTTTTGGGCGATGATTTGCGCTCGCTCCATGGCAACCTTGCGTTCAACCCCAAACTCCTGCAGCGACATCGGACAATCGACTTTTTTACATAATTTAGTAATCGCTTTAATTAACTTGGTGACTAACAATTGTTCACTTAGCGAAGAATTGCCTAAGCCCATTTGCACGGCAATTTTTGCGTAAGTTCTTCTGGCTTCAGGGTCTTTTGCATTGAAATTCACAACGTGTGGCAAGAGCATCGCATTGGCCAAACCATGAGGGACTTTGAATTGTCCACCTACTTGATGAGCAATTGCATGATTGATGCCTAAACCGGCAGCATCAAAAGCAAGCCCCGCTAAGCAGGAAGCTTCGTGCATTTTCTTTCTGGCATTCAAATTATTACCATTATTATAACACGCTTCCAAATAGGTTAAAACATAGCGAACGGCTTTTTCTGATAAAGCATCGGTATAGGTGGTGCGATTTTTAGCCACTAATGCTTCTAGTGCGTGAGTCAATACATCCAAACCGCTGTAAGCAGTTACAGTTGGCGGGCTGGACACTACTAATTGCGCATCCAACAACGCTTCATCCGGAATCAATCGACGATCAAATACCGGATATTTGATTTTTTCCTTATTATCAGTAACAACTGAGGCACTGGTTACTTCAGAACCAGTTCCACTAGTAGTCGGTATCGCAACAAAACGCTTCACCTGATCGTATCCTGAAACCAACATGGTAAACAGCATCGCCTTCGCCGTATCAATCGCGGATCCGCCACCGACTGTTACTAGCACAGTCGGTTGATGATTCCGCATTCTGGCAACACCCTCTGCCACGATTTCGATTGGCGGATCAGGCACGATTTCCGAATAAGTCGTTACTTCATTTTTCTTGTCCAAGTGCACCAGCACCTTTTGCAGATTTTCACTGCCAATTAAAAAGGGATCGCACACTAAGCATACTCGTTCATTTTCAAATTGTTCTAGGCGGGAAAGACAATCTTCGCCAGTAAAAATTTGTGGTACCATTTCCCATTTTTTCAAAAATTGTCCCCCCTAACGAATTGAAAAACCATCAGTTAATACACAACGACGACGACGAGCAAAATCTTTTGCAGTTGTGGTACATTCGCCTGTCGGTGTGGCGATTGTAAAGGTCGCTGCCCCTTCACCGCCAAAGCCTAAACCAGCATATGATGGTCCATTTTTAACAAAAATAGACGTCTGGAATTTCTTGGCAGCTTTGTTTAAACGACCAATATTTTGTGAATGCATCACGGCCGTATGCAGCAAGCGTTGTTCCACTTCTAACCCAACACACAATGCTTCATCAAAATTCTCAGTCGTTACAATTGGCAGAATCGGCATTAACATTTCCTTCACTACAAATGGATGATCCTTCGGTACGTTCATAATAATGACCCGCACATCATAATCCACTGCAATTCCGGCTTCTTGTAAAATATAGCTGGCATTTTTGCCGATAAACTTCCGACTAGGACTGCCATTTTCAGCAATCGTCAAATCGACTAGTTTTTGAATAACATCAGGTTCATTCACATAATAGGCACCGTTCTTCTCCATCTGTAAAATAAGATAAGAAACAATGTCTTTTACTGCGATAACACTTTTTTCGGCAATACATAAAATATTGTTGTCAAATGATGCTCCAGCGACAATATCAGCCGCCGCTTTTTCAATATTGGCCGTTTCGTCAACAATAGCTGGCGGGTTGCCTGCTCCGGCTCCAATGGTTTTCTTACCAGAAGTCATTGCTTGACGCACCACACCCGGACCACCCGTAACGACTAATAACGCCACGTCAGGGTGCTTCATTAATTCTTGGGCTGCTTCAATCGAAGGTTCATTAATAGTCACGATCATATTTTGAATCCCGCACGCATCAAAGACCAATTGATTCAGCTTTTCTACTGCTTGTTTACAAACATTTTTTGCACCTGGATGAACACTAAAGAATACGGAATTCCCAGCAGCCAACATCCCAATTGCGTTACACACCAGCGTATCAACTGGGTTGGTACTTGGTGTAATCGCACCGATGACACCATAAGCCGAAAGCTCGTAAAGCGTCATCCCATTATCGCCAGTTTCTGCCTCCGTACGCAAGTCTTCTACCCCAGGTGTCTTATTAATCGCTAATGTTAGCTTTGCAACCTTGTCTTCAAAGCGGCCCATGCCGGTTTCATCTAAAGCTGCTTGCGCATACTCTTTGATCAACGGTCGCATCCCGCAGCGAATACCTTCAATCACCTTGCGCCGCATTTCTAATGAAAGTTCTTCATATTTCTCTTGCGCCTTTTTCGCTGCAGCGATGGCCTCGTTCACAGTACCGAAAACACCAGCCTGAATAATCGGTGAGCAGGCGCGATTAGGTTCCGCTACGTATTCCTGGACTAAATTTTTTATGAGTTCTTTCAATTTATCATCTTGCATAATCCATCTCCTCGATACAGGCTAATCCAGCTTTTGCGATCTGTTGATCCTCTTCTACCGAACCACCACTAACACCAATACCGCCGACGATTTTGTTTTCTTTATCAAAAATTGGAAATCCGCCGCCGAAGGTCACAATATCGCCATCGGTCACCGTCTCCAACTGATAAAGATCGCCGCCAGGATTAGCAACAGCACTTAATTCATTGGTTGCCGTCTTCATTGCAACTGCTGTATAAGCTTTCCGCTTAGCAAGGTCAATGCTGGCTAACAACGAATCTGGCATGCGATAGCTGAAAATCAGATGTCCTGCCCCATCAACCATACACATCGTCACTGCAATACCTAACTCCTCGGCCTTTTTTACACACGCATCGCCGATTTTCCCTAAGGTATCGATGTCATCAGCAATCTTTCCGCCACCTACTGCCTCTTTATAGCGGGCAAAGATTTTTTCAACTAGCTCACTTTGCTGCTGATTAAAATCTTCCACTCGAGCAAAG
>LIDZ01008441.1_pt11 | contig 27712 bp, 21 predicted proteins | sample 644651 | NCBI WGS metagenome assembly LIDZ01 (sample SAMN03856242, study PRJNA289617) | food metagenome | isolation source: wine grapes on drying loft during traditional withering process | host: Vitis vinifera cv. Corvina | place: Italy: Gargagnago di S. Ambrogio di Valpolicella | collected 2014-01 | reverse complement strand
CCGGCAGCCCAGCGCGATCCGCTGATCACCACTTCTTATGGCACCGGCGAGCTGATCCGTAACGCGCTGGATAAGGGCGTTGAGCACTTTATTATTGGCATCGGCGGCAGCGCCACCAATGATGGCGGCGCCGGCATGGTACAGGCGCTTGGCGCGCGTTTGCTGGACTCTGAAGACAGGCAGATCGGTTATGGCGGCGGACAGCTGCCGGCGCTGACCCGCATTGATATGAGCGAGTTCGATCCCCGCATCAAACACTGTCGTTTTGAAGTGGCCTGCGATGTCACCAATCCGTTGCTCGGTGAAGAAGGGGCGTCGGCCATTTTTGGCCCACAAAAAGGCGCAACGCCTGAGTTAGTGAAAACCCTGGATAGCGCGCTGGCGCATTACGCCTCGGTGATCCGCCGTGATTTGGACAAAGATGTGCTGACGATTGCCGGAGGCGGCGCGGCGGGCGGCATGGGCGTGGCATTGCACGCTTTCTGTCAGGCTGAACTGCGTCGCGGCATTGAAATCGTCACCGAAGCGTTAGGCCTGGACGCGCTGGTGAAAGATGCCACGCTGGTGATCACCGGGGAAGGCCGAATCGACAGCCAGTCCATTCATGGCAAGGTGCCGATTGGCGTGGCTCAGGTAGCGAAACGCTACAACAAACCGGTGATTGGCATTGCCGGCAGCCTGACCAGGGACGTGGGGATCGTGCATCAGCATGGTCTGGACGCGGTATTCAGCGTGATTTACAGCATCTGCACGCTGGAAGAAGCGCTGGATAATGCCGCCGAGAACGTGCGTCTAAGCGCGCGGAATATTGCGGCCACGCTGGCGATAGGGCAGAAACTCTGACGGCTATCAGGCCGCTGGTTAGCGGCCATCCGGGCTTAAAGTCCTAACCGATTTTTCGCCAGTCTGGCAACATTCTCCATCTCATCCAGCAGTTCAAATAACTCCGGTTCCACCGCATCAATGCTGTCATGGGCTCGCAGGCCCTGTTCCAACTGCAGGCAAAGCTGCTTGAGTCTTGGCACGCCGCTGTAGCTGGCACTGCCGTGCAACTTATGAATAATGTCGCGCAGCGCCAGCGTATCTTCAGATGCCATATAACTCTCCACCAGTGCCTTCACCTCCGGCAGGAAGTCGACCAACATTTGCAGCAAATCGCGCGCCAAATCCGGCTTATTGGCGGCCTGACGCAGCGCCAGTTGCCAGTCCAGCGACGCCGGAACATCCTGCAGCTTCGCCGCCATCGCCTGTAATCCGGGCGTGTAGCGTGCCAGTAGCTGGCTCAGTTTGGCTTCATCAATCGGCTTGGCGAGGTAGTCGTTCATCCCGGCTTCGATCAGATGTTCTTTCTCACCATCCAGCGCGTGGGCGGTCACTGCCACAATCGGCGTCGTGGCGTGCTGCGGATAACTGCGGATGATTTCGCTGGCGCGGATGCCGTCGATATCCGGCATCTGAATATCCATCAGTATTATGTCCAGATTGCGCTGCTGTGCCTGCTTGATCGCCGCTTCACCGCTGTCGCACAACACAATATGTTCGACCTGCTCTTCCAGCAGTGCGCCAATCAGTTTGAGGTTGGCCGGATTATCATCCACCGCCATCACCGTCAGCGGCAGGCGCAGACGGGAAGGGAGGTAGACCGCTTCACGGGTGTGATTCTCAATCAGTACCGGCAGCAAACGCGTCAGGCTGACCGGCTTGATCAAACAGGCGCTGACGCCGCGAGATTTCAACTCCTCGGCATATATCTGCATCTGGCAAGGCAGGGCCATAATCAGGTTATCGGCGCGCTTCAGGGCGGGGAGCAGCAGTTCTGCCGAGATTTCCCGGTCGGCTTCTTTGGTCACCGGCAGCCCCAGCAGCAGGGCATCAAAGTGCCCGTCCGGCAGCCCATCCAGCGTGGTGCTGTAGCTGATGGTCATCTGCGTGGCACCGAGCATTTCAAGCGTCGCTTTAGCCGCGGCGCTGTTGGCCTCAACATAGGCCAGGCGCTTGCCAATCAGGCAGTCCGTCGCCCGCCTGTCGTTATTGGCATTCGGATTCAGCGCCAGATTGATGTTGAACCAGAAGGTCGAGCCGTGATTCATCCGGCTGTGCAGCGAGATTTCCCCGCCCATCTCATTCACCAGCTTCTGGGTGATCACCAGCCCCAGCCCGGTTCCGCCATGGCGACGGGAGATGCTGGCATCGGCCTGACGGAACGCCTGGAACAGCTGCGACTGCTGCTTCTCGGAGATGCCAATACCGGTGTCGTGGATCTGCACTTCCAGATTCACCCGGTTAGTGCTCAGCGAACGCAGCTCAATGCGGATATCAATGTTGCCCCGCTCGGTAAATTTGATCGCGTTACCCAACAGATTGATGATGATTTGCTGCAGGCGCAGCGGGTCACCAATGGTGTTATCCGGCACCTCCGGCTGAATGCTTAACGTTAATTCCAGCCCTTTCTCATGGGCCGACTGCGCCAGCAGCACCACGACTTCATCCAGCGTGTCGCGCAGCGGGAACGGGATGGTTTCCAGCACCAGCTTGCCCGCCTCCAGTTTGGAAAAGTCCAGCACGTCATTGATGATGCTTAGCAGATTATTGGCCGAGCGTTCGATGGTGTGCAGATAGTCGCGCTGGGTAATATTCAACGAGGTTTTCAGCGTCTGGCGGGTAAAGCCGATCACGCCGTTCAGCGGGGTGCGCAATTCATGGGACATATTCGCCAGGAACTCGGACTTGATCCTCGCGGCTTCCTGCGCGCGCTTTTTGGCGAGATCCAACTCCACGTTCTGGATTTCCATCTGCTCAAGGGTTTCGCGCAGATCGGAGGTTGCCTGATCAATGTTTTGCTGCATTTCTTCGTGGTAGGCGGTTAACGACATGGCCATAGAATTGATGCCGTTCTTCAGCATATCCAGCTCACCGAGCATATTGCCGTTGACCCGGCTGTCCAGCTGACCGCGACGAATACGGTCAACAGTGCTGACCATATCGCGGATCGGGCTGGTGACATCGCGCATCAGGCGATAGGCAAAGTACATCGCCAGACACAAACAGAGCAGCAGCAGCAGGGTGGAGACAAATACCTCCTTATATTGCTGCAAGCGCACCGACTGCAGATCTAATTCAATCGCCACATAGCCGAGGGGATTGCCGTCGGGTTTGGCATCTTCACCGGGTGACTCGTCGGGATAATAGCTTTCAGAAACAATCGGCGTGCGCAGAATGACCGAATTGCCCTCGCGCTGATAGCTGAATAAATTCGACAGTTTTTGCCCTGCCGGCAGCCGCAGCTTATCGGCGTCGGTATGAAAGTTCGAGGTAACGAATAGCTGATTTTGCGCGTCAAAAATCGAAATAGAGCGGACGATTTCCGAGTGGCGACGGTGTAGCAGGCTGACCAGCTGCCTGACCGACTCTTTACTGTGAAAGGTCATGCCATATTCACTGGCAACCGCCAGCGGCTCGATGATGTTGGCGCCCGCGTCCACTAACTGGTTCTGCAGCTCGTTATAGCGATGTACGATGAAAAACGTGCTTAATAACAGGCCAATCATCAGCGTGGGGGCCAGTATTAAAATCATCATCCGTGCCCGCAGGCTATATTTGGTCATAAACTTCCTTAAGAAAATCTCTTTCGCCCGGCCATCACGCGGGTCGAATTAATCCGTATGCTGGTGTAGGCTACGCACGCTTTTTAGTGGCTGACACAGCTGATTACTTTCGGGACAGGCGAATAATGGCGCAATTCTACTCTGCAAAACGGCGCGTGACGACCCGCCAGATCATCATAGTGACGGTTAATGACCTCGATGGATTTGGCCAGGGCGTGGCCAGGCATAATGGCAAAGCGCTGTTTATCGCTGGCGCGCTGCCAGGTGAGCAGGTGGAAGTCGATATCACCGAAGATAAACGCACCTGGGCGCGGGGAAAGGCGCGCAAAATCCTTCAGGCCAGCCCCGATCGCGTCACGCCAAAATGCCCGCACTTCACTGAATGTGGCGGCTGCCAGCAGCAACACGTCTCACCTGCTTTACAACAGAGCAGCAAAGCCCAGGCGCTGTCGCGTCTGTTGAGCCAGCAAACCAGTCAGCCGGCCGAGGTCAATACCATTCTTTCCGGCGAGGCGTATGGCTATCGCCGTCGTGCCCGACTGGGCCTCAGCTATCAGCCTCGCAGCAAAACGCTGCAGATGGGATTCCGCAAGGCGGGCTCCAACGATCTGGTTTCTTTGACGCAATGCCCTATTTTAAAGCCCGAACTTAATGCATTGATCCCACCGTTGCAGCAGGTGTTGAGCACTTTACACGCGGTCAGCACGTTAGGCCATGTCGAGCTGGTGCTGGCCGATAACGGCCCGCTGCTGGTATTGCGCCATCTTGAGCCATTAATTGCTGAGGATCGTGAAAAACTGGAACAGTTTTCGCATAAGCATAAGGTGGCGTTATACCTGGCAGCAGAAAGCGATACGCTGGAGCAGGTAAATGGGGAGATGCCGTTCTACCGCATCCATGACCTGACGCTGACCTTCAGCCCGCGCGATTTTATTCAGGTCAACGGCGCGCTGAACGAGCAAATGGTAAGCCAGGCCCTGGCATGGCTCGATCTACAACCGGAAGATCGGGTGCTTGACCTGTTTTGCGGCATGGGAAACTTCACGCTGCCTGTAGGAAAAGTCGTTAAAAATGTTACGGGTGTGGAGGGCGTTGCAGCATTAGCGTTAAAGGGTGGGTATAATGCTGCCCTGAATAATCTGAATAATGTCAGCTTCTTTCAGCACAATCTGGAAGAGGACGTGACGCGGCAGCCATGGGCCGCAGAGGGATTTAACAAGGTGTTATTGGATCCGGCCCGTGCCGGGGCGGCAGGCGTGATGGATCACATCATTAAACTTGCACCCGAACGCGTGGTCTATGTTTCCTGTAATCCGACTACACTTGCTCGGGATAGTCAGAGTCTTCTGACCTCCGGCTACCAATTGGAAAGGATTACGCTGCTTGATATGTTTCCGCATACCGGGCACGTGGAATCCATGGTGTTATTTAGCCGAAAATAGGCGCCCGGACGGGCGTCAAGGCAGGAGAGGATATGGTTGCGGTAAGAAGTGCACATTTGAATACGGCTGGCGAGTTTGCACTCGACCAATGGATCACCAGTTTGGGGATCTCTAATCCGCAGTCATGTGAACGACTGGCCGAGACCTGGCGCTATTGCGAAGAAGCCACCCGGGATCATCCTGACGCGGCGTTGCTGCTGTGGCGGGGCGTTGAGATGGTGGAAATCCTCTCAATGCTTAGTATGGATAACGAAAGCCTGCGGGCCGCGCTGTTGTTCCCCCTCGCCAACACCCACGTCGTCTCTGAAGAGGTGCTGGAAGAGCACTTCGGTAAAGCCATTGTCTCACTGGTGCACGGCGTGCGTGATATGGACGCCATCCGCCAGTTAAAAGCTACGCACAATGATTCCATGGCGCCTGAGCAGGTGGATAACGTCCGCCGGATGCTGCTGGCGATGGTGGAAGATTTCCGCTGCGTGGTGATCAAACTCGCCGAGCGCATCGCCCATCTGCGCGAAGTGAAGGATGCGCCGGAAGATGAGCGCGTGCTGGCCGCCAAAGAATGTACCAATATCTATGCGCCGCTGGCGAACCGCCTCGGGATCGGTCAGCTCAAATGGGAGCTGGAAGATTTCTGCTTCCGCTATCTGCATCCCGACGAATACAAACGCATCGCCAAATTACTGCATGAAAGGCGCATCGATCGTGAAGGCTACATCGACACCTTTGTGCAATCCCTGCGCACGGAGATTGTGAAAGAGGGCGTGAAGGCTGAAGTCTATGGCCGCCCGAAACACATCTACAGCATCTGGCGCAAAATGCAGAAGAAATCGCTGACCTTTGACGAGCTGTTTGACGTGCGTGCGGTGCGTATCGTGGCCGAGCGGTTGCAGGATTGCTACGGTGCGCTGGGCATTGTGCACACGCTCTATCGCCATCTGCCGAGCGAATTCGACGACTATGTAGCCAATCCGAAACCGAACGGTTATCAGTCAATCCATACCGTGGTGCTGGGGCCGAAAGGCAAAACCGTTGAAGTGCAGATCCGTACCCGCCAGATGCATGAAGATGCCGAGCTGGGCGTCGCCGCGCACTGGAAATACAAAGAGGGCGGCACCGGCGGCAATGCGCGCGGTGCGGCGGGTCATGAAGAACGTATCGCCTGGCTGCGTAAGCTGATTGCCTGGCAGGAAGAGATGGCGGACTCTGGCGAAATGCTGGATGAGGTGCGCAGCCAGGTGTTCGACGATCGGGTGTATGTGTTTACTCCGAAAGGCGACGTGGTGGATTTACCTGCGGGCTCCACCCCGCTCGACTTTGCCTATCATATCCACAGCGATATCGGCCACCGCTGCATCGGGGCGAAGATCAGCGGGCGCATCGTGCCCTTTACCTATCAGCTGCAGATGGGCGACCAGATCGACATCATCACCCAGAAGCAGCCGAACCCGAGCCGCGACTGGTTGAACCCGAACCTCGGCTACGTCACCACCAGCCGTGGGCGCTCAAAAATTCATGCCTGGTTCCGTAAGCAGGATCGTGACAAAAACGTGGTGGCAGGTCGTCAGATCCTCGACAGCGAGCTGGACCATCTTGATATCAGCATGAAAGAGGCTGAGAAGCTGCTGCTGCCGCGCTACAACGTTAACTCGCTGGACGAACTCCTGGCCGCCATCGGCGGTGGCGATATCCGCCTCAACCAGATGAGCAACTTCCTGCAGTCGAAGCTGCATAAGCCAAGCGCTGAGGAAGAAGATCGCGAAGCGCTGCGTCAGCTGACGCAGAAATCCGCGGCACCGCGCAGTAAAGAGAGTGGCCGGGTGGTGGTCGAAGGCGTCGGCAATCTGATGCACCATATCGCGCGCTGCTGCCAGCCCATTCCGGGCGACGATATCGTCGGCTTTATCACCCAGGGACGCGGGATCTCGATCCACCGCGCCGACTGCGATCAGCTGACCGATCTGACCTCGCATGCGCCGGAACGTATTGTTGATGCGGTGTGGGGCGAAAGCTACTCCAGCGGTTACTCGCTGGTGGTGCGCGTCACCGCCAACGATCGTAGCGGCCTGCTGCGCGATATCACCACCATTCTGGCCAACGAAAAGGTCAACGTGCTGGGGGTTTCCAGCCGCAGTGACACCAAAAAGCAGCTGGCGACCATCGATATGGATATTGAGATCTACAACCAGCAGGTGCTCGGAAGGGTGATTGCGCGGTTGAACCAGGTCCCTGACATCATCGACGCGAGGCGGTTGCATTAATTTGTCAGGTGGCGACTTTACTTGCCAGTTTGCGTCCCGGCAGTGCTCGTCCAGGTCACATACTCGTGTATGCTCCCTGGCCTGTGCGCTGGCGGGACGCAACCTGACTGCGACAGTTACGCCACGACGTTGTTAAAGATACGTTCACATCAAGAGCGACAACCTTCAGGCTGTCAGCGCTTGCCAATCTGATTATGGAAAATGCTATGAATGCACTCGATCGCCTGCTGGGCATCATGAAAACCCTGCGCGATCCTGAAGGCGGTTGCCCGTGGGACCGCGAGCAGACTTACGCCACTATCGCGCCTTATACCCTTGAAGAAACCTACGAAGTGCTGGATGCCATCAGCCGTGAAGATTTTGACGATCTGCAGGGCGAGCTGGGCGATTTGCTGTTCCAGGTAGTGTTTTACGCGCAGATGGCCAATGAAGAAGGGCGCTTTAACTTCGACGATATCTGCCACACCATCAGCGATAAGCTGGAGCGCCGCCACCCGCACATCTTTGGCGATGTAAAGGTCAGCGGCAGTCAGGACGTGCTGACCCACTGGGAGCAGATCAAAACCCGCGAGCGGGCCGATAAAGCGCAGCATTCGGCGCTGGATGATATCCCGCGCGCGCTGCCGGCCTTAATGCGCTCGCACAAGATTCAGAAACGCTGCAGTAACGTCGGCTTCGACTGGCATACGCTTGGGCCGGTGCTGGACAAAGTGTATGAAGAGATCGATGAAGTGATGCATGAGGCGAAGCAGGCGGTCGTCGATCGGCAGAAGCTGGAAGAGGAAATTGGCGACCTGTTGTTTGCCACGGTGAATCTGTCTCGGCATCTGGGTAGCAAAGCCGAAATCGCGTTGCAAAAAGCCAACGACAAATTCGAACGCCGCTTCCGTCAGGTTGAGCAGATTATTGCCGATCAAGGGCTGGCGATGCAGGACGCGACGCTCGAACAGATGGAAGCTGCCTGGCAGCAAATCAAAGCCCGTGAGTAAGAGCTGACTCGATTCAACAAAAGTGTGACTTGTATCAACCTCCGCCGCCGGCAAATCGGGTACTATTTTGCCGGTCAATACGGTGGCAGGCAGACAATCGGAAACGATTAATTGTGGCACTGCAGGGATTCGGGTAGACTGTTTTCCCGTCCTGGTTATTCCATCGTCTTTAAACCTACTTTCTCAGGTTCAGCATGACAACGAACTATATTTTTGTGACCGGCGGGGTCGTATCCTCTCTGGGAAAAGGCATTGCCGCAGCCTCCCTGGCCGCTATTCTTGAAGCACGCGGTCTTAACGTGACCATCATGAAACTGGACCCGTACATCAACGTGGACCCAGGCACCATGAGCCCAACTCAACACGGCGAAGTGTACGTCACCGACGACGGCGCAGAAACCGATTTGGATTTGGGTCACTACGAGCGTTTCATCCGCACCAAGATGAGCCGTCGTAACAACTTCACCACTGGCCGTATCTACTCAGAAGTCCTGCGCAAAGAGCGCCGGGGCGATTATCTGGGCGCGACCATTCAGGTTATCCCGCATATCACCAATGCCATCAAAGAGCGCATCATCGAAGGCGGTGAAGGCCATGATGTGGTGCTGGTTGAAATTGGCGGCACCGTGGGTGATATCGAATCCCTGCCATTCCTTGAAGCTATCCGCCAGATGGCGGTTCAGGTTGGCCGCGAGCACACCCTGTATATGCACCTGACGCTGGTGCCTTACATGGCCGCCGCTGGCGAAGTGAAAACCAAGCCAACTCAGCACTCGGTAAAAGAACTGCTTTCCATCGGGATTCAGCCAGACGTGCTGATTTGCCGTTCCGATCGCGCCGTGCCAGCCAACGAACGTGCGAAAATCGCCCTGTTCTGTAACGTGCCGGAAAAAGCGGTAATCTCGCTGAAAGATGTTGATTCCATCTATAAAATCCCGGGCATGTTAAAATCCCAGGGTCTGGATGACTTTATCTGTAAGCGCTTCAATCTGAACGCACCGGAAGCGAACCTGGCCGAATGGGAACAGGTGATCTACGAAGAAGCCAATCCGGGCGGCGAAGTGACTATCGGTATGGTCGGCAAATATGTCGAGCTGCCGGATGCGTACAAGTCAGTGATTGAAGCCCTGAAGCACGGTGGTCTGAAAAACCGTGTGACGGTAAACATCAAGCTGATCGACTCGCAGGATGTTGAAACCCGCGGTGTCGAATTGCTGAAAGATTTGGATGCTATTCTTATCCCTGGCGGCTTCGGCTACCGTGGTGTGGAAGGCAAACTGATGACCGCCCGTTACGCGCGTGAGAACAACGTTCCTTACCTCGGCATTTGCCTGGGTATGCAGGTTGCGCTGATGGAATTCGCCCGTAACGTCGCCGGAATGGAAGGCGCAAACTCCACGGAATTTGTGCCAGACTGTAAGTATCCGGTGGTGGCACTGATCACCGAATGGCGTGATGAAGAAGGCAATGTTGAGCAGCGCACCGAGCAGAGCGACTTAGGCGGCACCATGCGTCTGGGCAGCCAGCAGTGCCAGCTGACCACCGACAGTCTGGTTCATCAGCTGTACGGTTCAGAGACCATTGTTGAGCGTCACCGCCATCGTTATGAAGTCAACAATATGCTGTTGAAGCAAATTGAAGCGGCTGGATTACGTGTGGCAGGCCGCTCCGGGGATGACCAGCTGGTGGAGATCATCGAGATCCCTGACCATCCATGGTTTGTTGCGTGTCAGTTCCATCCGGAATTCACCTCAACCCCGCGTGACGGTCACCCGCTGTTTGCTGGCTTTGTGAAAGCCGCCAGCGACTATCAGAAGCGTTTGGCAAACTAAGTATTTTCATAATGGCGCTGACTGACTAATCACCAGATGCCGGGCTGCAGCTTACACCGCTGCAGCGCCAAAATGGCGGTTAATCCGGGCGTTGTTTGTCTGAGTTTAAGTAAACTTGATACTGAGGAAAAACTAATGTCCAAAATCGTTAAAGTCATCGGTCGCGAAATCATCGACTCTCGTGGAAACCCGACCGTTGAAGCTGAAGTTCACCTGGAAGGCGGTTTCGTAGGTATGGCTGCTGCTCCATCTGGCGCTTCTACCGGTTCTCGCGAAGCGCTGGAACTGCGTGACGGTGACAAATCTCGTTTCCTGGGTAAAGGCGTAACGAAAGCCGTTGCTGCGGTTAACGGCCCTATCGCTAACGCGGTAACGGGTAAAGACGCGAAAGACCAGGCAAACATCGACAAGATCATGATCGATCTGGACGGTACCGAGAACAAATCCCAGTTCGGCGCTAACGCCATTCTGGCTGTTTCTCTGGCTGCTGCGAAAGCCGCTGCTGCTGCTAAAGGCATGCCGCTGTATGAGCACATCGCTGAGCTGAACGGTACCCCGGGCAAATTCTCTATGCCACTGCCAATGATGAACATCATCAACGGCGGCGAGCACGCCGACAACAACGTCGACATCCAGGAATTCATGATCCAGCCTGTGGGCGCAAAAACCCTGAAAGAAGCCATCCGTATGGGTTCTGAAGTGTTCCACACCCTGGCGAAAGTGCTGAAGTCTAAAGGCATGGGTACTGCTGTTGGTGACGAAGGTGGCTACGCGCCTAACCTGGGTTCCAACGCAGAAGCGCTGGCGGTTATCGCTGAAGCGGTAAAAGCAGCAGGCTACGAGCTGGGCAAAGACATCACCCTGGCGATGGACTGTGCAGCGTCTGAATTCTACAAAGACGGCAAGTATGTGCTGGCGGGTGAAGGCAACAAAGAATTCACCTCTGAAGAGTTCACTCACTTCCTGGAAGACCTGACCAAACAGTACCCAATCGTCTCTATCGAAGACGGTCTGGACGAATCTGACTGGGCTGGCTTCGCATACCAGACTAAAGTACTGGGCGACAAAATCCAGCTGGTGGGCGATGACCTGTTCGTGACCAACACCAAGATCCTGAAAGAAGGTATCGACAAAGGTATCGCTAACTCCATCCTGATCAAATTCAACCAGATCGGTTCTCTGACCGAAACTCTGGCTGCGATCAAAATGGCGAAAGATGCCGGTTATACCGCAGTGATCTCTCACCGTTCAGGTGAAACCGAAGACGCTACTATCGCTGACCTGGCGGTAGGTACTGCAGCAGGCCAGATCAAAACCGGTTCTATGAGCCGTTCTGACCGTGTTGCTAAGTACAACCAGCTGATCCGTATCGAAGAAGCGCTGGGAGCACGTGCGCCATTCAACGGTCTGAAAGAAGTTAAAGGTCAGTAATGACCTGACTTCCCGGCCCGTTACGGGCTGAGGAATTTCAGCTGAAACTAAACCGGGCCCGTTATTCGCGGGCCCGGTTTTTTTATGCCTTTTTCAGCTGTCCGAACACCAGTCTTCCCTGATGGAAGGTGGCCTGCACCGACGGTACGCGGGCGACCGCTTCCGCTGAGCAGCTGGCGTCAACCAGCATCATCTCCGCCGCATCATTGACCGCCGGCCACTGACGCTGCCCCGCATCGCTGAGCGGCAAAATATTGCCGGTGGCAATCGCCAGCGAACGGGTCAGGCCGAACTCGTCGGAGTTGCCGTACAGCTGGGCATACAGATTGGCCTTCTCCAGCATGCTGCCGGTGCCAAACGGCGACCAGTGATCGATCACGCTGTCGGTGCCGGTCATCACGAATACACCTTTCTCACTCAACTGCGGCAGCGGCATCGAGAGTTTGCCAATTGGCACCGTGGAAGCCACGGTAAACTGCTGCGCGGCCAGGCCATTGATCACCTCTTCCAGCTCGTTACCCTGCATCACCGATAACGCAAAGCCGTGGCTCAGCGTGACCTTGCCCTTCAGCTGCGGGTTCTTCTCGACGGTGCTGATCATGTACTTCACCGCGGCAATGCCCGCTGGGGTGGTTTCGTGCAGATGGATATCGACGCCTTTGTGGCTATCCAGCGCGATCTGGAACATCGCATCCAGCGACTTCTCCATTGCGCCATCAACATTCGTCGGATCGAGGCCGCCAACGTACTGCACGCCCATCTGCATCGCTTCACGCATCAGGCCATCAACGTCAGAGTGCAGCAGGCCATGCTGTGGAAACGCCACAATTTCACAGCTGAAGACCTGCTGATGCTTCTGCAGGGCAATCTGCAAATGCTCCAGGCTCTTCAGGCCGCTGACCGGATCGATATTGCAGTGGCTGCGGGCAACGGTGGTGCCTTTGGATTGCAACAGCCCGATGATCGCTTCGGCATGCTCGACAGAGTGCGGCAACAGCTGCGGGATAATGACCTGCTCACGGGCAATCATATCCATGATGGTTTTGCCTTTGCGCGGGCGTGGCGCTTGCCAGTGGCTGCCGTAAAAGGTTTTATCCAGATGAATATGCATATCGCGCGTGGCGGGGAGCAGCAGCATACCCTGCGCATCGTAGGCGGGCAGGGCGCTGGCCGCGCGCACCTTAACCCGAGTAATCGCCACGATTTTTCCGAGATTGATTTCCAGATCGTAGAGCGCGGTTTGCGTGGCGATAACCATCTCGCCCTCGCGCTCAAATCCCTCCTCCAGCCTGACGTTTCGCAGGACGTAATGCGCATCAGCGAGGGTTTTGGTCTGGCTGGCATCGTCACAGGGAACGCTTGCCGGGGCATTGTTAACGGTTGCGGCGCCTGCCATCCCAGAGGCAAGAAGGGCGCTGCCAGCGGTCATTCTGGCGCCGGTAGAGAGGAAGTTCCTGCGGCTTTGTTGAACGGTTTGCACATCAGTTTCCTTTTTTATCGTGGTCAGTTGCCCCAACAATATTACCCGATCCAATATTGCTAGCAATCGTGCGGGTGAAAAAACATGCAATATCCACAGCGCAAGTATTAAGTCCAGCCCAGCGGTGCGGCAAACTCCCCCTGAGGATTATCTGAAAAAAACGGCTTTTTAGCGGAGGCATCCGCATTATTTATGATTTTTATTAATGAGTTGCGGGCGAAATCTGCCTTTTAAGGAATGGTCTGATTTGTGTTAAGGAGGGCGAAATATCAGGTCAATTTATGTAAGTTCGCGGTAACGAAATGTAATCAGGACCAGTATAAAATGAAATACAGAGCGGATGTTGATGGACTGCGGGCGCTGGCGGTGTTGCCGGTAATCGCCTATCACATGGGAATATCCGGGATCCCGGGCGGGTTTACCGGCGTGGATATCTTCTTCGTGATATCAGGCTACCTTATCTGCGGCATTATTTACAATGGCGCTATGAACAACACCTTCTCCTATCTGGATTTTTACAAACGCCGCAGCCTGCGCATTCTTCCGCCGCTATTTGTGGTTATGCTGACCACCTTAGCCTTTGGTTACTACCATCTGCTGCCGGCGCAGTTCAGCGATCTCAGCAACAGTTCGCTGGCCACGCTGCTGTTCTCATCCAATATCTTTTTCTGGAAAACCACCGGCTACTTTGCCGGGCCAGCCGAACTGAAGCCGCTGCTGCATACCTGGTCGCTGGCCGTTGAAGAGCAGTTCTACATCATCTTCCCGGTGATCCTGCTGTTGGTGGTGCGCTTCTTCCGTCAGCGCACCACGCAGGTGATGCTGCTGATTATCGCCGTGTCGTTGATGTTGAGCATCTATGCGGTGACACGAAAACCGACCTTCACCTTCTATATGCTGCCAACCCGCGCCTGGGAACTGGCGCTGGGCGGCATCATTGCGGTTGCTGGCCTGGAAGACAAAATGGCGAAGGTCTCGCAGGGGATTAAACATCTGATGAGCCTGGCGGGACTCGGGCTGATCCTGTTTGGCTTCCTGTGGCTCAACACCGATAAACCCTTCCCGGCATGGAATGCCATCTGGCCCTGTCTCGGCAGCTTCCTGATTATTCTTGCCGGGCAAAAAGCGGCGGTTTCCCGCGTGCTGGCACTGAAGCCGATTGTTTACATCGGCATGATCTCCTACTGCCTGTATCTGTGGCACTGGCCGATTATCGTTTACAGCCGGATGTTCGCGAACTTTGCGCCTGGCGTTCGCGAGTTGGTTATCGCTGGCCTGTCGCTGCTGTTGGCGGTCGCCTCTCGTTACCTGATCGAAATTCCCTTCCGCTACAAGCTGGCGGTCTTCAGCCCTGGCAGAATTGTGGCGGCATCGGTGGTGGGGCTGGTGCTGATGGCTTCCGGCACCTTTTATAAAGGTCATCTCGACAACAATGCCGGTCAGTTCTCCACGGATGCGCTGGCGCTGGCGAAATACACCCAGTACAAAGATATGCCCGAATTTAACTATCAGTACCGGCTGGGCCGCTGCTTTGTGGATGGTAAAAGCGAGGAAGATAAACCGTTCGATCGGGATTACTGCCTGAAAACCTCAGACACGGCGAAAAATTACGTGCTGATTGGCGACAGTCATGCGGCCCATCTGTGGCGGGCACTCAGCCTGGCGGCCGGGCAGGGCATCAATGTGATTCAGGCCACTTCGGCAGGCTGTAAGCCGCTGTACCAGCAGTCGCTGCGCAACCCTTGTACCGACCTGGTGGATTATGTCTACGGCTCGTGGATCCCGAAACACAAGATTGACGGCATCATCATCTCCGCACGCTGGGCACCGGAAGACATTGCGCCGCTGAAAGCCACGCTTCAGCATCTGAAAGGCGTGTCGGACAACGTGATCGTAATGGGCCCGACCATTGAGTATTCGGAAGCGTTGCCGGACCTGTTGGCCTATCAGACCGACGGCCGTAAAGATCTGGTGGCGTCGTCCATCGACCACAGCATCAAACAGACCGACAGCGCGATGAAGCAGGCGATGGTGGATGCGCAGACCCGCTACATCTCGGTTTATTCCATCATCTGTCCGGGCGATATCTGTCGTGGGCTGGCGTCGGATGGTCATCCCATCTCCAACGACTATGGCCATTTCACCCTGAGTGGCGCAAAAGATGTGGCGAAACAGGCGATGACCGAGATGCATCAGGACAACTTTATGTAATCCGCCGGGGCCGGCAGCACGCTGGCCCCTTCAACCCTCACCTAACGGAAGTCAGATAGCCGCCAGCCAGCACAAAGCGGTTTGGCTATCTCCGCGCCAATCTGCCATACTCTGCGCCCTTAAATTCACTTCCAGTTGAGACTGTCATGCAGTACCCGATTAATGAAATGTTCCAGACGTTGCAGGGCGAAGGGTTTTACACCGGCGTTCCGGCAATTTTTATCCGCCTGCAAGGATGCCCGGTGGGCTGCAGCTGGTGTGATACCAAACACACCTGGGATAAGCTGGCCGATCGGGAAACCTCGCTGGGCGATATCTTAACCAAAACCGTCGAAACCGATGCGTGGGGCTCGGCCGATGCTGCCGCGCTGCTGGCAGTGATTGCCAGTCATGGCTGGACGGCGCGCCATATTGTGATCACCGGTGGCGAACCCTGCATCCACGATCTGACGCCGCTGACCGCGACGCTGCAGCAGCACGGCTTCAGCTGCCAGATCGAAACCAGCGGTACCCACGAGGTGCTTTGCAGCGCAGAGACCTGGGTGACGGTGTCGCCGAAGGTGAATATGCGTGGTGGTTATGACGTGCTGAATCAGGCGCTGGTGCGCGCAGATGAAGTGAAGCATCCGGTGGCCCGTCAGCGTGACGTGGAGGCTTTGCAGGCGCTGTTGGCCACGCTGAATGATGATAAGCCGCGGATTATCGCGTTGCAGCCGATCAGTCAGAAAGACGATGCGACTAAGCTGTGCATTGAAACCTGTATCAGGCACAACTGGCGTTTATCGATGCAGACGCATAAGTACCTGAACATCGCTTAGCAGTCCACCGTAAACAGCGGACAAAGAAAAGGGGAGAACCGCAAGGTTCTCCCCTTTTATGATCCGGGGGGAATAAAGAATCTCTTTGGCCGCAGCCGATCCGGAGATCGCTTAACCTCTGTAGATGCACCCAGCGGTGCAGGTCTCTTTGATGGTCACCGCGCTCAGTTCTGCAAGCTGCGGTTTCATCTGATCCCAAATCCATTTCGCCAGCACTTCGCTGGTTGGATTCTCCAGACCGGCAATCTCATTCAGGTAGTAGTGATCAAGCTGGTCGTAGATCGGCTTGAAGGCCGCTTTCAGTTCGGCAAAGTCCATAATCCAGCCGGTATGCGCATCCACTTCGCCGGTAATTTCGAGCCGCACCAGGAAGGAGTGCCCGTGCAGGCGGCCACATTTGTGCCCTGCAGGAACGTTAGGCAGATGGTGAGCAGCCTCGAACATAAAATCTTTAAACAGCGTGGTAGCCATAACAGTCTCAGTAAACTTTTCTTGAAAAAACCGCCGAAGTCTACCCGAAAAAGCCTTTTTTCGCACCCGTTTCCCGGCTGTTTCTTATTCTGAGCACTGTCGGTAAACGGCGGCGCTTTTAACCTGTTGAATATCATCGGGTTAATTAACCTGTTTTGCCACTATGCCTTACCCGTAAAACCGTTTAGTCATTTTGGTTATTTATTATTACCAACCCTTATTTAATGGTTATTATGCTAGTCGTTACCCTACTCTCATCTTGCTGTCTTTACGGCCCGGACCACCGATACTGGAACCTTCTACGCAATGACGACTCAGGCACCTCCAAGCTCTCTGCTTCCGCTTAACCCGGAACAACTCGCCCGTTTGCAGGCGGCCACCGGGGATTACTCCACGACTCAGCTGGCCTGGCTCTCCGGTTATTTCTGGGGCATGGTCAATCAGGCTCCCGGCACCGCCGCTGTCAGCGCACCGGCACCGGTTGAAGCCCCGGCAATTACCCTGCTTTCAGCGTCGCAAACCGGCAACGCCCGCCGTCTGGCAGAACAGCTGCGCGACGACCTGCTTGCCGCGAAACTGAACGTCAACCTGGTTAACGCCGGTGATTACAAGTTTAAGCAGATCGCCCAGGAAAAACTGTTGGTGGTGGTGACCTCGACCCAGGGTGAGGGCGAACCGCCTGAAGAAGCCGTGGCGTTGCATAAGTTCCTGATGTCCAAAAAGGCGCCGAAGCTGGATAACACCGCGTTTGCCGTGTTCGGACTGGGCGATACTTCATATGAGTTCTTCAGCCAGGCCGGGAAAGACTTCGACGGCAAGCTGGCGGAGATGGGCGGTGAACGCCTGCTGGACCGTGTCGATGCCGATGTGGAATACGCTGCGGACGCCGAGCAGTGGCGCAAGCAGATTGTTACCATCCTGAAAGCCCGCGTACCGGCCGAATCACCGGCGGCAGCGGCCGCCACTGCCGCCGGCTCGGTGAACGAAGTGTTCAGCAGCCCGTACAGTAAAGAAGAGCCGCTGACCGCCAGCTTCGCCGTTAACCAGAAGATTACCGGCCGCGACTCTGACAAAGATGTTCGCCACATTGAAATCGATCTGGGCGACTCGGGCCTGCGTTATCAGCCGGGCGATGCGTTGGGCGTCTGGTTCGAAAACGATCCGGCGCTGGTGCAGGAACTGGTTGAGCTGGTGTGGCTGAAAGGTGATGAGAGCGTCACGGTCAATGACCAGACGCTGACCCTGAGCGAGGCGCTGCAAAAGCATTTTGAACTGACGGTAAACACGCCGCAGATCGTTGAGCAGTACGGCACCTTGAGCCGTGACGAAACGCTGCTGGGCCTGATCAGCGAAAAGCCCAGGCTGCAGCATTACGCGCAGAACACGCCAATCGTCGATATGGTGCGCAACGCGCCGGTTGAACTGACCGCTGAGCAGCTGATTACGCTGCTGCGTCCGCTGACGCCGCGTCTCTACTCCATTGCCTCTTCGCAGGCGGAGAACGACACCGAAGTGCATATCACCGTTGGCGCGGTTCGCTTCGACATTGATGGCCGTGAACGTGCTGGCGGGGCGTCCAGCTTCCTGGCTGACCGTCTGGAAGAAGACGGCGACGTGCGGGTGTTTATTGAGCATAACGATAACTTCCGTTTACCGGCCAACCCGGAAACGCCGGTGATCATGATTGGACCGGGCACTGGCATCGCCCCGTTCCGCGGCTTTATGCAGCAACGTGATGCAGATGGCGCCGCCGGCAAAAACTGGCTGTTCTTTGGCAACCCGCACTTCACCGATGACTTCCTCTACCAGGTAGAGTGGCAGCGTTACGTGAAGGATGGCCTGCTGACCAATATCGATCTGGCCTGGTCCCGTGACCAGCAGCAGAAAGTGTATGTACAGGATAAAATCCGCGCCAAAGGGGCGGAAGTGTGGGACTGGATCCAACAGGGTGCGCATATCTATGTCTGCGGTGATGCCAACCGTATGGCGAAAGATGTCGAGCAGGCTTTGCTGGAACTGGTCGCCGAGCACGGTGGCATGGACACAGAGACCGCCGACGAATTCTTAAGTGAGCTGCGCATTGAGCGCCGTTATCAGCGAGACGTTTACTAATGAGCAATGAAAAACATCCTGGCCCGCTGGTGGTTGAAGGCAAACTCACCGACGCAGAACGCCTGAAGAAAGAGAGCAACTACTTACGCGGTACCATCACCGAGGACCTGCAAAATGGTCTGACCGGCGGCTTTACCGGCGATAACTTTTTACTGATCCGTTTCCACGGCATGTATCAGCAGGATGACCGTGATATCCGTGCTGAGCGTGCCGAGCAGAAGCTGGAACCGCGCCATGCGATGATGCTACGCTGCCGTTTACCGGGCGGGATCATCACGCCTAAACAGTGGCTGGGCATCGACAAGTTTGCCGAGAACAACACCATTTATGGCAGCATCCGTCTGACCAACCGTCAGACCTTCCAGTTCCACGGCATTCTGAAGGGCAACGTGAAGCCCGCTCACCAGATGCTGAGTGAAGTGGGTCTGGATTCACTGGCTACCGCCAATGACGTCAATCGTAACGTGCTGTGCAGCTCGAACCCGGTTGAGTCCGAACTGCATCAGGAAGCCTACGAGTGGGCGAAGAAGCTCTCCGAGCATCTGCTGCCACAGACCCGTGCCTATGCGGAAATCTGGCTGGACAAAGAGAAGGTTGCCACGACGGATAAAGAGCCGATTCTGGGCGAAACCTATCTGCCGCGTAAATTCAAAACCACCGTGGTGGTGCCACCGCACAACGACGTGGATCTGCACGCCAACGACCTGAACTTTGTGGCGATTGCCGAGAACGGCAAGCTGATCGGCTTCAACCTGTTGGTCGGCGGCGGTCTGTCTATCGATCACGGTAACAAAGCGACCTATGCCCGCACCGCCAGCGAGTTTGGTTTCCTGCCGCTGGATAAAACGCTGGCCGTTGCGGAAGCCGTGGTCACCACGCAGCGCGACTGGGGTAACCGTACCGATCGTAAAAACGCCAAAACCAAGTACACCCTTGAGCGTGTCGGCGTGGAAACCTTTAAGGCGGAAGTTGAGCGTCGTGCAGACATCACCTTTGAACCGACGCGTCCCTATGAGTTCACCACCCGTGGCGATCGCATTGGCTGGGTAAAGGGTATCGACGACAAATGGCACCTGACGCTGTTTATCGAAAACGGTCGCCTGCTGGATTATCCTGGCCGTCCGCTGAAGACCGGTATTGCCGAAATCGCCAAAATTCATCAGGGCGACTTCCGTCTGACCGCTAATCAGAACCTGATTGTGGCCGGCGTGCCGGAAGCGGATAAGCCGAAAATTGAAGCGCTGGCGCGCAGTCACGGACTGATGGAAAGCGTCACCGCCCAGCGCGAAAACTCGATGGCCTGCGTGTCGTTCCCGACCTGTCCGCTGGCGATGGCTGAAGCCGAACGCTTCCTGCCAGAATTCGTCACCCGGGTGGAAGGTCTGATGACCGCACACGGCGTCGGCGATGAGCACATCGTGCTGCGCGTAACCGGCTGTCCAAACGGCTGTGGTCGTGCGCTGCTGGCCGAAATAGGGCTGGTAGGCAAGGCGCCCGGCCGTTACAACCTGCATCTTGGCGGTAACCGCATCGGCACGCGTATCCCACGGATGTACCGTGAAAACATCACCGAAGACGAAATTTTGTCTACCCTTGATGAATTACTGGGTCGCTGGTCAGCAGAACGCGAAGCCGATGAAGGCTTTGGTGATTTCACTATCCGCGCAGGCGTGGTGAAACCGGTTGTTGATCCGGCCCGCGATTTTTGGGCATGACGGAGGTGTGATAATGTCTGTACTCGATCTCTCTGAACTGAACGAATTACCGAAGGTGAAGCGCGTAATGGCGCTGGCGGAGCTGAACACCAGGCTGGAAAAACTGTCGGCTCAGGATCGCGTGCTCTGGGCGCTGGAGAATTTGCCGGGCGAAGCGGTGCTCTCTTCCAGCTTTGGCATTCAGGCGGCGGTCAGCCTGCATCTGGTCAATCAGGCGAAGCCTGGCATTCCGGTGATCCTCACCGATACCGGCTACCTGTTTCCGGAAACCTATCAGTTTATCGATCATCTGACCGACAAGCTGCAGCTCAATCTGAAAGTCTACCGTGCTGAACAGAGCGCGGCCTGGCAGGAAGCGCGTTACGGCAAGTTGTGGGAGCAGGGCGTGGAAGGCATTGAACGCTACAACGACATCAACAAAGTTGAGCCGATGAACCGCGCGATGGAAGAGTTGAAAGCGCAGACGTGGTTTGCCGGTCTGCGCCGCGATCAGTCCAGCAGCCGGGCCAATCTGCCGGTGCTGGCGATCCAGCGTGGCGTCTTTAAGCTGCTGCCGATCATCGACTGGGATAACCGCCAGGTGCATCAGTACCTGCAGGATAACGACCTGGGTTATCACCCGCTGTGGGATCAGGGCTATCTGTCGGTTGGCGATACCCACACCACCCGCAAATGGGAGCCAGGCATGGCGGAAGAAGAGACGCGTTTCTTTGGCCTGAAGCGCGAGTGCGGTCTGCACGAATAACGCCGCAGAACGGAAGCGAACGATCAACGCCTGATGATGCCATCAGGCGTTTTTTTTTGCGCTTAAATCCCGACCAGCGACTGGAATTCCTCCGCGCTGCGGGTGACGTTGACCTTCGTCACTTCATACTCGGCAACGGCCTGGAATGGATCTTCGGCGAGAATGGTGTTCAGGCGCTCACGATCGATATCCTTTACCATCAGCACGCCACCGGTACGCGGATCTTTGCGACCTGCGGTGATAAATACGCCGGCATCAAAATACTTGTTAAGCCAGGCGACGTGCGGATCCAGTACGGCTTCCACCTCTTCCAGCGGGCGGACATAGTTCAGATAGACGATATACATGCGATAGCTCCTCTCAGGTTTTCGGGTTCGCCAGCTCGGTGACCAGCGGCAGCAGGATCTTAACGGTGCTTCGGGTGCGTTGCGTAATGCGTCCAGGCAGCCAGCGATCGAGGTATGCCAGATTATCCAGCGACGCCTGATGGCGGGTGGTGCCCTGCGGGAAGTGGCGGCTGATAGCGCGCTGCTGCTGGCCATCTTTATTACCCAGATCCCAATTGGTGGCGCGCACGTTTAATAAAGGAATACCGGCTTTATCGAACAGGTCATCGGTCGGCTGGTTCTTCACGGCTTTGCCATTGGTGGCCGCCGCCAGTCCGTGCTGGCGAGCAATCGCCAGCGCGCGGTCGCGGGTTTGTCGGGCGACGGCTTCGGGCGTGTGGCTGCCGCTATCAAAATAAAGTTTATCGCCGACAATCAGACTGTCCAGGTTGATCACCAGCAGCGTGTTCTTCTTCTCTTCCGGCTTCAGGCGGGCGAGGTAATCCGCTTCGCCCTGATGCCCGGTCTCTTCACCGCTCAGAGCGACAAAGCGCAGGCTGTAATGCAGCGGGACCTTACTCAGTCGTTGAGCCAGCTCCAGCATCACGCCAAGGCCGGAGGCATTATCGTCGGCTCCCTGTAACGTCAGGCCGCCGAGGTTCTGCTGGCGATCGCTGTCGCCGATCGGCATAAAGGTGTTCGAATGGGTGACGATCACAATCTGCTGCGGCACCTTACCTTCGCGTGCGGCAATCACCGTGGTGGCGGTGACTTTATGCGGCGTAATCTGCCCGTCCTGTAACCGATACGGATAGCTGGCGGTGAAGTCGCGTTTGTTGCTTTCATAGCCCATGCTGCTGAACTGATGTTGCAGATAATCTGCGGTCAGCATCTCGGCGGGACTGCCGGCCATGCGGCCAGGGAAGTAGGTGGCAATGTGACGCAACTGCTGTTCAGCAAAATGGCCCTCTGGCTGGCTGGCGGCCTGCAGAGGAAAAATAGCACCGCAACTGAGCAACACGGCAAGCGCGCGCAGGCGGAGTCGGGAAAACATGCGGGATCCTTAGTCGTCATCCTGTGACGATCTTGCGAAATATTTTTACCCGCTTAGTATGAAAGTGTGACGGCGATTGCACAATTTCAATCTCTCTGAAAACCCCTAAATATCATCCCTTAAGCACATTTTGTCTGATGCTATGCCAGATCGTTATTCCATTCGGTAACTACTCATTCCAATTAGTAATTTCATAAGCCTTAAGCCAGGGCCGTATAGTCACGCTAACTTTGTGTAATTACAGAAAAGGCTGACGTGGACTATCTTCCGATTTTTGCTGACATCCGAAACAAACCGGTGCTGATTGTAGGCGGCGGTGACGTGGCTGCGCGCAAGATTGATTTGCTGCGTCGCGCGGGTGCCCGGGTGCAAATCGCCGCTCGCACGCTGTGTGAGGAGCTGACTGCGCTGGAAAGCAGCGGAGAGATCAGCTGGATAGCCCAGGAGTATCAGAACGCGCTGCTGGACGGCGTCTACCTGGTGATTGCCGCCACCGACGACGGCGAACTGAATGCCCGCGTCTATCACGACGCCACCGAGCGTCAGATGCTGGCCAACGTGGTGGACGATCAGCCGAAGTGCTCGTTTATTTTCCCTTCTATTGTCGATCGCTCCCCGCTGGTGGTGGCGATCTCGTCAAGCGGCACCGCACCGGTACTCGCGCGGTTACTGCGTGAGAAGCTGGAAGCGCTGCTGCCCGCTAACCTTGGCCAGATGGCGGAGCTTGCCGGTCAGTGGCGCACGAAAGTGAAGCAGCGGCTCGGCAAAATGTCCCAGCGTCGTCGCTACTGGGAAGCGGCCTTCAACGGCCTGTTTGCCAGCCAGGTGGCCTCCGGCAATATCGAGGGCGCGAAGCGCACGCTGGACCAACAGCTTGACGATCCCGATGCCGGCGAAGGCGAAATCATTCTGGTCGGTGCCGGTCCGGGCGATCCGGGTTTGCTGACCCTGCGCGGCTTGCAGGTAATGCAGCAGGCTGACGTGGTGCTGTATGACCATCTGGTCAGCGATGAAATTCTCGATTTGGTGCGCCGGGATGCCGACCGTATCTGCGTGGGCAAGCGTGCCAATGCGCACAGTATTCCGCAGGAAGAGACCAACCGCATGCTGGTGTCGCTGGCGAAGCAGGGCAAGCGCGTGGTGCGCCTCAAAGGCGGTGACCCGTTTATCTTTGGCCGCGGCGGCGAAGAGCTGCAGGCGGCGGTTGAAGCCGGCATTCCTTTCCAGGTGGTGCCCGGCGTGACCGCTGCGGCGGGGGCGACCGCCTACGCCGGCATCCCGCTGACTCACCGCGACTACGCGCAGAGCGCCACCTTTATTACCGGTCATTGCCGCGCCGATGGCGAAGGGCTGGACTGGGCATCCCTTGCGGTCTCGCGTCAGACCCTGGCAATTTATATGGGCACCATGAAGGCGGGGGAAATCTCCTCGCAGCTGATTGCCCATGGCCGTGACGCACAGACGCCAGTGGCCGTGATCGGTCGCGGGACCCGTCAGGATCAGCAGGTGCTGACCGGCACGCTGGAAGAATTAGAAGCATTAGCGCAACGCGCACCGACGCCGGCATTACTGGTGGTAGGCGAAGTGGTTCACCTGCATCAGCAACTGGCATGGTTTCAACATTCAGCGCAGCAGGCCGGACGTGAGTCCGCCGTTGTGAATTTGGCTTGAGGAAAGGTTATGGATCAAAAACGACTGACTCACCTGCGTCAACTGGAAGCGGAAAGTATTCATATTATCCGTGAAGTGGCTGCAGAGTTTGGCAACCCGGTGATGATGTACTCCATCGGCAAGGACTCCTCTGTGATGCTGCACCTGGCGCGCAAGGCATTCTATCCGGGCACGCTGCCGTTCCCGTTACTGCACGTGGATACCGGCTGGAAATTCCGTGAAATGTACGAGTTCCGCGACCGCACGGTGAAAAACATCGGTGCCGAGCTGCTGGTGCACAAAAACCCGGAAGGCGTGGCGATGGGCATCAATCCCTTCGTTCACGGCAGTGCCAAGCACACCGACATCATGAAGACCGAGGGCCTGAAGCAGGCGCTGAACAAGTACGGCTTTGATGCCGCGTTCGGCGGTGCCCGTCGTGATGAAGAGAAATCCCGTGCCAAAGAGCGTATTTACTCGTTCCGCGACCGTTTCCACCGCTGGGACCCGAAAAATCAGCGTCCTGAGCTGTGGCACAACTACAACGGCCAGATTAACAAAGGCGAAAGCATTCGCGTCTTCCCGCTCTCCAACTGGACCGAGCTGGATATCTGGCAGTACATCTTCCTGGAAAACATCGACATCGTGCCATTGTACCTGGCCGCACCGCGTCCGGTGCTGGAGCGCGATGGCATGTTAATGATGATCGATGACGACCGTATCGATCTGCAACCTGGCGAAGTGATTGAGCAGCGCATGGTCCGTTTCCGTACCCTCGGCTGCTGGCCGCTGACCGGCGCGGTGGAATCCGAGGCGCAAACGCTGCCGGAGATCATCGAAGAGATGCTGGTTTCCACCACCAGTGAACGTCAGGGCCGCATGATCGACCGCGACCAGTCCGGCTCGATGGAGCTTAAAAAACGCCAGGGTTATTTCTAAGGAGCCGAGATGAATACCGTCATTGCACAACAAATTGCCGACCAGGGGGGCGTTGAAGCCTGGCTGCACGCTCAACAACATAAAAGCCTGCTGCGTTTTCTGACCTGCGGCAGCGTCGACGATGGCAAGAGCACGCTGATTGGTCGCCTGCTCCATGACACCCGTCAGATTTATGAAGATCAGCTCTCTTCACTGCATAACGACAGCAAGCGTCACGGCACCCAGGGCGAGAAACTGGATCTGGCGCTGCTGGTGGATGGCCTGCAGGCCGAGCGCGAGCAGGGCATCACCATTGATGTCGCCTACCGCTATTTCTCCACCGAGAAGCGTAAGTTCATCATTGCCGACACGCCGGGACACGAGCAGTACACCCGCAATATGGCCACCGGCGCATCCACCTGCGACCTGGCGATCCTGCTGATCGATGCGCGTAAAGGCGTGCTGGATCAGACGCGCCGGCACAGCTTTATCTCCACGCTGCTGGGCATCAAGCACCTGATCGTGGCGATCAACAAAATGGATCTGGTCGACTACAGCGAAGCGACCTTCGAGCAGATCAAACAGGATTACCTCGACTTTGCCGGCCAGCTGCCCGCCGATCTCGATATCCGCTTTGTGCCGTTGTCGGCGCTGGAAGGTGAGAACGTTGCCTCCCCAAGCGAAGCGATGAGCTGGTACACCGGCCCAACGCTGCTGGACGTGCTGGAAACTGTCGAGGTGCAGCGCGTGGTTGAGCAGCAGCCGATGCGTTTCCCGGTGCAGTACGTTAACCGTCCTAACCTGGATTTCCGCGGTTACGCCGGCACGCTGGCCTCCGGCACCGTGACCGTCGGACAGCGCGTCAAGGTGCTGCCATCGGGCGTTGAATCGTCGATTGCCCGCATCGTGACTTTTGACGGTGACCTGCAGGAAGCGCAGGCCGGTGAAGCGATAACTCTGGTGCTGAAAGACGAAATCGATATCAGCCGCGGTGATTTGCTGGTGGCGGCCGATGCCACGCTGAAGCCAGTGCAGGCGGCGTCAGTGGACGTGGTATGGATGGCGGAACAGCCGCTGGTGCCAGGCCAGAGCTTTGACATTAAAATCGCCGGCAAGAAAACCCGCGCCCGTGTCGAGAAGATTGAACATCAGGTGGAGATCAACAGCCTGGCGAAACATGATGCGGAAAGCCTGCCGCTGAACGGTATCGGTCTGGTCGATCTGACCTTTGATGAGCCGATGGTGTTGGATCAGTATCAGCAGAACCCGGTGACCGGCGGGATGATCATTATCGATCGCCTGAGCAACGTCACCGTCGGCGCCGGGATGATCCGTCAGCCGCTGGAAGACGTGGTGCAGAATCCGGGCAACTTCAGCGCTTTCGAGCTGGAGCTGAACGAGCTGGTGCGCCGACACTTCCCACACTGGGGCGCACGCGATCTGTTGGGCGGCAAATAATGGCCGCAGAACACGATGAGAACGTCATCTGGCATTCGCACTTTGTCACGCGTGAAGATCGTGAGCAGCAGCATGGCCATCAGGGCGTGCTGTTGTGGTTTACCGGCCTGTCGGGGTCGGGTAAATCCACGGTTGCCGGTGCAGTCGAGCAGGCGCTGCAACAGGTGGGTGTCAGCACCTACCTGCTAGATGGCGACAATGTCCGTCACGGTTTGTGCCGCGATCTGGGCTTCAGTGATGACGATCGTAAAGAGAACATTCGTCGGGTGGGTGAAGTTGCCAAACTGATGGTTGACGCCGGATTGGTGGTGCTCAGCGCGTTTATCTCTCCGCATCGTGAAGAACGTCAGATGGTGCGGGAGTTGCTGGGAGAAGGGCGCTTTATCGAGGTGTTTGTGGATACGCCGCTGGCGATCTGCGAAGCCCGCGATCCGAAAGGACTTTACAAGAAAGCCCGTGCCGGAGAGTTGCGTAATTTCACCGGTATCGATGGCGTGTACGAAGCGCCTGAACAGGCGGAAATCCATCTCGACGGCGAACAGGCCGTAGCCCATCTGCTGACGCAAACGCTGGATGTGTTGCGCCAGCGCGGGGTCATAGCCCGGTAATGTTTTGCCGGTCAATATCACGGGGTGCTGAGGCTTTTCGCCCCGTGGTATTTCACCCAGAGTGTTTCACCCCTCGCTGTCGCCCCGCAACCCCCTCAGATTTCGCCTGATCTGTTCCGTTAATCCGCATTTCTGCCAGCGAAAGTTGCGTCAGTATCACCAGGACGCGTCTGACTTCTTTGTCCGAAAAACGGAGAACAATTGGTAACAATATTGCGGGTTCAAGTGTTAGATCTGCCGCGTGGTCGCGATATCATCACCCCCTGAGATAGCCCCGGCAAAACGCCTCAGAGCGTGCCGTATTACGCGTCAACAGGATACTTATGCATAACGTTACGCCCATGCTTGCCCGCAAAGACGATCGGGAACAGGAAGACCCTTCCTGGTCATTCCCCGGTGGTGTGGTTGGCTTCGCCTCATACTGGCTCGCGCTGGCGATCCCCTTTGTGATCTATGGGGCAAACACGCTGTTTTTCTTTCTTTATACCTGGCCCTTTTTCCTGGCGCTGCTGCCGGTCTCGGTGTTGGTTGGCATTGTTGCCAACGTGCTGCTGCGGGGCCAGTTGATTTGGACCATTTTACTGAC